>Ga0116227_10000480_pt1 | contig 77465 bp, 53 predicted proteins | sample S1TSphgellanicum_FD_89693 | JGI IMG/M metagenome (GOLD analysis project Ga0116227, IMG submission 89693) | Host-associated microbial communities from peat moss isolated from Minnesota, USA - S1T2_Fb - Sphagnum magellanicum MG | ecosystem: Host-associated > Plants > Peat moss > Unclassified...
TCCCAATGTGTTGAATCCAATGACCTAGATAAATCTAGAAGGATTTAAGGAAATATAATTGAAGTATTTCAATAGTTAACATGTGTCTCCACATGGTTGGAGTTTGGATCCACCAAAATAGTTGCAATTTATAGTCGCAAAATGATGCCTTGTATACATTATGTATATACTGGCCCCATTGGATGAAATAGTATATACTAAATGTAGGCTTCATCTACCATTTGATGACGTCATCCTGATGTAATGTTTCATGCGACTATTTGTCGTCTACGACTTGTCTTAGGCGACTATTTGAGTTAGTTGTAAAATGTCTCTTTTTACTAAGAAACAGTCGTAGACACCAGTTGTAAATAAAGGTTTTTCTTCTAGTGCTACCAACCCATCTTTGACTTATTTACTAATTACATAATGTTTATATTTACCTACATAAATGTTGATGTGAAATTTAAAAACTTAATCAAAATTGTCACCTTTTGGGGGTGTAGTCCATTCATAAGGACTTGGTTTATTATTGTGAAGGTAAAAGGTTCAATTCCTTATAATATTGTAACTTTTGTGCATGCCTAGAAAACTAAAATAGGTAGCTTACATTAATGTAGCTAAGTAGGCTAGGTTAAGCATACCACCTACCTATTGATCAATTTTTTAACAACCGACCTAAACCTATTTACTATTTACTTACCTAATTTTTATTTTAAAAAATAATTCTAAAATTTTAAATTTAGGTAGAAATTCAATTGATCAAATGGTCCATTATGTGCTAGTCAAAATGACCAATCAAATAGTTTCCTATTATGCTAATAAACAAGACCACACTAGTCACAATGGCAAGTCCAAATTAACTTGTCCAAATTGACAAGGTGATATTTTTTACACTTGTCATTTTGGGTATTTTTAAATTAAAAATATATAGTTTAAAAATCTATATTTGTAATAGTGAATGTAATACATTAAAAAATTTTGAACTTAAAATTATGAACTTAAAAATTCTTAACCTTATATTAGATTTGAATTTCACTACTCTACCCGAAACACATAACCAATCCAAAATTTAGATGCTAGTTTAGAACTTTGTTTGCTTTCAAATAGTTTAAACACATGCAAATCATTCAAATGAAGATGTGAACATCCATGATTAGACCATCTATCATCAACGATTTATTATGCATTTCACAAAAGTTATGTCAAATGCAACATGCCATAATGATTTAAGACTTGACTAACGGACTATGAAGTTTTAAGTTGAGATTTTAAGATTAATGACCTATATTTAAAGTGTGCAAAAACATTTTTGATCTTCACATGCCCCTTTCATAATGCCTTGTTAAAAACATCTTTTGTTTCATCCTTTGATTTATTTTTTTTGCATGTAAGCCTTCATGATGTGGATAGGTGGAATCACTAACAATGTTGGGTCACACCTCTTGGCCTTCAATGGTCACAATAGGGGATTATGATATCTCCAAGTGCATAAAACCCATATACAAGGAAGAAGCCCAAAGGTGGGTTGCATCATGTGTGCCACCTAAGGCCAAAACAACCACATCCCAAAAAATTAGGTTGTTATCACAAACATTTTGCAAAACCACACTATGATGATCATGCCTATTCTAATAATTTGTCCTAATTACAAGTTCTAATGCCAACTTTTCAACAAGCTTGATGTGTGAAATTTCAATGGCTCCACACATTTGCGGAATCCTTATAAGAACTTTAAAGGCTTCAATCATATTGGCCAATCTTTGACCATAGGGAATACTAATGAAACATGAAAAAAATTGTCCTTTTTTATTAAAATTTTAGTGATGATAATTATGGACTTGAACATTGTAAGCTAACATTACTTGGGAGGTAAGTATGTGAGTAATAGATAGGTTTGAGGTTGGTAATAAGTAGTCATTAAGCAGGTATGACGCACTCCGAACTCCTTAAAGGGCTCAAATGTGAGCCCAAGTAGAAAGCAGCGGAAAAGGAGGAGTCGGAGCACGCTCCCTAGCTCACAACACTTTGAGGGGTAGAGGGGCGTGTTGTAGCTCCGGGATGGGACTAGGAAGAGTTGACAAGCTTCACTCACTCACACGGGCTTGCACACAACCCACACAAAATGGTTAGTGCAAAGTTGGAGCACCCTTGGTGCTAGGACGAGCCATGGGCAACACGGACACACAAGATTCACCACGGCCCGGACTTGGGGGAAGCCACCACCTTCCCCCTTATAGTAAACTTTGCAGCTCTCCATGGAAGCTACATCCAAATGGCTATTTTTCCTGGGACTCCCGAGTGGGAGTCCCGAAATCGCGCCAAATGGGACTCCTGCGACTTTAGAGCCCCATAACTTTGCGAGAAGACCTCGGATCGCAATGCAGTCTAAAGCAAAGTTGTATCTCTCGTCGAGAGCTTTTCAACGATATGTGGCACGCCCCCTGAAGCTAAGTAAATCGGGTCGATTCCCGACTTTTTGTGGTCGGGAGTCAAACTGGCAGTTCGACTCCCGGCCCTTCTTTTGACCATAACTTGTGTTTTAGATGTTTGAATGAGCAATGCGAGCCCATTTTAGACATCTACGCTTCAAGAGCTTTCCAATGATATAAAAAACACCACAAGACATTGAGGTTTGACCCTTGCAATCGCTCTCTGAAGTTTCGGGAGTCCACCGGGACTCCTCCCAAAGTGGGAGTTGCCTTGGGAGTGTGAGGGTTCACTCCCTCTCACTTTCTAACACTCCCGGGAGTATGTGATGTGACTCCCGGGCTTCCTCTTGGCCCGCACTCTTGCAATGCCTTTGCCTCGACTCCCGGGCTTCCTTCCTCTTGGCCCGCAACCTTGCAACCCCCCTTAGCCTTGGTCGCGAGCCCAAAGCTAGGGTTGCGACAAGGTAGGTGTATTGAAATATTGACCATTTACCAACTTACAACCATCTACCTATTACTTACCTTTGTATCTATTTATGTAAATTTAATAAATGTAAAAAAATGAAATAAACATGTTCATAATGATATGTTGACAAAAGTTAATTAACACCTTTAAAATGGTGTGGTGCATTGGTTAAAGACTTGGTTTCACCTTGCAAAGGTGAGGGGTTCAACTTTTGATGCTTGTAACCTATAAAATGGTTGGACTAGGTAGGCTATGTTAAGCAATTTATTCACACCTATTTAATATTTTTAATAAATATAAATTTATAATAATAAAATTTAAAATCCTAGTCATTAATTATGCTACATGTTAATAAAAAAACTAGCACCTATATACTAATTTTTAATGAAAACAATAAGCCACATAAACCAGCATGCTTGTTAATTTTTTGTCAAAACAAACATGCCATAATGACCTTAAAACCCTTTATGAAAACATGAACCCAAACCATAGGAAACCCAAAAATAACTTTGGGTTTGTAGACTTTTGAAGTAAAAATTTAATTTCTAACTTGTAGAAAAGTAAATTTTGTTGTTGGCCTTTGATTTGCCCATCTATTGATTAATGGGTGGACAAGATTATTGCCACATTGGTGGTTACAACTACAAATAAGGTTTTAATTTTTAAATATGCTAACTATGTGCCCTTGAACTATAGGTGTAATCAAGCGTTATATGAATAAAAAACTGGCAAATCAACACAATTGGGATGGAATTAACCATATGTTTTAATTGTAGGGGCCAATTATAATATTTTTTATTCTCCCTAAATAGAAACTTTTATTGCCAATATGATATTGTGGAAATATTTCCTTTTAGCCCACCCTTATACAATACAAGCCCACACCTTTGAGCATATGATATGGGACATATTGTGGTGATATTATGAGTATCTTGGGTGCACATTTTTTTGTGCATATTTGGTTCATGTTGCCCCACTTCATTGCTCGAGTAGAATTTCCATTCTTAACTTTGTTCATCACCATTCATGGCCTAGGCTTTTACAAGAGCTCAAGGGTACCTATTTTGATTCATAATAATTAGTTGTGGTACATCCTAAAATCTTTTGCGGGGGGAGGAAATGGCAATGTTTATTGGTCCATCACCAATGTTCTTTTTGAAACTTTGGCCCACTCACCTCCAAATAGAAATTATATGTTTTTACATTATTTTACATGGTCGTGCAAGACCATGTAAGTGTATTTGTTTTACATTTATGAGTCCATTCACAATTGTGATACCAAAAAGGAATGTTTAAATTTCAAATGACTCCAAAGGACAACTTTGAATTTTTCTTCTATTGGCATCATTATAATTGTAGTGGATTGATATATGCCAATATTTTAAATGATGTCATGTTAAATTAAATATTACAAAATAGTTTGGACATTATAAATGTCCTTTTGAATCCTTTAAACTAATTATATCATGTGTCCAAACTACACATCTTTACAAAATAAATTAAAATGAATGTATTAAATAATGCAATTGATGTCAATTTGTTAATGAATAAATAATGCTTACATCTATGTTTGGCCATGTTCATTGGATGCATTCAATTACATAATTTATATGAGAATTTTGAATTCAACAAAATTCAATTTTTGAAATTGCATGGAAAAAGACTAATTTTTTTGGCCATTTGGTTGATATTTTGAATTCCCTTGGCTTCAAATTTGCAACTTAAAATGAAAATCACATGTGCAAGAAATAATCATACTAAAAGAAATCAAATTGTCCATACAAGCTTATTCAAACATTATTTATATTTTTGGGTTTGAATTAAAGTTTATATGCACATCAATGTACACATGTGAGAAATCACCACCACCACATGAATTATCTTGATTTGGACCATGTAAATTTTCTCACTTAAATTTGTCTTGTGTAAATGTTATTTGTAAAAACTAATTAATTTTTTTGAAATATCATTTTATGTTTTTTAAGAACCCCAATTGTGAATGAGGCCTTACATAGATACGAATAGGCCTTATACACTTACACAAAATGTTAAGTCCTAAGCCACAAACATGCACAACATTGGTCCTTACCCTACATTAAAGGATTTAAAAAATTTATATTGAAATATTTTTCATACCCAATCTAGAAGTGTCTAGATAGATATTCATACCCACATAATTCATTGCAACTATCTTTTACATCATAAATGTGTTTAATTATAGTACCAAAGTTAACATTGTGTCCTTTGCATTTTAAGGCTGTTTGTTTGTTGCTATGTTGATTTGGCTTATGGTTCAGGACACATTTGTTCATGTAGGATAGTTAGAATTTTTATTACATTTATAGTTACTTGCATGTAGTTTAATGTGACAAACCAACCACCATTATCAAACACTACATTTGTATAATCAGCCACTTCTTCTTTAAACACTACCCATAAATCACATTTATAACCAAACATTAAAAGTAGTAGCCCATTAGGTTTCAATAGATTTGTAGTTACTTGTATGCACTAAAATTTCCTTACCATAAGGACAGGAAAATTGTTTATAATTGCCTTAATTCACACACATAACCAAACACAAAAGACATCAACCTTAGTTGGATGTTGAGAAAAATCTCAAAACAATTTGTCAAAACCGAATGTTTAGTTGTATGTGTTATTTTGAATGGTGGTAGGGGCAAGTGCTTTCATTAACCAGTTCCCCTTTGCAGTATTGAGACATTTGGTCTTAGATATTTGTTCGGTGATGGTGTGTTTACCCCATAGGGAGTGATGGTGTGTTTACCCCCATAGGGAGTTCCTCTGAACACCAAATTAGCTTTTGAGTTTCAAAGACTCTCTCCTTCAAGGCAACTAATTCAGCCTAGTAACCATGAAGGTAGGCTGCCAAATCAGGGGCTTAAGTGGGTCCAGGTGCTTACTCAAGAGTGACATGGGGTACCTTTGAAGATGGACAGAGACAACTTTCTCCTTCCCCCAAAAACTCTCATTTGGTTCTTTGAGGTTGAGTATATCAATGATCTCCCATGGGATCAGGGAAAGTCGCATTGGACGATCATACCCCCGCTTGGGGACGCACCTCTTTTTGGGGGGTATTCTGCCAAAAGAGGATACGTTTCAAATGTTGGGTGAAAACTACCCTTGCCAATTTTGATGACCAATCATACCCCCACTTGGGTACACAGCTTTTTTTTGGGGTGTTCTCCCAAAAGAGGATACCTTTCAAATGGTGGGTGAAAACTGGCCTTACCAATTTTGATGACTTGCTTGCAGTAGCTTGAGTTGGATGTTATTTCTCCTCAAAAAATCCTCTCAAGACTTTGGCATAGCTCTAGACCCCCCAAGGTCTCTACTCTCATTTTGCTACCTATCAACTATAGTCTTCCAGTCGTATATTCATGGCTTGCTTACATGTGTCTTCAAATTGCTAAATTTGTCCAGGTGACAGCATTATTGAGGTCCCCCAACAATCTCTTATGGACAGTTCTACAACGAAATAAGCTTGGGAAACTCTTAATCAGCTTGGACCAAATGGGAAGCTCCCACAAACATTTATCTCACATGGTCTTACCTTCTTCTCGGAGAAATTGTTTTTCAAGGAGACAAAGATGAACCTCTGACCCATAGATTGCATGCTGATGGGTTTTCTTATGATAGGCAGCCCCTTCATATTCTTTGTAGTCTTGTCCCGGATTTCGGGTGGGCTGAAAGATGTTGTCTCCACGTCGATGGGCAGTACTCTAGTGCTAATATTCTGAGCCAAGCTTGGACTCCCGCTATCAAAGTGGCCATGCTTGACTTGGTTTAATTGTGTGTGGCTGCTGCCTCCTCGCTTGGTGGGTTTCCTGAACACCTACCTCGATGCAGCTTTTGGAAAACATGGTTTTGCAACAGCCTGAAGGAATCAGGGAGACACTAAACAGCAGTCACACCCTGCACAGAACCTCTTTCCTTTGCTTTCACAAGCCATTCAGGCTTTATCAGGTAACAGTTTTTTGACAGGAGTCTCTAGGATTTGAGACCACTGCTTTCTCTTAAGTAAAGTAGTCTGCACAATTACAAGAGTTCCACTACCAGTGACAATGATTCCTTGAGGTCAGGTATGATCAGCCCGCAGGGGTGCCCTCTGGTAGCCTATAGGGGTGCAGTGCATCTCCAGTACCACCATGTATGCCACATGCTTTGTATGTCCTGCTGCTTTCTGGTGCTCCCAAAATGATTTTAGTTAAAAAGCTTAATGCTGCTGACTGGAGCAGTGTTTTTAGGATTTTTATTATGTGGCGTATGTAGAAAAAGTGGCAAATCATCCCTAGAAAGATTTAGTCAAATCTGGCTATAGATTAGAGATGAAGAATAAACTTTTCATCATCCTTTTATATTTCTGGCTAATTATTAGAACTCGAATATAGCAGTCTGGAAACTTATCCTATCTTTTTTCTGACGTCTGACCATTGAAACTTTCAAAAGCAAAAAGTAAGTTCTACTTAGAGATTTTCATTTTCAATTATGTCAGTAAAAACAAGGCTGCACTTTAGCTTTATGATCAACGTTTTGCAATTTGCAGCAAGATCAGGAAACATTTGGAAATTGCTTTAATTTGGATTTTTATTTTTTATTTTTAAATTTAAATTTGAATTTTTTCCAATATTATGATGTAGCTGAAGTGATGATCATCCATAAGATGATTTAGCCAGATTTGGCTACAAAAATGAAAACTAAAAAAATTCTTAATTTTTTGCCTGGTAAAAAAAATCACCATTTGGAAAAAATTCACTGAAAATAATACTGAAATGTTAATTTTGACTAAGTCCAATGCATCATTATTACTTTCTTTGTGTTCATTTGTTTTATTGTCTTTTGTAGATGTGTGGTGTTTTATTGTCAGGGTCTTCCCTACAAGGTTACTACTGTGTCTGTACAGGATCAGTTCTCAGCACCATTTGTGCTGGGCCAAGGGCTTGACTGAGTGCAAAGACCTGGGCGGATTTTTCCTGTGATACCTGGTGCATACCCACTGGGTATCATGGGAAAAAAAGGAGGGCAAGTGTTTTGAAAAATGAAACGGCTGAAGGAGTGAACATCGGATTTTCAAAATGCCCACCCTCCGTGGAGAAAAGATTATAGCTGCGACATGCCCTCCGATTACACTATGAAAATCTGGCCAGGATTTGCCCCCGTCTCTGTGTGCTAATGGAAAGTGCAAGCATTAATTTTGAAGAATTTGTACTGCTGGTTGCAGAGTAAGAAAAACTTGGATTCTTTGCTTTGATGATAATTAAATGGTAAGAGTCACAAACCACCATCGTACCTTAGCAGCTTGGACACATGTCTGATGAACAATTAATTAATTTTGAAGATCCCATGTGGAAAAGTAAAATATTCTTTAGTAGTCTGAAAATTTCTCTTTATTCCTTCACAGAAATTTCTTCTTTGAAAGACATGTTTTATTAAACAAATTAATGTTTCTAAAATAATGTAATTGGTATGGAAGCTGCCAAGTTACCATGGCAATGCCCAACAGGTATGGCATAAGTACTTGAAATCAGCTACAGATTGTCAAAAAACAGCTAGCGAAGTAAAGGTTGAGAAAGAGAGTTGAGTAAGTTTGGAGCCACACATCCGTGACAAAATTGTACTTGAGATGTTTGAAGGAGCTGAAGGTCTGCTATTATTGGTCCTCAGCAATTGCAGAAGCACAACTTTTGACATCCTAAGTTCATTATTCCTCTAAGTTCCTCAAGTTTTCTCCAGTCCAGCTTTGATCTTTCCAGATGGAGATCAAATGTGCATGACAAAGTTCCCCTATTTGTCACTTTATGTTAACTCAATTGTTCAGTATATAGTGATTTGTTAAAATCAACTAGTAACCAATGAGGCAATATAATCTTAAGACTATTTTATTTTTTGGATAACAGGTCTTAAGTTAACCAGTTTGTTATATGAATTGGTAATCAGTTGTTAATAGAACATGTTGTTTTAAACTTGTGACTAATAAGTTTGTTATTTTGATTTTAAAGGTTGTACTACCTAGTGATTGTTTAAGTTGAAACAACACTATGAGTTGGTATAAATAGGAGGACTTAAAGCTAGATTAGGAGATCTTTTTTCTTGGTAACTTTTGGAGAGTTTTTGAATATTGAATCAATTTACTTTAATTTTCTTTGAAGCCTTTATTTTTTGTTTTTTTTGGAATGCAAGATGTAAAATAAATGAACAACTTCAATGCTTGTGTTTTGATATTTTAGATTTGGAGAAACAAACCATACCTTTTGATAATTTCAATAAACTAGAATTGGAAAATAAAAGAGAGCATGTAAAATTAAAGGGAATATAAAACACCTTTAACATTTGGTGACCATGTAGTGGAATGAAAGTGTGAATAATCATGTTTACAATCTTTGGTTTTAGTAATTGTTTTGTTATAATATTTTAGGTTTGGATTTGTATTAAGTTTTTAGTAGTTTTCTAGGATTATTTTTATGTTCATACTTTTTATTTTTCTTTACAAACCAATAATTAAGGATTTCTTATGATCTGCATGTTGATCCCTAATTTTTTTCAACAACGTGTTGACCAAAAGAAACTTGAATTAATGATTTTTGTGAGATGTTAAGAATAGTCACAAGGGGCCTTAGAAGGCAATTAGAATTAGAAGCATTGTAACAACTTGTTCGTGAAATGGTTTAGCCACAAGAATAACCACATTCTCAAGCCAAGGGAATAAAATTGGTTGAAGTTCTTAGCGATGAGCCTCGACAACCTGTTACAATAGACATACCTTTTCATCAATTACCAATAGAGCAAGAAGAAAGAAGGGAATCACAAGTACCTTCAAGTGGTTGATTTTTGACACCCCAGTAGTCATCCCAACAACAGAGGTTGAATGCACAACCGGGTGGGTAAAACACCGAACAAACCTGTTCAACATGTTGATGAGGTAACCTTTGCAAGACAAAGATGGTAGTTTGTGACACCCAATTACTATATTCCTAGAGCCATTATGCCCTTTCGATCAACACCAGTTGTTGGTTACTATACATTTAAATTGGTTCCTATTTTGAATCTAACCATAACAGATTCTGAATTGGAGCACAACCAACTTTTACCTCAATTGGAACAACTAAATAACTTGGAGCAAAGACCTTCACATAGATTTGGTTCTCATTAGCCCATAAAACCAATGGAAGTAGTTGTGGCCCCTTTTGTTGTTCAACAAACAAAACCACTTCATCAAATTATTTGGCTGAATGTACTTGCCATGGGAACCATTGAACAACCATTTGTTCAACGAAATATACTAGTTATAACCACCCAACCCATTGTTGAAGTTGCATTAGCATGTACATATTATCAACAGGTTGGACATGAGTTCAAGAATTTTTCTTATCCCTTTTGTGGATGATAAATTAAAGAAATTGATGAAAGAACTCATAACTTTTCTACAACTTGTGGTACCGAGCACACAAATGACACATGTTGGTGTACTTGTGCAACAAATTTGACCACAATCGAATTTGGTTACCAACCGAATAATAGTTAATCAACATTTAGGTTGGTCGCAACCTGTTACACCATCAATAATAGGGCAACCTAGAACTATACCATACCCAATGTGGTATAATACTATTCTATCTTTTGTACCTATGGATCCTAACATGTATTCTATGTATGATTTGGGAATCAAGGAACTTGATCTATTGATTTTTGGAAGAAAAAATGGTTATGTAGTTGATGTTACTCAACCAGAACTAGTGCCACCTATTGAACAATTAATGGAGAACCACTATCCTATCAGAATTCCAACTTTTAGACTAGAACAACTAGTTTTTGTTGCGAGAGGTGTACTTGTTCAACAAACAATGATAATAGTTTTTCCTATTAATATACTTGTTACTAGATTATACTACCTATCTATGGTAATGATGTTCCAATCCAGCAGCCTAGAATGGCTAATTCATATCCAGAGCCGAGTGGAGAATTGCCTAGAGGTTTGCCTAATGGAAGATTGTTAGGATAAGGATCACTTGATTGAGACCCACCTAGAGGACCACCATTTGATCCACCTATTGGATTTTATAGATGATCAACACCTGATCCAAGGATATTCATGACACCATGGTATCAATTGGTTCTAGTTCAAAGTAAACCAACTAGTAAATTGCCATATCAAAAGTTTCAATATCCCACATATGTGAAAGATACTAATTCAGATGCTCACATTAGAGTTTTCATGAAGGTAATTAAAACCAATGGTGAGATTGTGGAGGCTAATATCATTAACTTGTTTGGTTTCACTTTATGAGACAATATTTCAAAGTAAGGTGAAAACTTTGTATAAGATCATCTTAATTACACATTTGATGAGTTGGAGTAAACATTTTGCAAATGCTTTCAAATTGTGAAAAATGATGGAGAAATTTATATGCAGTTGAAGAATTTCCAACAACAAGTTGGTGAATGGGTAGATGTTTACTAGAAACATTTGTTTAAACTGGTTAAGTATTTACAAGTGAAAGCTACTAATGTTTTCCTTATTACTATTTTTAGAGCAAGTTTATAACCATACCTTAGATTAGCAACAACATGTATGACAAAAGATACTTATTAAACATAAGGAAGATGCAATGATTTGTGAGGAAAGTGGACCAGTCATAGCAAATTATAATGCCTTGATAACTCAACTAAAGTCTAAACTAGTTGCACAGTCCATAGTCACTTATACCACTACTAAGTGGTAGATAACCTATTCAAATTATGGTAAAATAGGTCATGTGAAAAGAACTTGTCATAACAAGAAGAAAGAAAAACTAGCAATTATTATTGTACCCATTAAAGTTGTTGAACTAGTGGTTGAAGTAATTGCACAACTTGTTAAAACAATTAGAGTGCCATTCGGATATCCTTGTATTACCTTTTTTAGCTCTAAACATCGTGCACCTAATTATCCTAAAAAACAAAAGTTCAGAACATGTTTTAGATTAAGCCAACCATTATTACCACTGTTGTAACAAAAAACCTTAAACCTGAAAATGTACTAGTCAATGTAGTTGTTATTGTCGCAACATGTAGTTAAGTACCAAAGCAACAAGCTCTTAAAGAACGTGAACTAGTGAAGGCAAAAATAACAATTGATTAGCAAACATAAGAACAATTGTGTGGTTCCTTTGTTCATATTATCAGGGAGTTACAAGGAAATGGCTTAATGTCACAAGCATTCATCAATTTAAACAAACCACTTCGTTCGAATTGGGCTAGTTTACTAGAATCAATAAGTCAACCGACTACTAGCAAGGAACCTATTTAGTTGACTCCACAAACAATATCACTAGAAAAGACTTTGGAGGAAATTTTGAAAGACATTAGTACTCAAGTTTTGGAGATTAAGTATGTTATCAACTTGGGGTTACTTTTGAAGATTGTGTCGAACATCAAACTGTACATTTTCAAACTAGATAAGTCTATTCAACCAATTTAACTTGAACCTATTCAACTTGAACTTGCTTGTGTAATAAAGGCTATTGATCATTATATTGATGCACCCCCAAGCTCCTTGATAGATTCAATTGCAAGTCCAAGGTGAAAACAACGGAAGGATAAGGAGTTAGGGTACGTTCCCTGGCTCGTAACACTTCGGGGGTAGAGGGGCATGCTGGAGTTGCGGGATGGGGATTAGGACAAGCGACAAGTGGGTCAATTATTCACACGGACTTACACAAATTAAACAACAAGTTGGTTAGTGCATTGTTGGAGTGCCTTTGGTGCATGGACGAATCATGGGCAAACATGGACTCACAAGACTCACCACAACTTGGACTTGGGGGAAGCCACTACTTTTTCCCTTATGGTATTTTATGTGCTTGGCCACGGGGCTTGCACCCAAATGTCATTTTGTCCCAGGATTCCTAAGTTGGGAGTTCCAAAATTCTCAAAATTAGGACTCTTGCAACTTTAGAGGCCCATAACTTCTTGCTTTCGAGTGAGGTGAGGTTTAAAGGAAAGTTGTATCCCTTCTCTAGAGCTTTCCAACAATATGTGGCATGCCACCTTCATGCAAGTAAATCAGGGCGATTCTTGACTTTTAGTGGTTGGGAGTCAAATTGGCACTGACCTTTCTTTTGTCCATAACTTATGTTTTAAGTACTCAAATGGGTCATGCAAGCCCATTTTAAACATCTAGGTCTCAATAAATTTCCAATGGTATAAGGAAATCTTCAATCCAATGAGTTTTGACCTTTGCAATTGCCTTTTGAAGATTTGAGAGTCCATTGAAACTTTAATTCCCAAAGTGGGAGTTCATTTGGGAGTGTGTGGGTTCATTCCCTCACACTCTCTTACATTCCTAGGAGCACGAAATGTGACTCCTAGGCTTCACTCTTGGCCTACACTTTTACAAGCCTTTGCCTTGGTCGCAAGCCCAAGTTTAGGGTTGCAACATAAATGGTTGTGATTCAAATCCAAGTTGGTAAAAACTTCATTGATGATGTGTTGATTGATGGAGGATCTGGAATAAACATCATTACTATAAACTTAAGAGTATAATTAGGTTTATCAAAACCTAATCTAACACTTTATAATCTTCATATGGCAGATCAAACTATACCTAAACCACTTGGCCTTATTGGGGATTTGAAGATATTTGTTCATGGAATTCCTTATATGGTTACATTTATTGTTATCAACAACATTGTTCTAGATTCTAGTTATTCAATGTTATTAAAATGTCCATGGTTGAGAAATGCAAAAGTATCCCATAATTGGGGAACTAATATTGTTACCATACAGGGAACTAGTACAGTAAGAACCATACATGTTACTAAGAAACTTGGTGTTCAAACTAAAAGACCAAAAGTCTTAAGATGTTATGATTTCCATTCTGGAATATCTAATGAAAAAAAGGATGTGATGTTTGCCATAGAATTATACATGTTTTCAATAGGAACCATAGCAATACCTACTCCTAAAAGGTATTCCACCAAAGATTGTTCAACATTGGATTGAACTTGATACCATAGTACCACTTGCTCATCAAGTAAGGTACCGGTTGCATCTTAATTATGTTATTATTGTCAGGCAAGATATGAACAAGATTTTTTTTTTTAATATAATCAAAGTAGTTAAGGAAACAACTTAACTGTCTCCAATAGTGGTTGTTTTAAGAAGAATGGAAAGTTGAGGATCTATGACGATTTTAGAAAATTCAAAGTAGCAACAAAAAATGACCTTTACTTGTTGCCTTTCATAGATAAGGTCATCAACACAATTGTTGGGCATGAAGTTTATACCTTTTGACAAATTTTTAGGATATTAATCGCACAAAAAGAATAGCACAAAATTGCCTTTGTGACAAATTAGGGGGTTTTTGTGTGGGTTATGATGCCGTTTGGTGTCAAAAATGGACTGCCCACCTACTAGAGGGTAATAAGAAAAACTTTTCATTAATACATTGATGTATTCATGAAGATTTTTCTTGATGATTTTACAATTTTCAGTGACTTGTCAATTCACCTTTAAAAGTTAAAGACATGTTTTCTTAAGTGTAGAGAGTTTGGTATTAGTTTAAACCCAAGCAATTGTGCATTCATGGTGTTTTTAAAAACCATCTTAGGATTCATAGTGTCCAAAGAAAACAAAGTCATGGGTCTTAAGAACGTTGAAGCTTTAACAAACATGCTAGTACTTACTACCCCCCCGAAGATCCAAGTTTTTAATGAAATGGCCCAGTTTTATTAGTGCTTTATCGAAAACTTTGCTTCAATCACGTCACCTATCACTAAGCTATTCAAAAAGTCTAAAGTTTTTCAATGTACTAAAAAATGCCAAAATGCTTGGGAGGATATTAAGAATTGGTATATACAAGCCCCTATTTTGATCAATCCAAACTAGGAGTTTGAATTTCAAGTTCATACAAATGCATCTTAGTTAGCAATAGAAGCTATACTTGCATAGAACCCAATTAGTAAGTTTGATCAACAAGTTATGTATGCCTCTAGATTTACTACAAGAAAATGTGATTTTTAAAGAGGTCCAACTTGACGAAAATGTCCACATTAACCAAGGGGGACGGTCGTTTTGATTAAAGGCCTAGGGCATGAAAGACACGAGTTACTTTTGACTGAGACATTTCATTAAAGTGACCTTTTTGACAATGTGACAAATCAAACATCTAATAAAAATGCCAGAGGTCCATCAAGATGACCAAAACTTAGTCAAATTGACCATACTTAATGGCCATTGTGATTTATAATTAATCAAGTTGGCCATTCTGATTTGACACTTAATCAAATCAATCATACAAATTTGATTATTTAACCTATAAGTTTATGTTGCATAAGGTACATACCAAACTTAAGTTCATAGTTAGTAGGCCCTAGGTTAAACGTATTACACCTTATAGCTACTTATAAAGTTTAATAGGTTATTTACATGTTACCTTTAGGCACATGTAGGTATTTAAACTTAATACATTAATTAGTTCATATTTAATAATTGATAGTTAATATTCAATAATTTATGATTAATAATTTATATAATTATTTAATCACAAAATAAATGTCAATTAATAACCAATAATTAATTTATCCATCAACTTGTTAATTGATTAATTATTATCAAATTATTAGTTTTATTTTATTTGGCTAATATTTGATAGTAATTTATAATAATTAATAATAATCAATACATAATTGTAAATAATGATTGATAAGTGATTATTTCAGACTAATTTTTTAGTTAATAATATTTTTATATAATAATTAATATTAAATAACCAATAATTATTAATTAATAGTAAATAATCAATAATTAGTAATAAGTAGCAAATAATAAATTATCAATAATAAATAGTAAACATCTAATAAATAATCAATAAACGAGAATTAATTTTTTTTAAAATCAGTAATTAATAGTAGATTATTATTATTTAATGTTTAATATTTCATATTTCATAGGAAATATTCAATAATCAGCCATTTATATTGAACAATTATTAAATAATAGTAATTAGTCATTAATTAATATTTAATATTTAGTAATTCCTAGGAAAGAATTAATTATCAATCATTGATATTATTATATAATTTATAATAATTCATGAATCATTTTAAATTATTTTTATTAATTACCTATAAGTAGCCTATCCTACTAACTAGGTAAGTAGCTTCGCCTATTAGGTAAGTAGCTTAAACCTAGACTTATTTAATAAGTTAGACTACCTACCTAGTATGCCTAGGCTAAGTCTATTAATAGGTTAGTAGGTACCTACATAGCCTACTAAATAACATAAGCTTAAGTAGCTCACTAGGTAGGTATAAACATAGACCTAAAAGGTACCTATAAGGCTTAGTAGACTATAACCTACATGTTACCTAAGTACATGCATTTATTTATAGGTACCTCCTACTTATTTAAGCTACCCTACCAATAACCCAATAAAAAAAAACCAAAAAAAAAAATCAACCAAAAAGACCTAATCAAAACGGTTGGGTCCAAATTGACTCGTCCAAAATGGCACTTTGGTCAAGTCAGACATGGGAGCAAAAACACCATATGGGGGGTTTTTTTGACCAAAATTCCCGATTAATAAGACCATGATTCCTTGTAATGATTGTTAAATTTAGCTAAGAAAAATTATATTACTACTAAGAAGAAGCCCTAACTATGGTCTATGCCTTACACAAATTTAGACATTACTTACTGGGTAATTAACTAGTTTGTTATGTTGACCACATGGCCCTTGTGTGCTTGGTTAATAAACCACAAGTTTTTGGCTGAATTGCTAGGTGGTTATTATTATTCTTGGAGTATGATTTAAAAATTGTTTACAACCTTGGTAGATCCCATTTGATGGTAGATGGATTAAATAGATTGCTTAATCAAGCAAAATCGGTTGTTTAATCAAGTAAAATCGGTTAGTGTACTTGATCAAACCATTGATGTTCATTTCATTTTACAACCATAGTGGTTACAAAATGTTTATGATTACTTGTCAAAGGGAATGATGCCAAAAATATTCACAATTTCACAAGAACAATATTTAATTCAAAAAGTTAAACCACTTGTGTTACAAAATGGATTACTTTATAGATTTGGACAAGACAATAGGTTTCATTACGTTTTGTAACTTGAACATGTGCCAATTATACTACAGGGGCTACATAGTGGAGTTGGTGGAAGACATTTTTATTCAAACATCATGGTGAAGAAGATCCTTGATGTCAATTATTAGTGGCCAACCATGAACAAAGATGTTCATGAATTTTGTCGGACTTGTGATTTGTGCCAATGAACAGGTAACCTGTTAGCACAAAATATGGCAAAGTTAATTACTACTCTACTTGAAGAACCTTCCCAAAAATGGGGACTAGATTTTATCAAACCTATTAAATTAGCGAATTGTTATTTTGGCAACCGATACATTTTAATTGCCATTGATTATGCTACTAATTGGGTGGAGGCTAGAGCTTTGCGCACTAATACAACTACTATTATTGCAAAGTTTTTATATGACAATATTCTCATTTGGTTTGGTTGTCCACTTACTATTGTGATAGATCAAGGTACCCATTTCATTAACGATGTTATTTGTTATTTAAATAATCATTTTATCTTGAGACATACTAGCTCTATTGTCTATTATCCACAAGGGAATGGACAAGTTGAATCTACTAACAAAGTCTTTGGTACATTACTCACAAAATTGATGAATGAAAATCAAAATGATTGGGATGAACACTTGTCCACAATTTTATTTTTTTATAGGATTGCTTTTAAGGTTGGAACTAATCACCTTCCATTTCAACTTGTTTACAGATTACACCCATTACTACCTACAGAGTATTTGTTACCATCCAAGCCAGGGCAAACCTATGATCTAAAACTTGTTAGAGTTCTAACTAGTTGCATGTCAAAACTAGAGAAATTGCAAGAAAACTAGTTAGTAGCACAAGACTTAATAGCTTTTAACCAATGGAATCAGTAGTTATGGTCTCATAATCAATACATGGAAACAAAGTACTAGTTTGGAGATTATGTTTTATGGTTTCCAAGAACTGTCAAAGTACATACCCTTAAGTTTCAGAGACAATGGTTTGGACCATATAGGATCCAATATCAATAAATTCAATCCTAATCCAATTTGGTTAACATTAACAAGTTGAAACCCTATAGGTTTATGGGGATCAAACATTTCAACTTGTTTTAATTAAACTTAGTGACTTTTTACCAGAGGAACCAATGGAGGTAACCCATTCTAACAACCTATCGAGTGGTTGTAAACTAAACAGTTCATTTTTGGTGTCGCAAGGGCAGTTTTTATGAGGTACCTTTAAGTTTAGTATAATATGTGTTGAGGTTTGATTGAATTTTTAAAAAAGGACTCATTTAATTAAATTATAATACTTGAAGAATGAAATTAAAAAAATTGAAGATAAAATGCCATCACTTCATTATAAGGTGAACTTTTCAAGTGATACAAGATGGATGATCATAGTCCATAAAAAGTGTTATGGACTTTTATTACATAGTAAATATGTTTTAATTATTGATTTTTTTTTTCCTATTATCATTGTGAGGCTATTATAATATTAAAATAAGGGTTTCTAATCAAATTTAATATTTTAATTTATTGGGATTCTACAAGGTTACCAATAGTCTAGAAAGTCCATAATTGATTGAAATGTAAAAATTGATAAATGTTGTTTCGTAAAAAGTGACATTATAACCTAACATAAAATCTGCCAATTATAAAATTTCAAAAAATCCATGTTTTTGCTTCCAACTTTTCCCTAAACTGATCAAATCGGAACATATTTGATAATTTGAAAACTTATAACTTTAGGGTTTAGGTATTCTTCTTGCTTCCTACCTTCAAATTGACTAATTTACATTCCCAAAACATTAAATATTTGCATTAAATTTTTTAAAAAAAGAAAACTGTGGATTCCAAAACCTTCCACTTTTGGTCCACCTTAATGTGTAATCACCTTGTCCATTAAATAACAAGTTGAAGAAACCCATTTTGATAACCTATCAAATGAGGAACTGATTGAGATAACCCATTCTAATAACCTATTTGTCGAAGAACTAGTTTAATCTAACATTAGAGGTTTGACAACAAATAACCTAATTAAAAGAAGAATGGATAATGATTTGTTTGAATCAAAACTTGTTCAAATGGGTATTAGCGACTTGTTGAGGAGGTCACCGATTGGGAACCAACTTGTTAGCCTTAATTTCGCATGAAGTAATGATATTCAAATAAACCTAAGGTGTCAATTTCTTAAGGCAAGTATGCCCTAAAAGTTACGTCATTCTCTAAGTGTTGCCACTTTTTGCTTTACAACTGTAATACAAAGAATCGTGTGCCCTTTGGAATCTCTTTTCATTTTTTCATTTTGGATTCTTTTATATTTTTTGCTACACCAAAATGAGGCAATGAGTGCTTTAGATTAGTTGAGAAAGAAAGCAAGTAAGAGGGAAGTAGAGTTGAAAAGAGAAAAAAAAGATAAAGAGGTAAAAGAAAGAGAATTGCAAAGAGTTAGGGAGGAAGCTTTTGGAACAATTGGGGCAATTTACATTGAATCACTTGCATCAAGGTTGCCTCTTATATTTCAAGAAGGTAATGAGAGTTATGGGGAAGAAAGAGACAGAACATGAAAATTTTGAAACATTAAAACGTGTTGTTACTATTCAAGAAGGACTTGAAGAAACATGGTGAGGTCTTCAAAGACAATTTTCACCTCCTGCACCTACATTTGTAGTAATTAATGATTTTGAGGATGAAGAACAGTTTGAAAAAAAAGCTGCAAAGAAAGAAGAAAATGTTGAACAACATCTTAAAGTTGAACAATTGGAAGATTTTTCATTAGTATTAATTGGAGGATTCTTTGACGTAGAAGTTGATTCTTCTGGCATACTTGTGTTTTACCTACCAAGTCTTGGTCTAAATACATGATGAGGCACAAGGGAAGGGAACAAGTGGAGGAGGGTAGTTCACCTACCAAAGTAACTTGGAATCAAGCACCTGCTAAAGCAAAGGAAATTTTAAAAATACTTCAGTGGATTTTGATGGGATCCAAAGAGTGATAGTGGGTAGAGTGAGCTGGTTTGGGTGGCTTGTTTGTTGTTCACTAGACAATTCCATGTCCAAACCTATTGGAAGAGTTTTTGCACATCTACGAGTCCACCGAGGATGGATGCATTTGGGTAGTTGTTTGTGGTGAAAAAATCACCATTAATCAAACACTAATCGCTAAGCAATTTGGCATCAATGCTAAAGGAGCGGTTGTTAAGGGGGTAGGATGAACAAATGATTTTGGATGAATAAGGCATTTAGGATAGGGACTGATCATGGAACTTTGTTAGGTTGAATTTTGAATTCTTATTGGTTTTGAATCAAGATGATGTGACTTGGGATTACCCAGAGAGGGAAGATTTGGGGAAAGGAAGGTGAATTTTTAGACACACACTTTTGGGAAGAGGAAGAGGAATTGTAGTACTTGTGGTAAAAAACCATAAATTCTCTTTTGATATGCCACATATTTAAATTGTTGTTTTGATTTTTTTCAACAAAACATGGGATTCTATTGCAATTTTGATTCATGTTTTTAGTAATATGGAGAAGCATAGACTTTTGTAGTGAATTTAATGTTTATGTTGTTGTGTGAATTTTTTGTAATATCAAAATATGATGAAATGAATTGTAATTTTGTTTTTGGAAGTTTTTATAATGTTTCTGAAATGTAGATTTTGGTTATTTGGAATAGCCTTAAATTTGGTGTTTTAATGAATGGCCATGTTAAGTGTGTTGAAAATTGAGGCATAAACAATGGATGTATGCATGTGAAGTGCAAATATGTTGTTACAATAGTGTGGAATAATTCTATAGGAATTAAATTTCACTTTTACCATTTGGTTACCATCTTATGGGGAATTTTTTTTTGTTTTTTCTATAAATGAAAAGGTTTTTTATAATTTCTTTTGTTATACCGTAGTTGAGAGTGCTCAGACAAGTAATGTTCTTTTTTCAATTCAAAATTTAAGGGGTATGTTAGAAAGTATCAAAGGTCTAAGTGGTTGACGTTGTAAGGATTATAAAGCAATCTACAGATTTTGAAGACAAAGAATTGTGAAACAAGATGAATCGAATGGTGACTTAGAGTTTATAATGACAATTGGACTTGGAGGCAAATCGACAAGTTATTAAAAGATAAACAAAACATAATCTTGAAAATAGAGGAGTATGCAAGGCTTATAAAAACCCCATATTGGAATTTGATGTTGGACAAATGAGTTCTAAGAATAGAAAAAAAATTTATAGGGCATAGGTTGTCTTTACCACAAAAGGTGGTACAACATGAAATATGGATTGGGGGTCTTAAGAAAAGGCATAATCATAGATGATAATCTCCATGAAAAAAGATGCAATTGAATACTCACCTAAATGAATGGGTGCAGTATACCCTGAGACAACATGTTAGAATAGTAGTTACCCAATCACTTGGTGCGAGTATAACAACCATAGGAGTGGAAAAGGTTGTTGCGCCCAACATGGATGTTGTCAAAAGGGGAATATTGATTAGATGTGTAGCAAAATTAGGTCATGGATTAGGTGGAGTTTCAGTAGGAAAAAATTTGAATTGAAGTTCGACATTACCAACAACAACTATTGGAGTTGTTGGGACACCTCAAATGGTGTTTACTAATCTAATAATGACTAATGTGAATAGGACTATAGATTGACCACTAATGAATCCAATGGTTGTTAGAGGGTACAAAAGTGCAAATGTAGTGAATCCAAGAGGAGGATATTGAAAACCATTTGCTGTAATTGCATCAATTCTTGATCATAGAGATGGCCATTATGTTGGGTTAAACAAGGTAGCTTTTAAGTATCTTGATTTCAAAAAAGATGCTAATCCAGATGTTCAAATTAGAGTGTTTAATTATGTAATAAAAGCAAATGTAAAGACTTCTAAAGAGTGTTTCATCAATGCATTTAACTATATGCTAACAGATATAACATTAGACCGGTGTCATAAATTACATGTTAGAATTCCTTGATTATACTTTTTCGAAGCTAACATAGGCATTTTGCAAATGTCATTAGAAAACTTAGAATGACAAGCAAATATACATGGAGTTGAAGAATATGAAGCAGGAGGAGACTAAGAGGGTGGAGGTGAATTATGAATGGATTTAGAAGCTGGTTCATGGTTTACAAGTACCAACCATAAACAATTTTTTGATTATTGTGTTTAAAGTGGGTTTGTAATCATATTTCAGAATTACAATTGGAGGGATGAAGTAGTCAACATTACAACAATATAAGGAAGCAACAATGTCGTGTGAAGAAGGCATGATTATTACAGAAGCAAGGATTGCCCTTTTCATACCACAAAATACCAAACAGGTAGCATTAGCAAAAACATAGAGTAATACAAGGAAGATTGACGAACATTGCACAAATTATGGGATGACAAATCACAATGTGGAGACATATAGAAAGAAGAAAGAGCAAACCATGGTGGCAACAACAAAGGCATCAGAACCAAGTCAAAAACCATGAAAGACATCTTCATATGCATGCCAGATTTGTGGTTTGAATGGACATAAAATGATAGATTGTCCAAAACTTGTTGAGATGCAGAAGTTATTTCATGGGAAATTTGTGGCAATAGCAGACGTTCAACTTGTTGTTGAAACACAAATAATCACTACAGATGTGAATGTGGTGGATGTTAATGTTACCACAAGAAGTAAAGTAATTGAAGAACAGGTGTTCAAGGATAGAGAACTAAGAAAAGCAAAAAGTGTTATTGATTAGGAGAAAGAATGGTTGAAGAAGTCAATGGTGAAGATAATTCAACAAATTCAAAAAACATAGACCTAGATAGAAGGGCCATCCACATCCATGGAGGGATGGAACACAACCTAGCCAGGTATGCCAAATATTAGTCTTGTGGAAACAAAAAAATCTTTGGAAGTAATGAATTCACAAGATAAATTAAAACTAGTAGAAAAGATTTTTCTAGACATTGGTAAGGAGATGTTACAAACAAGTTGTATTTTGAGCTTGGGACAATTGTTGAAAATAACTCCCGAGTTAAAAAGATATTTTTACTAGAAGCTAAAACTAAAGAAAACTCAGAATTTAGGTAGAGCAACCACAAAGAAACAAGTTGGTTCTTTAGTACCAGAAGTGGGGACAACTACTGTAGTAATAGATAATCATATAGCAGTTATCCAAGTATAGATTGGGAAGAATATAATAGAGGAAGTGTTGCTAGATGGAAGTTCTAGAATTAATATTATCACAGAATAGTTGAAATTGAGGTTGGGGCTTCCAAAGCCTAAACTTGCACCATATAATCTAAGGATGACAAATCAAACAACCACAAAACTAGTGGGGTTGATAAGAGATTTGAAGATATATGTTCATAGCATTCCTTACATAACTATGTTTATTGTACTTTAGAATAATGTGGTATATTTTAATTATTCCATGTTGTTGGGGAGACCATGGTTAAGGGATGCTAAAGTGGCACATGATTAGGGGAGTAACACTATTACCATACAAGGGAATGGGACAATTAAAACAATTATAGTCACTAAACATTTGGGAGGTGATATAAGAAAACTAGAAGTGTTATTATGTTATGATTATTAAAATGGCATCACAAATGAAGAAAAAGATATCATCTTTGCTATAGAACCATAATTGTTCTTAATAGGAATAATGAATTTACCTGAGATAATTTAATCTGTGAAACACATATGTGGAAATCATGGATATAGATGTGAAGATTATTATTTTAGACCAAGAATTTGACATACAGAGAACAAAGAAAATAGTTAGCAACAATTACGAGCCACAAGTAGTTTTGGAGGATAAGGTGTGTCTAAAAATGTACTATAGTCATCAACGAAGGAGTGTTGCAATGGATGAAATTTTAGCAAAAATCAAAGCACAAGGATTGTAGATAGTTGGATGGATGCTAACAAAAGATTAACAATTGATTAAGCTGAATATGGGAACTAATGCACAAACACAAATGGTAAAGATTAATGCATAGTTGGAAATAAGCAATGTGTTGGAAATGGAGCAACTGTTGAAAGATTTGAAAGGGATTCCACTAGAGTTGGAATAACACATAATTGAGTTGGACACTACTATACCATCGACACATCAAGCCATGAACAAATTAAATCTAAACTATGCTATAATAGTCAAACAAGATATAGACAAGTTGTTATTGGCTAGATTTATTCAATTTGTAAAAAAGGATACATGGTTGTCACCCATAGTAATACTACCCAAGAAAAATGGCAAACTAAAAATTTGTATAGATTTCAAAAAACTAAATGTAACCACAAAGAAGAAGATGAAATGTTGAACATAATAGCAAGGTATGAGGCATATGTTTTCTTAGATGGATATTTAGGATATCATCAAATTTTTATAACTCTAGAAGAGAAATATGAGATTACATTTATTATAGACTCAGGGGCTTTTATATGGAAGGTGATGTTGTTTGGAGTGAAAAATGGACTTCCAACATATCAAAAAGTTATTACCAAAACATTTAAAGAATATTTGGATAGTTTTATGAAGATATTTCTAGATGGTTTTATAGAGTATAGTGACATGGAGAATCATTTATAGAAGCTCAAATTATGTTTTCAAAAGTGCAGAGAATATGGCATTAGTCTAAATTCATTCAAATGTGCATTTATGGTACTTTCAAGGATGACCTTGGGTTTTATTTTTTTAAATAAGGGAAACTACCAAATTCAAAGAAGATTTAAGTAATAGTAAGCATGCCACCACCCAAGAATCCACAACAGATTCAAGTATTCAATGGGATGGCACAATTTTACAGATGTTTTATCAAAAAAATTGTTGTTATTATGGCACCTATCATTAAACTAACCAGAAAGATAGAGGCTTTTCATTGAATAGAAGAATGTTAGAAGGCTTGGGAATTGATCAAACAAAAGTATATTGAAGCACCAATATTGGTATCACCAAACTAGCAGGTGGAGTTTCATGCTCAAACAAATGCATCCTTGTTAGCTATGGCGGCCATGTTGGCTCAAAATGTAATAGGGAAGAGTGACCAACCAATACTGTATATTTCTAGGCATTTGAATAGAGCATAACATAATTATAGCACAACAAAAAGAAAGGCTTTAGCAATTGTTTTTGTTTTGCACAAGTTCAGACATTATTTATTGGGCAATAAGTTTGTCTTTTATGTAGATCATATGGCATTGGCCTATTTGGTCGACAAACCACAAGATTTAGGGAGAATAGTTAGATGGTTATTATTGTTTTTAAAATGTGACTTCATAGTAGTGTATAAGCTAGGCAAAACTCATGTAGTTGTAGATGCATTGTTAAGACTACCATACATTATAAAACCCATAGGAGTGCCTAATCAAACACAAATGCAAGTTTGTTTCACATAGAGCTTGAATGGTTGAATGATGTAAATTTTTTTCTGAAAATAGGGCAGATTAAAAGAACATTATCTATATAATAGAAACAAAGATTAGTCAGGAGAGTAGAACCTTTCACATTAGAGAATGGTGAATTGTACAGAATGGGACAAGACAACAGATTACGATGATGTTTGACAACTATAAAGCACATATGGTGATGAAAAATTTGCATGAAGGACCATCAAGAAGGCATTTTGTAATTGAAATAACATAGAGAAGATATTGGATGCTGGATATTGGTGGCCAACTATGTACAGAGATGTGCATGGTTACTTGAGATATTGTGATGCATGTCAAAGAATAGGAAGATTGGCAATTCAAAATCTTGCAAAGCTGGTCACAAGTCTTTTAGAGGAAGCATTTATGAGATGGGGACTTGATTTTGTGGGGCCAATTATATATATGGAACGAACGTATTCTTGTTGCCACAAATTATGCTACCAAGTGGGTGGAAGCAAAAGCATTGAGAACTAATACTGTAATAGTCATAACAAATTTTTTATATGAGTGCATATTAGCCAAATTTGGATGTCCTTTGACTATAGTCACATATTAGGGAGTTCATTTCATTAGTGATGCCATCAAATATTTGATAAATCATTTTCTCTTGAAGCATGTGAGTTTTACAACTTATTATCCTTAAGGGAATGGGCAGGCTGAGTTTACTAACAAGGTACTTGGGACACTATTGACCAAGTTAGTTAATGAGAATAGAACAAATTGGGATTTACATTTGTGAATGGCGTTATTTTCATATAGAACTACATACAAAGTAGCAACAAGGTATACGCCATATCAATTAGTGTATCAATCACATCGATTGATGCCCACAAAGTACATAGTTCTAGTTATTGGTGGAAATGAGAGAAATAATACCCTAATGAAACTTTTAACTAGTAGAATTATAGAGCTAGAGAACTTGTAGGAAGGTAAAATGCAAGTTGCTAAAACTACAAGAATTCAGTAGTGGAATACATCATTATGGAGTCAACAAAAAAATCTAGAAAATAAATTTAATTTTGGTGATTATGTTCTGTAGTTTCCAAAGGGCAATAAATCACACCTAGGGAAGTTTATTAGGAGATGGTTTGAACCGTATAGAATACATTATGTGTTGCCCAATAACATTATGTTATTGGTGACCATTGAAAAGTTTAAAACTAACCATGTGTTGGTCAATGTCAATAAGCTCAAACCTTATAAGTACATGGAATCTGAAGTTTAGAAACAAGAACAACAAATGCTAGTATATTGGGAACATGGTGTAGGTGGAATTTAAGCAGAGAATTGTGATACAGAGGAGGACAATGAAAACTATGAAATAAATAAACCACAAGTGAAGAATGTTGCACATGAAGAACAAGTCAAAGATCTTGTAGTGAACACAATATTAATTTTTGACCTATAGATGAGTAACAAATTCATGAATAATAACTATAGAAGTGAGGGATTCAGGATCTAGAGATTTGAAGATGATTTGTTAGAGGTATTGACTAAATCAACAAGAGTATTTGCCTAGTCATTAGGGGTATTTGCATAATCATCAGATTTGTTGGCACAATCAGTAAAAAAATCAATACAATTAACAAATGTATTGTAATAGTCAGCAAATGAATTGACACAATCAACAAATAAATGGGCATAATTAATAGAAGGTGTACAGGGCAAACAAAGTGGCGTTGGTACATCTAATGAAAGGAGATTAGCGATGTGGAGTAATTAAGAGTTGAAATCTTTGGTGTTCATTCATAATGATGACATGAAGTGCTTCCACATGGATGTACAAAGGACACATAAACTTATAGTGATGGGCCATATTAGTTTCAATGATCATGCGTTAGTTAAAAGACAATGGGTAGGTAAAAAAATGAATGTGATGGGTGGGATGTTTAAAGACAAAAGAAAAAGGGTAACCATCAAAAGCAATTTGCGTTTGTTGTTAGAAGTTGTGCATGTTTTCAAAGTTCTAAAATTCATAGTAGCATGAGTGTAAAGAGTGCCATTGAAAAACTACAAAGAATAGCAAGGGAAGGGGAAGTGTGAAGGAGTGAGCATAGACAAAGGCAAGAGGAGGAAGCATAATTATTGAAGAGAATAGAAGTAGAAGAGGAGTTGAAAAAAATAGAGAGAAAAAGCGTATTGAATATTCAATTGTTGGCTATAAGGTTATTGACACATTCATTATCATCTTCGGAATGTGTAGAAGGGAAGGCGTATAATGAGAAGATACAGTTTGCGTAGACGATAATTCAAGACATAAATACAATTAAAACATCTATAGTTGAGTTTTTGCGTAGAAGTAGAAGACGTTGGCATGTAAGAGAGTAGACAAAACTAGGTGCTACATCAGTAGATTTGGTGTTCATTGAAGAATTAAAAGAAGATGAAGCTATGGAGCAACATTTTGTGGAAGCATAGAATGTGTAGAAGGATGGAAAGGAGGAGAATGTTGTTAAGGCAGAAGAATAGTTATCCATAGAAGTGTAGGTGAAAATACAATAAGCCACAGAGGTATAGGAGATGACAAAAGCACAACGAAGGGCGATGAGATGGAGAGGTGTGAATCGAAAGCTGTAACGAAGAGAAAACGCGCAATACTAGACAAAGTTACACTTCTAGAGAAAGGTATTAAAATTCCAGACCCTAAGTGATTCATGTGGATACAGATGAAACAAATTATGACAAACATGTTGAGCAAATAGAGAATTGGAAGGATATTGTTGAGGAAGAAGACTAGGTTTCTAAACAAGGTTGGTTACTTTTTTTCTAATGGAGTGGCAAGCACCGATGTTTGATGTAATGTTGGAATTCCTAAACACATTCATGATCAAGGCCACATATATCTAATTTGGGCATAAGGATAATGTGTATATAATTATTAAAAAATTGATTATAGATGTCTTTAGAGTGTGTGCGGAAGGGTATGTAGAGGAACCAAAAGGGCAGGTTAGTAAATCATTAGTAGTTTAGGCATTACATAATTGTAGACTTGCACTTGCAAATTCTTCTATAGATCAATGGAATGCAAAGAGTTTGGGTCTACTGTACTTTGTCAAATGTCCTGCCATTATATCTATCATTTATCAAAGGGAGAAGGTACAATATTTTAGCAACAAGATGGCTATTACATTGGTGAGAGTAGAAAAGGGGTAGATGGTAAATTGGGCACAAATTATGTTCAATAGTTTATATAGTGAGCTGGACCAATGGTATGAGTATGTTAAGGAGAATAAGGGGGATAAGAAAGATACATGTTAATTTGCTTTGGTATTGGCAAAAATATTTTAGTATATGTTTGTGTATCAAAAGGAGAATCCACAAAAACCACCAGCCAAGGTTAAAAGGATTAGGGAAGAGATGAAGACAACATTGGAGAACATTAAGAAAGCTGTAGCAAAGTCTCCAAGAAATGTTTTTAAGAGGAAGAATAGAGTTGAGAAAGGAGAACCTCAAGCTTAAGAGTGAAGGGGGAATAAAAGAACACAAATCTAAGGGCACAAAAAAAATGATGAGGGGTAGAGTGGAACCATTTGTAGTGCTAATAGTGGTAAGGGTAGTGCCAACACTTGTACATGTAGCTAGACAAACTATGAAGATACCACAAATGACAATTCCATAAGATACACAACTAACGAAGTAGTGGTAGGAGGTACCACAGATGACATCTCCACATGGGAGAAAAATGAGGGAGCAGAAGCAAGAAGTTAAGGAGGAACACGACACAAGGGTTCTAAAGGGTGAAGAACATCTGCATTTTAATGCAAATGTATATGAAGATTAGATGGAGACCATAACAAGTTCACAACATTTGCAACAACAACAATAACAAACACAGGAAGATTTACATGCTATTGAACTATAGATGGAGAAAATGGTGACACAACTTGCTTTTGAAAAGTTCAGACTAGCAAAATTACAAGTACCACCTAGTAGACCAAAATCTAGAGAGGGATTCCCATTTGAATTTGAATTGGGGAAAAGAATGGTGCAAAAGTTGGGATCATCTACAAAAGGATCTAAAGATCTTACGACATAAACAAGTACAACAAAATCTAAAGAGGAGGTAGTTATAGAAATAATCAAAGTAGATAAGGTAGTTAAGTTATTTCAGACAATGGTAATTGTGAGTTTGAATATGGGGAATTTGACTTTGGAAGTAAACACTCTGAAGAATAGATTGGCTATAGGGGAGAAGGAGAAGGTAGTGTTACAGGAGGAATTGGATAAGGAGAGAGATTAGAAGGGGTATAAACATAATGTGGAAATTTGGAGGAAGAACAGGGTAGAGGTTGAGCTAAAGATTAAAGTGTTCATTAAAAAACTATAGGATGAAAATGAGGAGTTGAAGGGTAGCATAGCATGACTAAAGTCATAGGATGAAGAACTGCAAGATTTAAGGCAGAAGGTTGAAATCTAGGAATCCATAGAGAGAAAGTGGACAAAGGCATTGTTTCTTCATAAGAAACAACAAGAGGCTTTGGATAGTTAGGTGAAAGCACTGATTAAGGAAAAGAAGGAGAAGGAAAATGTTTTGATAGATTTGGAATTGATAAATTTGAAGAATGTATCTTTGTAATAGTCTAAGGAGCTTAGAAGAAAGATAACATAGGCAGAAAAAGAGAAGTTAATGGAGGACAAGGAGTATCAGAGAAATCTGTAGCACCTACAAGCATAGTTGGAGATGGCACAAGAACATAGGAAAAGTCTAGATCCAGCTCGTATCAAGAAAAAGCTAGAGGATTATGAACAAATGTTATAGTGTTATACCCTGATGAGGATGAAGGACAAAATGAAAGATTCCAAGGCAAAATCTGAAGAATGGTGGGAGGTTGGAGAGGAATATTTTACAAAGGAGTTGGAGAAGAATCTGGCTTAACATAGAGTTGATGAAGAATTCTAAGGTACAAGTTGGAAACTTATCATAAATTTTTTCCAGATTTGATCTAAGGGAGTCCAACAAGTATAGAGGTATTGGGCCAAGATGAAGAGATAGAAGTAGGGCCCAATGTAACAACTTAAGAGGAGGAAGTGTAGACTAAGGAACCAAAAGACCTCAAAAGTGGAACAATTCAGCAAGAGGAGGTACAACTAAAAAAACCACAGGACCTTAGAAGAGGGGGTCAGGAAGAAAAAAAACCCACAGAAAATTCAAGAACACGAAAAGGTGGAGGCTATTCCAGTACCAAAAAAAAAGGTATCTAAGATATAGCATCTGCAAATAAAACCACAGACTGAATTAATGGGGGAGGAGATCAGAACTATAGAGCTAAAAGTAGATATAGAACCACTAGTTCTTATACATGTTAAAATTACATAACTTTAATAGGGGATACATATGTTTAGAAGGATAATAAATGCTTTCATTTCATTTCAGCCATTTTACAAGGATTTGGGGCATAGAATCTAAAGTATAGAGGTGTTAATGTTAAAGGGGTAGGGTGCATACATGATTTTGGATGAACAAGGCATTTATGATAGGGATAGATCAAGGAATTTTGTTAGTTTGAATTTTGAATTCTTGTTGGTTTTGAATCATGATGATGTGATTTGGGACTGCCCAAAGAGGGGAAGATCTGGAGAAGAGAAGGGGAATTTTTAGACACATAGTTTTGGGAAGAAGAAGAGGAGTTGTAGGTATTTGTAGTAGAAAGCCACAAATTTTGTTTTGACATACCACATATTTTAATTGTTGTTTTGATTTTTTTCAACAAAACATAGGAATTTGTTGCAATTTTGATTCATGTTTTTAGTTCTACAGAAAAACACAAATTTCAACAATGAATTCTATGTTTATACTGTTGTGTGAATTTTCTATAGTATCATAATATGATGAAATGAATTGTAATTTTGATTTTTGAGTTTTTTACAATGTAATATGAAGTACAGATTTTGGTTATATGAAATAACCTTGAATCTGGTGTTTTAATGAATGGCTATGTTAAGTGTCTTGATAATTAAGGTAGAAACAGTGGATGTATGCATGTGAAAAGCAAATATGTTGTTACAGTAATGTGGAATAATCCTATAAGAATTAAATTTCATTTCTGTTAATAGTTGATGCAACAAATGTGTTGGTCAAAGAGGCTCAAGTTGCTCTTAAGAACATAGTTGAACTGATATGCATTTGTTAATAAAAAACAATGGAGCGTCATTCTGATGGAAGAATACCATGTTAGATTTGTAGCAATTTTGTAAATTATTTACCAATTAGAAAGGTTAACCTATTTCAATAACCATATTGCCATCACTTTGAATTTGGCAAACAAGGGAAAGAAGATTAACTGGTGTTCCATTATGTTGACACAAATGTCAATAGTATTTAACCTGGTGGACTAAGCATTAAAAGTAGATTACAATAGGGTTAGCAACACTTGACAAGAAGGCAACAACTTGTTATTATGGATTAGTTATAAAGGTTTATTTGCAATATTAGTTTCCCTTGTCAAAGGAAGATATGCTTGTTGACTTTCCAAAACCATAATTGGTTCATGAGAAAGAAAAGAAGAAGATTGTTATGAAGCAATCTACAGAACCCTTTCTTAAGGTTGTGATTAAGAAGCAGTTCATTAATGAACGACAATTGGTGCGTTTAGTTAACATCTCACCATGACCAATTCGATAGTCATAATGGGTGAAGATACAAACTAAACCGTCAACACCCAGGGATTAGTTGAATCCAGAACCAACCAATTCACCACTGAAGAAGAAACCTCGCACCCATCAACAAATCATGGTTATGGAGGGAGGTGATGAAGACATGGAAGTTATATCACTACACATCAAGATGATGAATCAATAAGGACAAAAAGTGACCAATTCATGTAGGATCGAAATGAACCTAACTTTGAATAGGTACCAAATCAAGAACCTTTATTTGCTTAAGAAACTTCTACTCCTATAGAATAGGCTAACAACCCATTATCAACAAGGACCAAATTAGTTCAATTAATTCACCCTAAACCTGTTGAATCAGTTCAGTTTAGTCATGTTTATATTTTTCCTAAAACATTGGCAGCCTATGCTCAACATGAAAGCTTGAAACAAGTTACACTTTTTTTTGAACAAACAACCTTAATTGCCCAAACTTGGCCTTAGACAATAGACAACTTAACTAATTTGAAAATGAAATATAATATTATTGAAAACCTATTAGAGGACACCAACAATTAATTATAGGCCCATTGCTTATAATTGGTTAGTCATAAACAAGCCTTGCAAAACAGATATAAGGATTTAACTACTATGAAAACCTAGCTCCTTAAACTATAGATAGAGAAGAAACATCTAGTTGTTGAAAGTGTTGAAGTTGAAAGAATAATCAAGAAGGTTGAAGCCCTATAGTTGGAATACAATGAATTGACTTAGGTTCATTTCAAAACCCATAATGACTTAAAGACCCTACAGACTAATCTTGATTAGTTAATAAGGGACTATGGCAAGATGGAGGCCATTAGTGTACAATAGGAAAATAATTTGTTGGAGCTAGAGAATACATGTCTATAATAGAAGGAACAATTGACAAAAGTCAACATTAATATGGAAAATCGTACCTATGAACTTCGAGTATAGATCCAAGAATTGAAGGGTGAATTGGAAACATTTTGTAAAATGTCGGGTAAAGTTTTTCAAACCACTTACATGGTTTATGTGTAATTATAATATCAAAAGGAAGAGCAAAACTGTTTGGTTGGCAAATCAAGGGAAGTTAAACAAGTGATGCATTGCGTACAATGGCTTTGCCCCTTATGGCAAGTTCAAACCATGCCAATTAAAATAGGAAAATTTGCTCCATGAAGGTCCCAAAAAGTGAACTCACAATTCACAATGACATTTGGTGAACATTCTTCAAAATATTCAACCAAATGAAAAGTACATCCTAATTCTTCCATAGTCTCTCCTTGCAAGAGCAAGCAAAAATAAAAATGATAGGAACAATCAAGATTTATGTGATTTGTAGTGACCACATAGATCTTTCGACAAACAATCAAACTTCGATTCAAGATACCATTCCTTGATGTGAGTTGTTATTGTTGTGAAAGAATTCAAGGTCTTGATCGGAGAGGCAAAACACAAGAACATACCAACTTGGGGCATAATATCAAAAGAGAAAACAAGATTTTGACTCCAATCTTGTGCAAACATTAGGTGTGCTATTTCAAATTCAAATGATTTGGTAAGAAAGTCCAACAAATTTTGTCATTTTCAAGAATATGTGGATGACTTTGCATAATTGGTGACTAATCTAATAAGTTGAATTCCTTTATTCCTTCATGATCAAGATGGTTGTGTCCAATCAAGTTATGAGAATTGACTCATAATTGACCTATTCAACATTGAAACAAGAAAAGGAAACTTGGTACTCAGACACACATTTTTCTTAAGATAAATGGTAGATCTGAAGGACATTCTCAAGCACTTTGGGACGCTGATTACATCTAGGCTAATTCCTTTGGAAGCTAGACCTCAAATCCACCTCAAGACATTTAAGAACAGCTGTGGATGCAATTTAGTTCATCATACCTGATGTTTAATGTGGGACATGAATAGCACACATACATGTCCTGAAAGCTTCCTTTCTAGTAGGCAGGTTGCTCAATTCCTGGAAATCCTTTTATTACCTCATTGTGTGACAATTAGGAAATGTAGTTTGCAGTATGCAAAAGATGAACAAGATGTCAAATACAAAATAATAATAGGTGTACATATTCTTGTCATGTACAAAGTTAAAAGGTGCAAGGATGGTGAATGTACTCTCATTATACAGCTCAATTGAGATGCAGAAATGTAACAAGTTCAATTTGCAATTATGCCCAAAATTGTCAATGGCGACCCCAATGTATTAGATAATGGTCTCACTGCTGCTGCCTATTTCTGCTAGGTAAGGTGACTGGCGAGCCCTATCCTCTAGAATAGGCAGCAGTGAGACCATTATGGACCATAATGTCAATTTTTGAAATGGAGAGCTGACCATGATGCTGTAGACATAAACAAGGACAGGTGATAAATCAAGAAGTAAAGTCACCTTTGATGAGAATTATCTGCCATTTAAGATGTCTATAATGTGATGGAATCTGACATCAAAATTGTTTAAGTTGTAAGTATCATGCCCAGTTGCAGGCTCAAACTCAATTTGCAAACAAATTGAGCACCCAAAAACCTAACCTCATGAGCAACCAACCAACCTACCTAACATACATAGCTCATAGTTTACTTTTGCAACGTCAACATAGAGGCTCATTAAGTCGTGTAAATGGCTCTGCCTCCTTATGGCAAGTTCAAACCTCAAACCAGCAACAACAGTTAAAATAGGAATTGTTCAATGAGTTGGAACTTGTTCACAGACTGAACTTATGCCAGAAACAGATTCCACTCGTAATTCACTTACAGTTTGAACCTGAGTTTGCTCAATCATGGCATGGAATAGCTCGTGTATTTAAGCAGGCATTCATTCTACGCGGCGGCTAAGGTCTCGTTTCGGGTAGAGATGACGATTCCGCTCCGTAGACGCTACACCTCCATTGCCTCCAGCTCCTGTTCACAACGTAACAATTATAATAAATCAATATAATTCACTTAAATATTGCACCACCAATCAATCACCCAAGTTCTACAAGTTATGTACAAGGAGTACTGAAATTAATTACACCGTGCTGTGTTATATTATAGACTAATTAAAGCCATTTCAACCATGAAAATCACATTCGAGAATGCAGGAGAATGGCACAGCTGATTGAACATAAGCCTGATTTCATGCTCTCGCGTGCACTCTCGCTCGAGACACTTTCTAGAGATTAGTACCAATGTTTGCCGTGTAGAATTATGTTTCTCTCCATTTATTTTTTACAAAAGAAGGAATATGATCAGTTTATAGGAATCCAGATGACTCTACGAGCTGGAGCTGTAGTGCAGTTAACATGCATGCGGAACTCTAGTACTAGAGCACCGAAGCAGCAGCTGTGTGATCAAGTCTGCTTAACGAAGCCCCGGCCCGGTTCTTCTGATCTACTACCCCGGTTCGAAGGAGCTTTCGATGGATCACATGTGAAACCAGCGTGATGAAGCAAGCAACCTTGTCAAGATGACACAGCGCCTGCATATGGACAGACACCCATGTGAAGGCCTTTTCTGTAACGGCAAGCAGAACAGAAAAGTTATACTAGCTTCGGAAAAACATCATCAGCAGAGCCCACCTCATAGGAGCTGTTGCTCTAGGTCCCTGGCTGTCGAGTAGCTGTTACCATATTCCATACTAAGAATTTCTTCCAAATGATCCATAAACTCCACAAGGTCAGTAGTAGTACATGCAGAAGCCACAGCCACAACTTTATCTTCACTGTCCAACTCGTTAGAAGGCCTTGAACTTGAGAGGTTATAAAGCATGATTGCCATAATCACCTTGACACTGAAACCGCCAGATAGATTGCCGCAAGTCGTTTGAAAACTTCCGGAACTCTGGTATCGATCATCCGATCTTATCAGCAAATTTCTGTTTCTCGAGGATGCGCCAGTGAGGATGCTTGCTGCAAGTAAAAGAGTAGACTATATATAAGACCAGACCATCAAGATTCATGAACCGACGTTGCGGAGCAAAAATCCGAACATCACGTTACCGCTGCAAATCCTGTGAACCGCGCTACCTGCGCAGAACACGTTAGACGTCCAGTCAGGTTGTTCTTGGCACAGACCGTAAAACTCTGTGGGCAATCTTTAGCAAGCAACAGCACTAGAGCATTATACAGATAGGCTCAAAAGACGGTGAGTGATGTCGATGAGGCAACCGCATCAGAAAACTCCCGAACGTTCTCCCGTCAGAAAACCTGCAAGCTGAGAATCAACACCCATCAGCGGCGGCCGCTATTTCTAAGCGATTCTAAAGGACGCCCATGACAGCCTACAGGTCACGGTGAGTCCAGTGCCGAGTCAACCCAGAGGGGAAAGCCCTATAGATCTGCAGATGATCCAAGATCGCGGCCTGGGGATGAAAGCACGATTGAGTGCCTGCTGCACACAGATCGAAAGGCCGGGACGTCGCGCCCGGAGGCATATGGTTGGCTGAGAGAAGGATGAAAGAGAAATGTCGAAAGCAGCGACCTCTTTGTGATCTGCAGAGTCCTGTAGTCTAGACACTACAGCAGCTTTGCAAGCAAGCAAACGCGGATCGAGGTTGAACTCATGATGAAAGCGCACTCCGCGACCGCGACATGACATCCTTTCTTTCTTTCTCTCAGTCAACTATACATCTCAAGAACGCTGACGAAACTCTTGTGCTTTGCAGCTCGGAACGTGTCGTGACCAAAGCCGCAGCAGCTCTCCATCTAACAAAGTTCCTTCGAAGACCGAGCCGGGATGTGAGTCTATCTAAGCTTCCTTTGCTCTGTCTATCTTATACCATTGGATGTGAAACCCTGGGAGCAAGTAGCTAACCCGGTTGGTACGTCCTCGGTTCACCAACCTTGAGTTAACAATTTAACCTACATCCCCCTTTAGTTTTAGTGATAAAACCCAATGCAGGAGTTTTTTTGCATTCAAAATGGGTTCTTTCACACTTAACTTACTTACCTATCTCCATTTCCTGTAAAAACCACTTTCCAAGGCAATTTGCAGCTTTCTTTGGTTTGGAAACAACTTCCCTTTTTATTTCTGTGTATTTTGAGGGATCTCCCCCAGCGGGGGAACCCTAGGGCATTAGGTCAGCGGAGCTCTCCCAATTTTATATGTGTCGACATATTCCTATGGGAAAAAAAATAATCCTATGAAATGGGAAAGAAGCAAGAAAATAAAAAAAGAGTTGTTTGGGGAGGTTTTCATACTTGTGCGTTCTCTTGAGGTTGTTACCCTTGGGCTCACGTTGACATGCCCTTTTTCACTTGTTGCCTTGTGCTTTTCACACTTCACCAAACTCCTTTTGCATCGACCCTTTTAACTCATAGCTATTTGCGCACCTCATGGCACACTTGGTTAGTCTCAAAGCCCCAACCATTTAAGAAGAACTTAGACTCACTAGATCCTACTCTTGAGGTTAAGTCTTAGTCTAACTTGGAGCTAGCCCAAGCCCAACTCTTAGAGTCGATCCACATGATAGTAAGCCGAATTAGCCCTAGGGACCAACTCAGGGGCCTTCCAAAATCAATTCCCAGAGTTGGTCTAAAGGACTTCAATCAAGACGACCCAAATCATCCCAAAGCCAACCCTCTCTTAAGAGTTGGGCCTTGAAGCTTTAAAGGGACAAATCATCCCAAATGCTTTAATAGGCTCGCCCCCCTTGGGTGACTCAAGACAATGCTTAATCATCCATTGAGGGTTGTAAAGGGATATGCTTCACTGTAGTCCCAAAAACAATCCTCAATTATCTTTTTTGACCAACAAAGCCCAACTTTTGCCTTAGTCCATATGGACCCCAAGGTTCGGACGCATCTCGACTTCTGGAGGAGTCGAACCTCACAAAGCCATTTATGACCTAACTCTCATATCCCCTTAGTGGCCCACTAAGGTGGTCCTGATATAAGGTTCACATCTGCTTAAAACATTTCTTAAGCGAAAGGGCATATGTCACACGCCCTTGGGTGCCTCTCCCTTTTAGGACAACACATTTGTATGGAAACCTCACCTACAACTTACAATCCACCCCCCTTCGATTTCCTCAAGAAACTAACCTCCCCGTCTACATCTTCCAAGTACCCTTTCCTTCCTTGACCCCAAAACTAATTTGTTTTTATCAACTTTCAAGGTTGACTTACTTTTTCATCCAACTTGGTTTTAGGTCTTGCCCCTATTTTAAATACATTTTAAAAGTTATGTGGCTTCCTTGAACTCTCAAACTTTTCTTGAGGTCCACAATATTTAAAGGTCCAAATGATGTTATGTCATCTAACTTTGCAAATCTACCAAATTTCTCCCCATCCCTCATGGGAGCTCCCCCCCATTTACATACAATGACGATGGGAGTTCAAAATAAGGTAAATTTATTAGTTTGGCAGTAAATTTAATAAATGTGTATAAAATAATTTAGGTATACAAAATATTTTGAAATATTTTCATAAAAAAAAGGTATTTGAAAATATGCAATATATATGAATCAAATTTAAGAAAAGAGTGAATTCATAATTGATTTTTGAAATGATGACATTAAGTTTGTCACATAAAGAGAATGAAAAACATGGATTAAAAAAATAGTCATAGTAAGCCAAAATAAAATTGAAAAAAAATCACTATTAAATGAAAAATCTAAAAATAAAGTGCATTAAAACTTTCTTAATATAAGAAATTAAAATTTTTATTTTTTTAATACCATGATTTTTTTTAAAAATTTATCATCTATGATACATTTCATATTGAAATATTCAAACTTTCACATCAACTTTTGGACCAATCACATATTTAATGATATTTAAATAGCATATCAATGTCAAAGATAAATCACCTAACCATGCTTTTATCTATTTCTGAAATCATAACTTGTTAATATGATTATACATTGTAAAATACCATCATTTCAATCTTTAAAGTTATTGTTCATCATAAATCTATGCCCAATGAGTGTTAAATGTTGGAGGATTAACAACACATTGTAATGATGATGGAAGTTTGATGTCAAAACTAATTCTAAATGATTATTATAATTTGGGTGTGAACACAATACAAAAAGCCAAACATGCCCATTTAGGTAATTTGATTGGTAGATTAGGGTTATTTGCATTGATTATACATTGTTTAAATAATGTTGACATTCATTTGTTATAATACATGTATTTAAAATTTTGGATATATTATATATGCATTATATTCATCTCATTTCATTTATCCAAATTTTGCTACAAATGGTATTGTTATATTGTATTATATAAATGTATCAAAGTAGAAACATAATCAAAGGAGCCACCCAAGTGAGTGGACATTCTTTAAAATTGCATTTTTGTATGTTTGAAAAATCACATGTGAAACATAATAATTTAGATTGTCATAATTTTTTTGGGAATATTTTTCATTAATTGGAAAGTTTACATGTTCATAGTTTCATACAAACTAAAATTGTTTTTGCATGTTCAAAGCATTCAAACCTTGAAAATGGACAATCTTAATTTTTTTCAAACGTCCTTTTTTTTTCTACCAAATGTGCACCATTCCTTTTAAAAATTGGAGATGATTTTAACATTGATAATTAAATGATCAAAAGGACTTGAATTGATAAAAATTGTTTTATAACTTATTTGAGCACATTTGGTTCAAAAATGTTTTTTACCTTGAAAATATGGATTGAGAAAATATGTTTTTAACAAAAGTTGTTCATGTTTATGTGATAAAGGGCATGAATGCATAATATACATGATATAAAATTAATTTATAGTCAAAATGGATGAAAATATGGTCAAAGGAGCCAAGGGCACCAAAGTAAAAATCCTTTTTGAAGGACTATGCGTGACAAGTATCACTTTTGTGTTGGTTTATAACTTTAAATTTTGTATTTCAAATACCCCATTTAACATTGCATTTTAGATATAAATATATTTGACTAAAAATTGATTTTATATCATGTATATTGTGCATTCATGCCTTCTATCATGTAAATATGAACAACTTTTATCAAAGGCACATTTTCAAAATCCATAATTTTCAAGGTCAAAAACATTTTTGAACAAAATCTGTTCAAATGGGTTATATAAAAAAAATCATCAATTCAAGTCCTTTTGCCCTTCTAATCATCAATGTTAAAATCCTTTCTAATTTTCAAAAGGAATGGTGCACATTTGGTTTAAAAAAAAGACATTTGAAAAAGCAAGGATTATCCATTTTCAAAGTTTGAATGCTTTGAACATGTAATTTTACAATTAATGGAAAATATATTCCAAAAAAATTATGACAATCCAAACTATTATGCTTCATTTATGATCTTTCAAAAATACAAAAATGTAGTTTTAAGGAGTGTCCACTCACTTGGGTGACTCCTTTGATTGTGTTTATACCCAAATGTAATTATATCTAAAATACAATGTTAAAGTGGGTACTTAAAATACAAATTTTTAAATTATAAACAAACACAAAAATGACACATGTCAAGTGTAATCCTTCAAAAAGGACTTTTACCTTGGTGCCCCTAACTCCTTTGATCGTGTTTTCACCCATCATATACTTCCAACATGAAATTAATTACCCACATGAAAAACATGTAAAAGGTTTAAGTACATTAATAGGAACCACCCAATCCCAAGTATAGGTGTTTTATAAGGACCATGCATCATAATATTTTAACATGGCTTCCATGTTTTGGCTAGGTTGAAGGAAGATGATAATGCCAACTTAAAAAACTTAATTAATCCACATATGTTCATCCATGAACTTTTTAAAGGAATATAATTATTTATGCTTAAAGAATGATTATTTATATGCAAACAAGTGTGTACATTTCAACGCAAAGTGGACATTTCAAGGTCAAGAATATATTTTTAAATATCATTTAAAAGAATTTAATTATCAACTAAACCATTTTGTGAACTAATACACACAACATGGTTATTAAATCTAAAAAACCTTGTTGAAAAGAACATGTTATAAATAATTATCAATTTTTTTATCCAATTTTGTTCTTTCATGACATATATATCATACTATTATTTAAATGTGCGAATAATTATTACATGATTAATGTCATTTTGAAAGCATTTCAAGTCTTTCAAAAATGAAGGCTTTTGAATAATCCATATGAACATTAGATTCAATCCAAATTAGTCCACATGTTTTCATAATATATTGAAAACATTGTTGTGTACAAACATTAAAAACTTACAAAATCAAACACTTATTGCACTTGTGATTCTATTAATGTGATTGCACCCACTATCCATTCAATGATAAATGAAACATTTGAAAATAATGCAAAAATAATTTAGGTGCAAATTCATTAACATAAAAACATTGTGTTTCAAACCAAATTATATTTCAATGTTTGAAATTCTTATGGTTTTTTTTCAAAGCCATGGGGGTAGAATATGTCGAAAGTCAACATACATTAGAAGAAATCTTATCCATTCCAACAATATGGTTATGACTATAAATGTGATTAGTGTCCAAATCAACTACTTTTAGAACTATAGTTAGGTTACTCCTATCTGTCATTTTAATTGTAGATGTGTGTAGTCATATATGCGACTATTGCAATCACATATATAGCTACAATGTTGATATAATCAAATGAAGTCACAAATGCAACTATAATTTGTGACTATTACATGTTTGGATGGAAAAGTAAATTATTTAGTTCTATATTATACATGCAAATAAATTTTATTAGTAAAGTTACAACTTATTATAATCATAATCAAGTATGATTTTTTTTATTTAATAAAGGTTTGACATGTCTAAAAAATATATCATTTATTTGATCGTAAAACTTTTACCATAATTTTAAATAAAATTTATATATTATATTTGTAAAAATATAAAACTTAAAATTCCATCAAATTCATTAATTATCTAACATTACTAAATGTGATTTATATTAAAATATATAATATAAAAAATGTTATACATCATAAATATTATAACTCGTATTTAAAATTTTATTTTATTTTGAAATGTGATAGATATATTATAATCACATTGTATAAATTTTTTTTAGTGAAATGAAGGATTAATATGTGGGAAATAAATTATTTATGTATTTATTATCGACTATTAGTTGTAAAATATTATAAATCATGTGTTTGTAATTTTTTTCAATGAATCATCATCAAAATGTAATTCAATTTAACAAAATTAAAAAAACATTTATTCAAATTGTGTACATTTTTGGAAGAAAAATATATTTAATTGTGTATGTCATTGAAAGTACCTTAAGACTCAAATTAAAAATTTTCAATTTAAACAAATATCAATAAAATATGAAATATTGAAATTGATGTTTGTGCAATGTTTAAAATCAAGTATGGGCTAAATAAAATGCATTCCATTATATTTTCACATCAGATGGGGTGGTTGGATGGCAAAGGAATGGATATCCATCCTTGGGGTCTAAAGACCAAACCTCACAAGTGACATAGTTGTGGTCAACAATGGTATGTTGACCATATGTACCTTACATAATTAAGCTACTTAATTTAGGTGCTTACTTAAGCCTACCTATGTACCTAGACTAAATGGCCTACCTAGCTACCTAAATTAGGTTTTTTGCATGTCATAGATAATGACATGTGTCAACAACTCATAAGATGAAAATTTATGAAATCACCAATAATATGAATTATTATCTTGCATTATTTACATAAATATAATTAATGTAATTAATAAATGTTACTAAAAATATATTAAATCATTTGAATTTAATTGATTTTTAAAATGTTGCACAATATTTTAGGTAGTCACATAGTTCGACTAGTCAATGGATGAAAAATCCCTGTAATCGCAAGTGATATGCAACTACTAATGTGACTATACATGCCATACGGAGTTTTTAGCAATTGGTTGGTTTTTGCCACTTGTCTAAAACACCTACAGGGTTTGTAGTCACACGTCAAATGCAATGTTTGAAAATGATATTGTTTTCAACATTCCTAATTGCTTTTATGGTGACTATAGTCTTATTAAGTGCCAAAATTGCCCACTTGGAATAAATCTTTATAAGTAATGGATTATCTAGTTAAGTTAATGAAGCAAAACATGATTTGTTATTCAAGGAACATAATTTATAAATCATAATTTTAATAATAATAATAACATTTGAACCCATCACAAGGCAATTACACGAATAATGGAACATTTAAAAGAATTTAATGACATGAATATAGGGTCCAACCACTTATTAAGAACTAGACTTGCCCCCTTAGACTACTGTTTAATTTAAAGCAAACAATCTTTTCCCCGTTGACATGGCACACTATTTGGTCAAAGATGGGGACTTTTTTTCAAAAACTATCTTGTTTGCACGTGCACGTGCGTCCATTTTGTTTCATCATCTTCATCCAGTGGAGGGCTGAAATGGGACTTAGGTTTCGAGTTCTAAGAGTTTTTAACTTCCCAAAGAACTATGAGAGTTTGCAATGCATGCAACAAAATTGGAGTTTTTTTCTTGAACATTTTTTATGTCAAAATTTTAGACATGTGAAGCAAAATTCCTTTGGAAAGTTGAAGTTTGAACTAGTTTCAAGAGCTCATGTTTAGTTTGTGCATGAAAATATGTGAGTAACTAGGTGAACTTTGCAAATATTTGCTCAAGTTCAAAGCTTTGTGTTTGCAAACTATTGTTTCATTTTTGGGCATTGGTGTGCTTAAGGTACTCGAAACTTAGAAATATGGAGTAATAGAAAACTATGGAGGAGCAAAAAGTTAAGAAAAGAGAAATGGATGACTTGACTTACACTATGGATTATAGATTACAAATCGTAAAAAATTTTACTCATAAGAGGCATCTGAGTAACGAAGGACTCAATCTGAAATTAAACCTTGAACCACATCATGTTACCAAAGAAGATTATTAAAAAGAATGTTTGGCATTTGTTCTAATTATAGGAATATAAACCATGTGCTCCTGTTAGAGACCAGAGAGGAGTTGTTAACATTGTACAAAAAGTTTACGAGTCCTTTATTATGACCAACAATGAATTTGTGAAAGGTTTCATTGTAGAAGCCAAAGGGATTCCCATTAATTGGGTGGCAGCAACAATTACAATAGCAAAAAAAATCAAAGCGCAAGGAATTGGAAAAATTCAAATCCAATATAAGGGACTGTTCAAAGCGAAACGGAAATGCAATAGAGGTTGGCGATGTAATTGATGGGGCATGGAGGGTGGAAGGTCGAATGTGCACTTCTTGCTACCCACATGGTGTTACAACCACGGAATTGTCAAGAGTGCAAGATGTGTATGCTTTTCTTGGTGAGATGTTGGTCAAGTCAACAAGGAAAGTTGAATATTTGGAAAGGGAAAAGCTAAAGATTGAAGAAAAAGTAATAAGGATGCACCTTTAATATGCATGTTTTGAAAATAATGACCCAAGAAGAGCAGAAGACCCTAGTTACTTTGGAGAACAATTTATTTTTGCAAATCAAAGCTTACAATTCTTTGTAAAATATTGTATAGGTTTGTGGTATCTTCTCATAATATTTCTAGTGTTTTGGGCTCACCACCAAAATTTCCATCATGATCAATTTTATATTTAAGGTTTGAGTTCCAACTCATTGATGCGTTCAAATTTTTCAAATCTTAATATTATTCATTAACATTTAGGTTTTTGTGAAGCGCTTGAACAAGTAGCAAATGAGGGGACAAAGGTGGCACAATTTAAAGGAAAAAGCCTCTTGAATGTTTCTAATAGAGGCAATCATGTCCTTGGGTGGTACCACTAGGAACGTCACACCTTGATTTTGTTGAACCCACTGAACTTTGAAAAATCACAGGAAACACTTAAATGAACATTTTCATAAAAAACATTTGAATACATTTATTATGTTCCATGGATTTTAAAATCTCAATAATATCAAGAATATTGCGTATTTTGATGTTCCTAAACATTGCATTTAGAAAAAGTTTCAAGAACGTAACACTTATTTTTTTCCTTGAACGTTTGGGTCAAGAACACAAATTTGGAACATGATTTGTGAATTTTTTTATAAATTTTTGGCCTAAGGTAACTTGGAAGTCATTTTATTTTCAAACTTTATTTGGAAATTAATTGATTAAATATGATTTAATTATGAATTTCCAAAGTTGAAGTTGTCAATTTTATTAAGGGCCATTTTAATTAGGAATATATATATTTTTAATTTTCCAATTTTTAAAATTCCCAAATAAACTTCAAGTCATATATTAGAGCATGCAATTGATAAACATGAAAAAATACTAATTTATAATTGTGAAAACATTTCACGAAAAGGGCCCTCAAAAATGATTTGATTATTTTTGGTTCCTTAACCATTACTTGAGGTGGTTCCTAGTGCTACCACCAAAGGATGAGTTTGCCCATAGGTTAAATGTTCTTAAAAAAGAAGTTGAAGCCTCTAAGAAGAAATTAAAAATTTGAAGAGCCATCATTGAAGAGAGTAGGGCAAGAGCTATGCAAGGAGAAGATTATTTCCAGGATGCAAAGTTGGAATTATGGAAGGTTGAATCAAATATTGCTATAGTCAAGAAAGAAATGTGTGAAGTTGAAAATAAAAAAGAAGTTTTCCGCACACAAGTTCAAGATATGGAAAAAGGGGGAGGAGTATCTTTCTAGCTTAAACCATTTCTTCACCCAAATGCACATCCAACATATTTAGAAGTCAACGTAGTCATTTTAGTCAATGTTTATTCATTTTGTAAGAGGGGTTTCAATTTTTTCAACGTTGTAGTGGGGTCTTGTAGACATTTGTATCATCCATTCTATTTGGTAGATCTTATAAGGGGCAATAAATGTTGTGTTTGTGTTAAAGTTTTCCACCCAAATTGGTGGAGTTATTGGGGATTTTGCGATCATGATGCAAATGTCAAAGAATTGGCCACACAACTTGACCTAGAGAATGTGCACAAGGAATTACAACATGCGATCATGCGTAGTGCCCATAACTACATGTAAGTGCCAACATTCCTTACTTAGATATATGCACCCTAAATGTTGTTTTAGGGTACATATTTGTTTAGATCTTAGAATTTAAGAGATCTGAAAAGGTTCTTGGTTTGATTTATTTTGCTTAGCATAGGATTAAAATCCTTTCAAAAGCTTAGCTAAGCATTTCAATGTTTCAATTTCATTAGGTAATTGCACGAAGTCCTTCTTGTATACTTTTAGTGATCCACTACTTTGCTTTCAGCACTAGCAATCCTTGTGTAGTGCTTTCAAATCCATCAAAATGTTTTTTTTTATGTTCTATTAGTGCTTTGAAACCATGTCACTATGTACGACTCCTTCCAATAACCACTTATGGTGATTTGCAATCAAATTGCCTCTTATTGGTCCTTCCAATAAACACTCATGGTGTTCTGTAATCACTTTACCTCTTAGTACTCCTAGGAAGCATTAATGGTGCTTTGTAGTCACTTTACTTGTGGTTAGGTCTTCTAGGAAGCACTCACAATGCTTTGCAATCACTTTACCTATGATTAGGTCTTCCAAGAAGCACTCATGGTGCTTTGCAATCACTTTACTTGTCATTAGTCCTTCTAGGAAACACCATGGTGATTTATAATCACGCCATTTCTTTCAATCCTTCCAATAAGCATGCAATTGCTTTGAAGCTTGCACATTAGGTGTGTTAGTCCTTATGATACACATACATAGTGCTTTGAAGCATTATCACCCTTTATTTGCCATTCTAATCATCATTCATGTTGTTTTGACACCATGAATTTGTTGTTTCTCCTCCTAGTAAGCACACATAGTGTTGTGACATTTTGAGCTTTGCTTTTTGACAACTTATATATTTAGATGTTAGATTTAAGGTTTAGTTATAACTTATGGATTCAATTACATGATGTTTATGTTAGATGGGAATTAATTTGAAAAAAGGCAATGTATGGTCGATGCAAGTCATATCGTACTATATGGGCTTAAGTAAAGTGAGTTGGGATCATCAACTTCAATATACCCAACGATTGGGTGACTTAACATTGTAGGAATGAATAGTCCTTTGGGACTTTTCTTTACAAATGGAATACTTGAGCCAACACAAACACCACCAAGGTCACCAAAATGTAATTTTGGAAGAGGTGAATTCTCCATTGAAAATTCAACCCAATTCTCATTAGAAAATACAACTAATTTGTGAATTTTTGATTCTGTATGTAATTTGTTTCATAAAGATAAGAACAAATTCGTTGTTGGAAATCTTGAGACAGATGTTCGAAATTCAACTCATGGTAAATTATCATATTTTGACTTAGAAATCTTGCAAGATCTTTTAATTGCATGGACATAATTGTTAGTTACAATTTTGGAGCTCTCTGAATTTTTTATTAATTATTGTTTTTTGCATTGTTTCACCATAAAAGTGATAATTGAAGCAACTTTCCAATTTTAATTTGTTGAAATCTTAGGGTCACATCAACCATTCAATCACCAAGTTGCAATTGAAACTGCTCAAGTTGGTAGGTACTTGTTCATGAATGTTAAGGGTGTTATGCAAGAAAATGGACCAAATCCAATTATGGATCATCCTCCACTAATAACCCAAGGTATGTGAAAATTTTGACATATGTAGTCTTTTATTGAATTTTGTATATTGAAGTTACAAAAGATCTGCATGTACATTTTGGTTATTCTTCTCTTGGATATTTTTGGTGTTTAATACAACTTATGTAACTGTATGATTTTCATTGAATTTATTGTAGGTGCTTGTATTCTAGAAGCAGTCACACAAATTGCCGCTCTTTAAACTAATACATATATTAACCACCCAACATCACCAAATTACAAGAATTTTCTTGAATGAACATGATTTTAGATTCATGAAACCATGTCCACATTTTCTTGTAGGTTTTCAAATTATGTGACATGTGTTTGGGGTAGGAAGAAACAAAGTGGAAGCTAATGCCACAAAATTGAAGCAAAGGTATTAGTTCATGAAGCAAAAATCTTGCCCAACTGAAGAGGACTTAGATAATACAAAGAAGACATGCTCCTTGTTTAAGTTGATTCCTATTGTGCAACATATAGAAGTGGACCAAGTTTTTCAAGCTTCAAGCTTTGGTAGTAAAAGCCCTAGTAGTCCAAACATGCAAAAAAGAAAAGCTACATGGAACCTTTCAAAAAAGAAACCTTAAAAAAGTTGGGGGGAATTTTAGGAAAAAAACTATCACAACAAGGGGACAAGTAGTTAATGGGAATGAGCCATTTGAAAAATATCAAGCACTAGGATCCTAGCAGAAAAAAAATGAGTAGTCATTATTTTGTTCATGTGCAAGACACTCCAACAAGCATTGTTTTGCATTGTTTCACGTACTGTACGGTCCTCATCTCCATCTAAATTTAAATCTATTTATGTTTTTGCCTACTCCAAACAAAAGACTAATAGCAATTAAACTTAGCTTAAGTAACCTATTTCGTTGTAGCTTGAACAAGCATATTATACCATGGAACGCTTGTTTTTTTTTAAAACCATGTGTTACCTTGAGTGCTTGCAAATATCATGATTATGTTTTCTTTGAATTCTCTTTTCCAGATATGCAACAAAAATATTTGGATACACTTTTTCAAGTATAGTTTTATGCCCCAATTATTAGGCATATAATTTTGATCTTATTTTTACTCCTAAGTCATGTCATGGATTTAGTACTCCATCTCATAGAATGTTTTACCTTGAATGATTATGTTCAAATTTGAAAAAACAACATATGTGATTTGGGATTTTAAGGATTGTAACAATGATTAATTTTGTGGATTAACATCTGAGTGCATCACTTGTACATTTTTGGTTGAAAATGCACATTTTGCTGACATTATCTTATAAGTGGAATTTGGTTCTTCCTGATGAACTTGTTGAACTATAACAATTTTATTAGCCCAAGGCTTCTGTTGTGTCTAAAAATTTGACAAACCCAATTTTTTCTGGATGTTTTTACTTACCCAAACTTATGGATGTATATTTACTTGAAGGTACAACTTTGGAAATTTGGTAACTATTCTAGGTGGCAACTATTTTCCCATGGTCAGTTGGTGAATAACTCAACACATAGATTCTTTGCCTATTTAACTTGTAATGGCCATCATTTCCAACAATTATGGATGGAGGACAATCATCCTAAATGCCCAAGTTTTCCTCGCATGTGGATCATACCACATTTATTAAATTGTAAAGTTTGATTATTGATTAGGGCATGTATGATTACTCATTGAATCATGGTATTATTAATCATGCATGTATGTAATTAATTATAGTGGATTAATGAAAGATAGTAATTAGGGTTTGGTCTTACGTTTGGTGCCATTAATTGCTAATGCACCAACATAGTTTAATAGAAGCTCTGGTTAATTACTTCCATTCTTCTTCTAGAACTATGTAAATTTCTTGTGAGTAGCTTCTAGATTCTTCATTCTCCTCAAGGTAGGTTTGGCTTACTTCTATAAGTAGTGTTTTCTCTAGTTTACATAGAAGGGATTTTCAATTTGTTTTATCAGTTTAGTTTTTTTACTTTGCAACCATGGGTAAAAAGGGACAAAGTGAAAAACTCAATTTAAAATATTTTACTATTATGGTGGGACTATCATCTAAGGGACTTAGTCTTAAGCATATGGACCCAAAGTATGTTAGTTTGGAGGAGTGCGAGAAGGTATGGGGCAGAAGGTGTTCTAACAACCATGGATTTAAGTACAAAAAGTCATGCATGGATGAGGATGTGATTGCTATGGGGTGAAATTATCCTTGGGTGGTACCATTAAGAACCACCCACCCAAAAAACTTAGGAAATAGGTTCCCTTTTTTATTTCATAAATGATAGTTTTTCTTTTTTAAATCCTTATTTTCCTATTGGAAAGAAGCCCCATCAACTTTTTTTCTTGGGGGTCTAGTATAGTAGTTAGCCTTGCATTAAGTTCAAAACTTGCATCGAAGTTACTACTAGCGCTTTTAGCTTTCCTGCGCTTTGAACAACAAATTGCAATTTTCTTTAGGTAACTTCACTACTAGAAATTTTGTCTTTTGCAACTTGTCTTATGCAACTAAAAAATGTCGCATGCAACTCCAAAATAGTTGCATGTGAGATTTTTTAGTTGCATAAGACAAGTTGCAAAAGACAAAATTTCTAGTAGTGCTTGTTTCTTTCCTCATTTTTTTTCTTGTGTGAAGTCATGTTATTCTAACAAAACACTCTACCTAATGCTTCAATTCAATCATTGTAGAGTGTAACATGCAAGTATGGCTAAAGTACACAAAAGTTTTGTACATGTGCGATTTTTACTAAGTGGATTTACTAGGTCTACAAGTCCTTATTTGAAGTTGTTGGATTTTATTTTTGACTCAGTGTGGTAAATTGTTGTTGCTCAAGTTAATGAAGAACTCCCAAAAGAAGATTTGGATTTACAATATTTCATCAACATACAGGGTTTATGAGGTACTAGTCGAGATGTGACAACCTTCACGAACGTTAATGTGTCTGTAGAGGAAATTTGTGCAATGTTTGAACCACATTTTGACAAAAATGGCTAGAAGTACAAGGCACAAATTGATGTGGAGTTTCAAGGTGTCATCAAAAGTCTTTACATTCAAGTTTTTAGGAAGGCTCATGTTTTAAATGACATTTTGTCTTTGGAGTTTGCTTGTGTGGTAGTTGCAAAAAACAAAGATATTAGAGTGAATTGGGCTACCTATGCATACTTAACCTATAGAAAACTAAGGTCCTTTGAAATTGTAAGAAAAACTAGGCATGAAAATTTGTTGCAACTTCAAGACCGCCCACTACAAGCACAACAAAATGGTGGTGTTATTGCACTTCATGTGGCTCCAGGATTTGGTTTGCAAGGTAAATCTACTACTACAAGTTTAACAAGTGGTGTTACTCTTCCTTTTAGAATTTTGAGTCTAAGACTCCCTCACCCACCTTTCAATTTGGCACCTCATCGCCACCCCATAATGCGAGCACCAAAGATTTTTAAAAGTGGAAGGTTCATCATCCAAAAAAGTTGTTGCATCCACAATGAAGAGCTACATAGTTTCGCAAGCCACAACTCCATGACCATTTGTCATTGAAAACATCATCAAACATGTGCACAATTTATTGGTCGTGAAGCAAAAGGTTTTTTTAGGGATGAAGGAGTGCTTGAAAGAAATTGTTGCAGAAAAATCGTAGGAGGTTGAGCATCGGAAAGCCCAACTAATGCTTGATGGTCAATGGGCTATCCACGCCCAAGATAGGGCAAATTTTGACAAGGTGAAAGATGCTCTTCACATTGCATGAGCTTTCTAAGAGTCTTAGTGGACTTTCTACATATGGTGTCCTTGTAGAATGTGTTAATAGTGATGAGAAAAAGGATCAAGCTACTATGGTTTCAAATTTGCAACAACTTTGATCTAAAGAGAAAAAATTTATGAAAAATGAAATGAAATTGTTATTAGCAGAGTTAGATTGTAAAGATTGTGAGGAAAATCTAACTACTTGTGAAAACACATATAACAAACAACTCCAAGTCCAAATTGCGCTTAAGAAATTACAAACATTGGTTAAGGGGTACTAGTCAAAATTGAATTCTAGTTTTATTACATTCTCAAGTCTAATTCCTATCCTTAAGCCATCAGATTTTGCAAAACAAAGTGTTATTTATGTTCAAGATTGCTTTGTGTGTAATGAGAACTATCATTATAATGACATATGTGTGGCATCATGCAGTCACACATACCATCCTTGGTGTTTGGTTGTTCATTGCACCTCTTCACCTAAGTGTAAGGTGAAAGATGTGAACAAGAATTTGAAAGTGACTACTGATTATCTTTTGGTTTTTTTTATAAAGCTCAAGATGATACAAACTCACCTATGCAGTTGGAACCAACACTGTCTACAAGGGTTTCATGTAATTATACTAACTTTGCTTCTTTCATTACGATCGCACATCTTGTGATGAATTTGTTACTATGGACAGTTCTTTGTTGTCTATGAATGTGAACATTGCCTTTTTGAATTGAGTTACAATTGATCCAATCAAGATGATGCAAGGAAGTGGCAACATTGTTATAAAGTTGTAATGGGTCCTGAACAACATTGAATCAAGTTTTTAATTGTTCAACTCAATTATTGTCAGATTCAGTTTCCTAATATCATTTGAAAGTTCCAATTGTAGGAATTATTGTAATTCAAAACATTCCAACCTTGCCTTTGGAAGGAATTATTTCCTGTAGTGTTGTATTTAAATACAATTTTTCAAGAATCTCTAAGTTCCTTTTCCTGATGGATGTATACATGTCTAGAAGGAAATGTAAATTTCTTGATATCCCTTATTCAACTCATGGTTCTTTTCATGTGTATTATTCCTTGTCCTTATTTTTTAAAAGTAGTTTTCACCTTTCCTTCCTACATTATATTCTTGTTCATGAATTCTACCTACATTATATTCCTATTCCTGAATTCTAGGAGGACATTCTTATATGTTTCCTTTGTTACTAAGAAATGTTTCCTATTTGGTAAGGATTTGATTGAATTCATTGACAAACTGAAAAATTCAAGTTTGTATAATTAGGTGGACTATGACAACTGATCATCATGCTTGATTCTTGAATTTGTGTAATTTATATCCAAGTTGGACAACTCGTTTGTTGCATGAATTGTGGGTTTCTTTGTATTGGATTTAATTAAACTTTTTAGATGCAATTTATAAAAGAACACATGGATTACAAGGTTGGGATGTGCACATTTGAAAAGTTGAAACCACTTTATGTCAAGCAATTAAACGAAAGGAACACATGGCTTGCAAATGCCAAGTAAAAATAGTTGAGCTAAGGAATGGGTTCAATAACATGAGGATGACCTCAAGGGGGGTACACCAAAATCATTGTAATTGCAATTACGATATTTGTACCAATGTTAGCAAAAAGCTTTGTACAACAATTTTTTGTGTATTTTATGGCTTAATTTGGATATGTGGACATCAATATTGAGCCCTCCAAATGATATAATCGAACATTAGTCACTTTGTTTAAAAGGGGATTGTGAAGGTTGTGGTGTAGATATGATCATTACTTTTTTTTTGTTCGACATTGTTTTGAATTATATTGCGTTCATTTGATTGGAAGAGCCATTTGGCCAAATGAACATCTTGTGTGGTTTGACATGTGTGCGAGGTAGTTCAAATCACATCAATTGAACTTGTTTTCATGTGGCATGATGTGGACTAATTGATTATAACTTTAATAATTTATAATTTAACTAATATAATTAATTTTATTTTGACATATTCTTGTGATGTGTTGACTTTGTAGGTATCAATAAATAAATAAACCCCAAGGGGTACTTTTTCATGGGTGCTACAAGGTCCAAATTCTTTAAAATGTACCAAAATCTTGTCACACCATCACCCTTTTCTATCTTTTTTACTTAGTCCTTTTTTACCTTGTAAATACACATTTATGGATGATTATGATAAAATCTAGAATTGTAATGGTCTAAAATATATATAATCCTTTTAAAAAATTTGACAACTTTTGACTCATTGTTTTTATGGGGATCAAAATATAGGGTAAAAAAGGATTACATTAAAGACTAGGCCCTTTTCATCCTGTGGTACATCTTAAAGGATTTTCACCTTGCATGGTTTGGTCCTTTTTTAATTCATGACACAAAAAATGAGTCCACAATGGATTTGGGGATGTATTAAAACAAGAAATATGAAAGGAACAATTGAACATGGAATCAACAAAGCTTCAAAATGATATAAATGTTGTTGCATTTTACAAGAGGAAACAAAATGAAAAGCATGTTGCATACCTTAAGGCTAGGCAAGAGGTTCACCAATATTACCAAATTTAATGAAACCAGAAGATGTGGATCATAGGGCACGTTGGGATTGTGAAATAATACCATGATCTTGATGTTAAAGGGGTAGGTAGATTACATAATTTTTGGGCTTACAAGACATTACAGATAGGAATAGGTCATTGGACATTTGAGGGGTTTGAATTTTGAATTTTTATTGAGTTTTTTTTTTTTGTTCATATTGATGGTGACATGGGGATTACCCAAGGGAGAAAGTTTTTGGATTTTGACATTTGTAAAGACACTTCTAGAGTAAGAGTAGAAATGTAGGCTACTTTGTAGAAAATCTACAGATTCTGGTGTTGAATACCACAAGTTAGACTTTACATAAAACATGGATTTTACTATATTTTTGTGGAGTTTTCAGTAAATAGGGAGAATACATACTTCTCCATTGATTTCCATTTTCAATTTGATGTGTGAATCATTTGTGGTCTTTAATTTCATCAATACGAATTGTAATTCTATTTATAGTTTTTAACATTGTGTTTTGGATTACAAATTTTGGTTATCAAAGATAATTATGCATCTAATGTATATTGTTGAATTGGAGACGTGTGTGTGTTGTGTGCAGAGTGTGAATGATTGTATGTACATAATGCAAAATTGTTGTTATAGTAAGTGTGGAGTGGTTTTGGAAGAATTAAATCCACATCTACCATTTGGCGACCATCTTTTGGCGAATTTTTCTCTTTTAAATTTGATAGGAACAAGAGGGTTTTATGCATTTTCCATTGTTTGCATTGTAAATGAAGGTGTTTAAGAAAGTGGTTTAGTTTCAATTCAAATTTGGAAAAGGTATGTTAGAAAGCACTAGAGGTCTAAGCAGTTGAAGTTGTGAGGATAGTAGAGCAATTTACAAATTTTGAAAAAGAAAGGATTATGAAACAAGATGAATTAAATGGTGACTTGGAGTTTACAATGATAATTGGATTTGGAAGCAAATCATCAAGGTCTTGAAAAAAAAACAAAAAACAATCATGAAAATGGAAAAGAGTATGTGGGGATTACACAAACCCCATATTGGAATCTAATGTTAAATAGGCGAATTTTGAGAATAAAAGAAAGACTTTCAAGATGCAGGCCATTTTTACCACAAGAGGTGGTAAGGTGTGAAGTATGGATTGGTGGTCTTCAGAGAAGGCATAATTATAGACAATGATCTCCACACAGAAAAATGTAGTCAAATATTCACCTAAATGAATGGGTGCAATACATTCTTAGCTACAATCTATGGTTTAGAGTTGCAAAGATCAAGATAAAGCAAGGACTTTTGTAGTACCTAATCAACTATAAGAAATCTCAAATCCAAAATCAATGACCAACCAAGGAAAGTATGTTACAGGAGGTATACAACCCAAGTTTGTCTCTAGATTATTATGAATTAGTGGAAGATTGGGAGGTGGAGAAAAACGCCAATATCAATGTGTTTAAGGAAAATAAGGAAAAATACTTAAGACCATTTGAGTATGTGGAGGCACAGGTGAATGTGTTGGATGAAGTACCACAGTCATACTCACATCAAAGAAATTCAAAGTTGGATCAAACAAGGTGCATAACTAAAACTAAGGATTGTGAATTTGTGGATTCGGAGGCAGCCAGATTACTTTTTAAAGTATGTGCATTTTGTGAAGAAGAAGGACATGCAATCATGGATTGTCCTTTTGTGCATTTTCACATCAAAATAAGCATTGCTAGACATGTGGAGCTTCAAAATGTGGCAACAACATTAATGGATCAACCATAGGAATAAGAACCAGGAATTCCTATAGTCCAGAACATATTGAAAAGCATGGAGTTGGGAGGCTAATTGGGACCACAAAATAGACAAATTAATCCTTCCGTTTAGTTTAGGAACAAAGTACCAAAGGTGTATTCACATCTTCATTCTGCACCACAATTGACACCAATGGATAACCAAAGAATGGGGAATTATCAAACTCAAGTCACCTCAACTTCACCAAGAATGTAAAAAGTGGCAATTGCTAAAATCCGAAAACAATTTTTTGGAATAAAGGTTGCTTGACCACTTCATTTTATAATACCAACCACATGAGTAGAAATTATTGTTGCACCCACCACAAATTTTGTAAGAAGTGGAGTACTAATTAGATCTATAGTTAATTTGGGTTGTGGATCAAGAGGGGTTTTGATGAGAAGGAATTTGAGGGGTGAATGCATGAATGAATGGACCAATGTGGTACAAAAAATGACCAAATCCAAAGTTCCAAACAGTAACTTTTCATGTGGGTTAAAATAAACTACATCAGTAATGGGTAAACAATATGGAGTTCCTAATTGGTCAGTTTTGGTGGCCATTTTAGATTAGAGCAATGGCACCAGTGTGACAAGCTTAAGGAAGGCATAGTTATACCTACATTTTGAGCTTTAGTTATCATCTCTGTCAATTCAATGATTATTTTGACCTGTAAATTTGCGTGAAAACTTGGTCCTTTCACATCTCTGACATCAACTCACTGACCCCCTCACTACATGTAACATCAATTCCCTCACTACACGTAGCATCAATTCCCTCACTACACATAACATCAACATGTCTCAGAACACATGTAATCTAGGGAGTGTAAAAAAAAATCGTAAGGTGAACATGGAGGGAATGAAGGTGAAAATAAAGGGAGTTACATCAGCATATGTAAAACCATTGTATGGGAAAGTTCTTGAGATCATTTTTAATCATAAAACTTTAATTAATCGTGCTCAGATTGCGAAGGTGTATGACCTTTACAACAAAGGCCTTTGCCCTAAACTTCTTGAAATAGGTCAATTTGACAAAGTTGTTGGTGAAGGTATTGAAAAAATAGAGTTTGATAAAAACCCACATTGACAAAATTCCCATCAAAAATGTCAAAAAGGATTGCTTCCCGACATGGAAGCAGCAATATGAAGATCACAATGAAATGGGGCAATAGGTGTAATGGGGAACTAATGGGGCATTACATAAAATGTAAAGCCTGTTGGGAACGTTTGCAAACTTTACAAAAATGTAATGCCCACTATTCCTCCTATGCAAGCAAATATTTGTTTTGTAACATGACATCCAACTAGGCTACACTAGGGAAATCCCATGACATCTTTACATGTAATTAACATCTTTCCATTTCATACTAGAAAGTGAACCCACCAAGCCCCATTATGGCTTTTAGCATGCCCATAAGCTCACCCAAGGAACTTGCCTACATGTTTGCTAGAAGTTGGAATGGGCCGTAGTTAGCACACTCTTACATTAAAGGCATGATATATTGACAAAACATGTGTCTAAAATTCAATCCTAAACCATTCATTTGTTGGCTGTGATATCACATTCATCTCACATTCCCTTAATCCATGTTGGTCCTAATAGTATGCACAAGTTAATAAGGTAGAATGAAAAAGTTCATAAGGTGTATAGAGTTTTCTTTAAAGTCCATATTCTCCCTTTTTTGTTTCATTAGTCAAAGAATCTTCCATTTGTTGCCCATGACCCTTCTCACATTCCTACAATCCATTTACAGTCCTTACAATCCATCATCAATCCCTTGTAGTTTAGAGAGTCATGCATTTGGTGCACATATCCTTTTAGCTTCATGCATTCCATTTATAATCCCTACAATCCATGCTTAGTCCATAGCTACAATCTATTAGCTATATAGTCAGCCCATGACCCCTCTTAAATTTTTGTGGTCCATCTATAGTCCCTACAGTCCATAGAGTCATTCCTTTGTTGCTCATGACCCCTCTTAGATTTTTGTAGTCCATCTACAGTCCTTAAAATCCATCCTAAGTCATTTGGATTGATTTAGATTCATGTACTCCATCTATAATCCCTATAGTCCATCCTAAGTCCTTTGCTACAATCCATTAATGCTTTTTTAGTCCATAAAATCATCCCTTGTTACCCATGATCCTTTTCACATCCCTTAGTCCATGTGTAGTCCATTGCCAATCCCTAAAGTCATTATAAAAGAATTTAGAATGCCATTTAGGACATTTGATTACTTCTAGTATATTGATCCCTCTTTAAGTCCTTTTGTTCCATATTGTATGGCCTTTTAGTCCATACTGTCCCATTTGTTGGAACATAGTCATAACCTAGGATGAACATTAGTGTTTGGGGTGGTCATTTCAAGTCACCAAGAGTTCATTAGTTCTAATAGACCTCACATGGATTTATGTAATTATGTTTTTGTAGATCCTCTTTGCACCTCCATCTCATTTTTTATAGCTAAACTTGGAAAGCACTTTATTTCTAAACCATTTGGACCTCACACAATGAGTCCATCAGTTGGGAGCATCAAAGTCCTCCAAAAGAAAACCCATTAATTGCAAACAGTCCACAAGAGGTAACATCACCAAATAACAAGCCTCAAGTATGTGTTATGGCAACAAAGGAAAATATCCAAGAACTTGAAGTTGATGCATCTCCATCTCGGACCCATAAGAGAGAAATAAAAGACATTGGACATGCATTTTAAGGGTATGCCACTGGATGGCAAGATGGAACATGCCACACCTTTGTTGTCTGAAAAACTTGATGGAAAAAATGTTATTGTTCCACATTGTGGCCTTGGTAAGGTTAGAAATTTTGAATCTATGAACTAGATGAGCAAACTATAGAATCTCTAGCAAAGCAATTTAAAAAAACCAAAGATCCATGTTGCTAAAAGGGTTTCTAGAGCTACAACCATAAGATTTGCAATGGTAAAGACTCATGTGAAAGGCAAGTAGCATGTTCATTGAAGAGGTAATTTTGCTTTACAATTTTATGCATGTCAATTTCCATTAGATTCCTAGTGTTTTCTCTCTTTCTTTCTCTACTTGGATGTGAGATTACAACATGGATTGGATTTGAATAGTAAGGTATAATTATGGTGATTGTTAAGCTTATGGTCATATTTTGTTGCACATGAAACACCATTTTGTGTGTATAGATAAGGAGATACAAATTGTCATTGACAATTTGCATTTGTGCTTTACTATAAAAGGCCCATGTTTTGAGTGGTAACCATATGTGGTTATGTCAAGTTTTGATGAGGCAAGAATGATCTTCCTTGGAGGTAAAAAAATCTAGAAAAGTAAGTTCCAATTTTGTGGTTGTCATGCACTGAAACTACTCAATGCCACAAAAGATTGAAATCCATATCTTGTAAGAGGTGGGAATTTAGAAAAAGATTTTAGAGTTGTTGAAAAGTAAACAAGAACATAACCACAAAGTTTTGTTTCTATCAATGGTGCAAAGTTGGAAATGTTTTTGAATGAATGAACATTGATTGAAGACCCATATTGTTGTTAGGTTGAGTATTGAACCTCGCAAAGAGAGGATGCTTTGATTTGAATTAACACTTGGCTTGTCAAATTATGTATTATAAGCGAAAAAAATTTGAAATATGTTATTGGACCATGCATGTTGTGGGAGATCATCAAAAGACTTTTTGGATGTATTAAAATGAAGATGACCAGACATGGATTCTATTTCTATAAGTGGTGCAAAGTTGTTTCGTTGTTTTGGGTTGCAAATGTCTTTAGCCAAAATCATATTAGACCCTAGGAAGGGGGGCATACATGATTTTTGTGAAGCACTCAATTTTAAGAATAATTTCCATATCAGCTTCAATCAAGTGAGTAGTGGCAACTCATGACACAACATGTAAAACCTTAGAAGGAAAAAATGAAGATGATTACATGTATTGAATTACTTTTTTAGTGGTGTAGATTTGTCAAATTATTTTGAGTTACACTTGTCTTCATTATCAACATGAGACCCTAGAATCCAAGGTGCTTTAGTTTGTTGCTCAAGGTACTAGGCTTGTAAACATTTGGATGAACAAGAATAGGGATTAAGCTTGATGCCTTTGTTAGGTATGTTGTGGAAATTAATTAGGAGAATTGTTGAACTTGTCATAGTGTAGATGACCACATTGAATTTTTATTTTAGTGAATCACATGTAGTGTTAGAGGTGTTTTGAGTTTCATTATGTTTTCAATCTACCTAGCTAGGATTAAACCTTAGGATGCATACCTTTGAGTTTTTGAGGCATTAAGTTTTTCATTGTAAATAAATTAGATTTGCATATTTGTCATCAATACAAGGTAATTCAAGAGGTCATTACAGAGATGTTGAAAGGCAAGATTGAAAGACATGTCTATTTCCACTTCGTTTATTTGGGAAAAAGTTACAATTAAAAATTTTAATGTAATATTCCAAATACAATTTATTATAGATCTTTGGAATGTCATGTCATTGTATAAATTATTTACTATTGATCAAAATTGAATGAATCACATAATGTACATTTTCAAAACCATGTGAATTTTTTTTTGACCAAAAAAAACTTGTTATAAATCTTCAGAGTTCATATTAGTTTTCCAATGTGTTCCTTCTTGACATAAATTGGAAGAAAAACTTAATAATTTTTTTCATAATTATGGTAATGTCCATTTCCTTTATTATTGATACACATTAAAAAAAGACTCAATGTAGATATTCAAAACCATGTTAGTGTAATTTTGCAAGCCAACCAGGATGGGTGGAAGGTAGAGCAATTCTCTACTTAACAAATTATACACAACTTAAATTGAGAAATTTTATGACTATACTCTTGCCTCAATAACAAATTTTTACATCTAAAATTGCATTATACCAAATGATCCTCAATAATTTCAAACAAAAACTCATACACAAAATTTGAAAGTAATATGTTGTTTATTTTTTGGCCAATGTGATGCAACTTTACTCCTAAACTATTACAATACAAATTGTAGATATGTTTTAAAAGATATTATGCTTCTAAAACTAAAGAAACTAGAATATACCTTTTGTAATCTTATAAGTTTGCATGTTCAAAACATTAGCATGCGGTTGTTGGAGTTTATAAAGGCTTTATGGGGAAATGTTTTTCAAAATAGAAAATGGTTAAGGCTTTTACCCGATGCAAAGTAACACAGATAAATTTTATGTGTTGTAAACTAGACATTGCATTAGCTTGAAAAGTTTGATTTGCATTGATGCAACTGCCACACCTAAGCATATTCGAAAGCTTATGAATGTGGATGGGTTCATCAATGATGAAATAAAGAGCCATTTGCCAGAACTATGTTGATACAGACCAAATTGTAACAACAATTCAACATTCTTAGTGTAGTTTACATTTTGAGAAAACAAAGGTTTTTGCAACTAGGCTTACAACTAGGTTTTGGAGTTGCATTATACACTTGCAACTCCATGTATTTATACATCTTGAGTGTTAATGGACAAGTTGCAACAGTTGCAAAAGTTGTATCGAACACCCTTATTTCATATACAATACTATATATGGGTGCATCCATAGTAAAATGAACCACACCCAACTCCTTTTTTCCTTTTAAAAGGGCAAGGACTTGAAATTGGAAATTGAAATGGCATGTAACCATTGCACAAAATTTATGGTTTAATCAAATATTTGGCTTTTATAATATATTTTTATAATAAAATTTAATTTCTTTGAAATTTACAACTTATCTTTATATTTTTCCAAGAGTTATTGGAGAGAAAATTGTAGATTCTAAATTTTATAATTTATTTATATATCAATTCCAATGATGATTTGAAACCATGTAAAGTATAATAATTATTCAATCTACATGAATATGAAATTTTTCCAAACAAATCTAGATTAATTTTGGTCATTCTTATGTGACTTACTTAAGACTTCAAAATTGGTTACAAGTGCTTAAATGGTCTTTTTTCACTTTCAAATGTTGATATAATTGACTCATATTTTTATATGTCATTATTGAATGTATATTACATCACATTATGTGAATTACATGAAAAAAATTTAATCGTAAGTGAAGTTAAAAATTGACAAGTGTGTTATTCAAGAGTGGTTACACTTGAAATGGTTCATTATATTGTAGGCTTACCCATATATGATGCAACTCTCATGCAACTATGTGCAATTTCTTTGCATCTAATGTCCACATCAAATTCCCTATGAATGAACGAAATGTCAGCTTAGTTTTTTCATCTGTTTGTTGATGGATGGTCTTTGTTAATACCATTTGAAACTTACTTACAACTCTTATACAACTAGTCTGACGAATAAAGTCTTTAATTACTTCATTCATCCATTTGATGGATGGATTCAGATATTGTCCTTTGCCACTAACTTACAACTAAGAATAAAATGAACTCTTAAAGACTTGGTGACCAATTTGCAACTATTTTACAACTAGTATGTACATAATGTTTAGTACTATTTTGCAACTAAGTTCTTGGTAGCAACCATCTAGTTTAGTTCTATCAAAGTTGTTTCAATAAAACATTACAACTCAATAACAACTATAAGCTAATTAGTAGAGACAAGGTGGTGCAACTCAATGGCCACTTAGTAGTAACTCATGGAAAGCATTATGATTTAGTACTAGTTGACAATTACTCAGGAACTGTGTTACTTATAAAGAGCTACTCAAAGAGCACTACTTTATAACTACATTTGCCACCTCCAGACACTATTTATGAGTGGTATTTTATCCAATGTAGTTGTATGATAGTGGAAATGTATTGATCAGCATGCATGTGGCAACTTATATGTTGTCTATGTGTAACTCTTTTGTAACTAAGTTACAACCACCAAATACTGCTTTGCAACTAAAATGCTTAGCTTTAGTACTATTGTGTAATTAAACTACCATTGTGGTAGATATGTATATGCAACTAGGTATTCAACCACAATTAGTTCCCTATCATATTATAGTGGATTTGAATTCTATGTTACAACTAGTTAGTAACCGGTGTGTACATGGATGAAAGCATGAAATAAGGAGCTAGTTGTGCCAATGATAAAGTCCTTTCCAAGGATTGCATTTTCCAAGTGGCAATTTTCTATTGGTTTATATTGCAATTTTCACATAGGTTTTCAAACTGAATATCAAATTTGAGGCCAAATATAACATAAAACAAGATAAAAACTCAATTTTTTGCAACAAGCCTTAGATTATAGTCAAATTTATAACTTTACTTTGAGCCATGATTACAAATTCAAAACGATAATAATGTTTAACAATGTTTAAGTATCAAAATCTAAAAGCATATATGTATTTTTATTTTTTGAATGTTTTGAACACATGGATCCTTTCTTATGGAGTATATTAAAGTTCACAAAAAAATTGAAATGATTTGGTGAACATTTGATAAGGGAAAAAGACTTTGAAACAAAAAAAACCATGTGTCCACATGCTTTCCTTGAATGATTTAAATATATAAAAAGACTCTTGAAACATGGTGAATTTTCATGAAAATTTTGTAGTTTCAACCTTGAAAGTATAAGAATTTATTTCAAAATTTTAATGAATTTTTTATATATATAATGTTCCCATGTTGATTTTCCAAAAATTCGAAAAATAGTTTTTAAAGACTGTCCACACACTTTATGGCTCTTTATTACATGCTTTCACCCACATGTAACAGAAATATGCATGCAACTAAATGGCAACTAAGAAACAATTGTGTTGTTTCTTTTTTTCCACTAATAAATGCGTAGGTTCCCATAGTTGGATACTGTTTTGGAATTGTTCATGGGTCAAATGTAGTTGTAGATCAATAGATTTAACTAATTATTTGCTACTATGTTGCAACATAGTGATAATTCATTCAATGAACTCTTGTAACTAAATGGCAACTAAAGGTCAACTTGTTGGGACTTTTTAATCATTACATTATAACTATTAAAGCATGTTTGGACATTGTTTTGTAACTATGCATTTGGTTATTTGCTACAATGAAATTGTATTATAGTTGTCTTCAATAGTTAATTGCAACTACATGGCAACTAACAAAAAACTTAAATTAAACCCCTTGCACACAAAATAAATGCCTAGCCAGTCTATTTCCACACCCCTATGGAACCTATACAGGGCAATTTCTACATGCAACTTATACAATCTAATATTGTTATATAATTATGTTTGCATGTTAACCCTAAATATCAAGTTGGATACTAATCTACATCTAGATCTAAAGTTTGGATCCACAATAACTATCCTAGTACACAAGTCTTAAACTATTATTGTAGACATTAGATTAATATCACAAGCACATGTGTCCTTGAAATGGTTGGGAAGTTGTATCCATGGATCCTTACTAATCCAACATCAGAACACTACATGCCAAACCAAATAACAAACATGTTTTGAAGTAACCACAACACATAGATGGAAGGACCATGCACATTCCGAATATTCTACAATGCACAGTTTGACAATGAGAATAAAACCAATGGGAAAAAAAAAGGTTCCTACCTATGAATGGGCTTCCCCAACGCAAATAGTGGCCACTATGTCCTATTAACATGCCCAAATTGCCATTACTGCTAAAAACACCAACAAAACCATGTTGCCCAACATCCACCCTCCCTAATAAAAGGTGTCCATCATTAGTTCTTATAAACCATAGCATCATAGTCCCCACCTAAATGCATTTAATGTTGTGGGTTCACTAATAGAAAACCCCCCCTTTTGCAACTACATTTTCAACTATTATTCAAGTATAAACCAAGTAAAAAACTACACATATAGTTGTAATTTATTTTTTGCAACTATTAACCAATAATGTCAAAAAGTACAAGTCGAGAGTGAAATTACAATCGAAAGTGTATGCCACGTGTCAACACAACAACAATAGCCATTATGTGCCATTATTTACCAATTTAGTTGAAAATTGTTCTACCAATATAGTCGAAGGATGTTGTCAACTGCATTCGATTAATGGATGAACTTCATATGCTAACTAAGCATGACATCAACCAAAAATATAATTACAATTTCAACTAGGTTGTAACTATGTAAATTGAACATTTCGACTATGTTGCAACTATGTAAATTGAACATTTGGCCAGCGGTTTGGTGATACATGGTATACTAACAATGTTAAAATGTGGCACATTCATAAAATGTGGGGTCAACGCATAGTTAAATGACACATGGCATGCTCACAAATTTTGGGGTCAACAAATAGTTGAATGACACGTGGCACATCCACATCAAAAGTTTAAGCCACATGGTGCCTAAGAATAGGTTAACTTTAAACCTAGGCACCTAGGTTAAACCTAAACATAGGCCATTTAATCTAGGCTTAAATTAAGGCTAGATCTAGGCACCTATGTTAAGCCTAAACCTAAACCACATGGCAATTAATAAATGAAGTCCTATTTCATTTGGTTTAGCCTTTAAGGTTGAACCTTTTTGATTGGTTCATCCCAAATGGCTATTATATATTTTCAAGTTTATTGTGTTTTCCAATAATCCTAGTGCATTCCTTTATATAGTTTGGATTCATGGAATGGAAACCAAACAATGTGGGATAAAAGTTTTAGTTGTAACCTAGGGAAAACACACCTATCACTGAACACTTAATGATATTGGATCATTATAATTCTCTTGTCCATGGTTTGTTCCTTTTGAAACTTCAAACAATTTTGTAATCCTCCACCTGGCATATCCAAATCTATAAAAAATACTACAATTTAATGGAAAATGAACAAGATATGCGCTTTCAAATTGAAGGGGATCGTGCTTTGGATTTTTTCATAAATGTTCTATATGATTTTGAAGTTTCAACTCTTCAACTATTGTTTTTTTTTACTTTTCACTTTAAACAAGTTTTATAGATTTTGAGATAGTGCATTTGTATCCTTCGAAATCATTCAAAATGAATGAGAAATGAGCAAGATATAGTTGTTAGAAGTAAAGGGGTTCTAGAGACAAAATTTGAGACAAAATATCATTCTTTCTCTTCCTGCGTTCTTTGCTTTGTTCCTTTGCTTTTGAGGTTCAAAGAACATTTGTAGCTCTTTGTTTTCCACTTCCAATGACATAAAAAAACGTTCAATTTGGTGTTGAAATGAGGGAAAACTTGAAAGTGTTCGGTGACAAAATACCATTTGTTATCTACCTTAATTCTAACCTAATTGCAACTTAATTGCAACTCAAATAGTTGTAATCTAGTTGCACAAGCTAGTCTAAGCTTAGTTAAGCTTGGACCTAAACTAATAATCTACCTAGCCTAGCTCTAGCTACTTACTTTAATTATTTATAATAATTATTCATCAACTATTTTTAACTATATAGTTGTATAATTAAATAATTAAACATATTATCATCATTTATTAAATAATATGGTGATTAGTTTTTTTTTGAAAAATCAGCAATTAAATGTATTTATAATTAAATAAATTATCACTGAATTTCTTAAAATTCGAAATTAATCATAAATTCTTATTAACATTTCATAATACAAAGAATTAACTCAAATATAAATATTCAATAATAGATTTTATATGAGATTTTAATCACAGTAATCATTATAATGTTGTGATAATTAATAATTGATTACAATTACAACAATAACATTAATAATAATATTGTAGCTATAATTAGGTTCAGCTAGTTATTTAACCATTTTTATTCAAATTTTTATCTAAGTTTGTTGGAATTATTAAATGACCTAGTGTAATAAATATCAAATAAGAAAAAATATTTTATAATATAGTAGTGTTAAATAAAAATAGTTTTTGAAATTATATGATAATTTATTGAATATATTGACAAATTATTCTAAAATTATTATAATTTAATCATAAATAAATAAATAAATAAATTTAATAGATGAAAAAAAATGGAACTAATAAAATAAGTTAGAATAATATTAAAAAATTTTAAAATATTAATTATGTATCATTACATGATATGTTGTAAACTAAAATTGAATCTACATGGAAATAATAAATCACATGTGTATTGAACATAATTTTTTTTAAATTACCTAAATATCCTTACTTGATATGTTGTAAATGAAAATTGAATTTACATAGAAATTATAAATTATGCATGTATTGAACATACACATTATTAAGTTGACTTATATTTCAGAAGTTTTTACAAATTTATTTTCAAATTAAAGTGTAATATTTATATGCATAAAGACATTCATCATACATGTAATCGTTCATGGATACAAAAGACATTTATGTGTACCTTAATAATTAATGAATCTTTATTGCAATTTTAAAAATATATTAAGACATCATACGCAAAAAAATGAATAAACATTAAAGTTTCAAAAAATTATGAATTATGTATTACTTGATTTGTTGTAAATTAACATTTGATTTACAAAGAAATAATAAATTACATATGTTGAACTTACATTATTACAAACTAATATTTCAAAATTTCCTTAAATTTTAATATTTATATGCACAAAAAAAAATTGCATCATACAGAAACATTCGTTTCCACAAATAAAATTTACATGTAGTTTACTGTTTAATGAATTTTTATTGCAATTTAAAAAAAATATTGAGATATCGTGTCTATAAAGATTAATAAACATTAAAGTTCCACAAAAAAACTAATTATGTATCATTATTTGATATGTTGTAAACTAAAATCTAATTTACATATAAATAATAATTAGGTGTATTGAACATGCACATTATTACAAATTTATACTTTAGAATTTCCTTAAACTTCCTTCAATCAAATTTTATTATTTGTGTGCACAAATAAATTTGCATCATACGTAACCATTAATTTCATACAAAGATAATTTACACATAATTTAATATATTAATGAAGGTAGATAAATTTTTTTGTGTTATTCTATGATGTTGAAATTTCCTAAACCAAATTACTTCATATAATGCTATTGATATCTTTGAAAACCTAACAATGAATAAGGTTGCACTGACTTGGGTTGAAATGTTTCGGAGCCACAATGCAAAGGTTATTGATATTGAACCATTTTCTTAATAAACATTAATAAAATCATAAATAAAAACTTTACTTGAATCCAAAGGTGTACATGGTGTTGTTGGAAAATAATCAATAAGTTAGATCTAATGAAATTTATTTCATAATTTTCATATTTAAGGTGTGGAAGATATTGAATTTTGAATGAATTTTGTTGTTAAAAATTCAAACAAATTACAACAAATTGGGTTTAAAAGGGAAAATGAGTTGAGTGTGTTCACATTTGGGGCCAACAACACATGTTACCTTATTTATCCATGAAGGAAGATAGTTTATTTTGTTTTTTCATAATGATATCTCCTAAACCACGGTGTCCTAGGTTATGCTATGGAACTTGTCATCAAAAAGTTCTTAATGAACAGGGGTGCAACGACTTGGTTTAGAATGTTTGGAGCTATAATGTGGAATCTATTAATTATTGAACCATTTTTTCATTGAATTTTTTGAAAAACCAAGATTGAAAACTATATTGGAACTTGGGGGCATTCTTGGTATTGTTGGAAAGCCCTCACCAAGTTTGATTTAATAAAGTTGATTTCGTAATTTTGAGACCTAAAATGTGAACAATATTATTGAGTTTTCAGTGGGTATGTATTATTGTTGGAAATTCAAACAAATTGCAAAAGGGTTTGGAAGGAAAATTCAATTGAATGCATTCAAACTTGGGCCAATGACATAAAGTACATTAGTGTTTCATGAGCTTTTATCATAATTTTAAACAAATATTAAAATATCATGTGTATAAAAATGAATAAACATTATAATTGCACAATATTATTAATTTATGTATCATTACTTGACATGTTGTAATGATTTACATAGAAATAATAAATTACATGTGTATTGAACATAAACATTAGTACTAACATATTTTAAAGAAATTCTTAAACTTTATTTTGAAATTAAAGTTTAATATTTATATGCACAAAAAAGATCATTCATTTATACAAATAAAATTTACATGTAATTAATGTTACCATAATTTTAAATAATATTACAATATTATACGTATAAAATTAAAGTTGCCTACTAGTTGTTTAACTTAATTGAAAAAGATAGTTGCAAACAAGACTGTATTTCATCTATCCTTTAGTACATTTTATCATCCAAAATAGATGAATACTAGTCAATGTCTTGACTGTGTGCCAACTAAAGAACCTAAGATGCCAAGAATATTTCAAAAATGACCCCTTAGTTGAAACATGCTTCGCATTGTTTACCAACATAGTTGGAAGTTCAACTTGGAGACATTGTTGATGTGGGGAATATTTGGCAAATGACCACATAGTTGAAAAATGCTTTCAACTATATACCAACATATTAAATGAATCAACTTAATTGGTAATTTCCATAATTCTATTTTAAAATTTAAAAAATCCAGTTGAAACACAATTACAAATGTCATGTAGTTGAAAACTTTTGGTTAAAAAAGGGAGGTTTTCTACTAGTGGCTTTAAATCCACAATGTGGCACTATTGCAAACTACATGAACTTCATAATGTCCAACCATCAACATTAAGCGTTGCATTTATAAAATAACACCTAGCCAGCCTTTAAGGGAACTAAAGGGCATTGAAGGATGGTGCTTATACTAACTCAAACACCATGCAAACTTGTTCACCCCATGCAAAAGTACCAGTAGTTGGTGCACTACCACTAAATGGTCGAGACTTTGTAGTGGAGCCAAAATTCCCACAACCCCAAACACTTCCCATATGAATGAATTCTGCCACCTTCCCTCTCCAACATAGAGCATTGAAAGAAGGAAACATGGAATTGATGTGAATTGTGTACCTTTATGGTTAATAACCTATGCTGCTAATTTACAGCCAAACCAACCTCCCATATGATAATGTTGAATGCACTTACCTTCAACACATGTCAATAATATCGTAAGCAAACACTATTGTTATGAGAGACCCTTGCTACTTCCCAAGCTTGTGGTTTGGTTCCAACTATAGCATAAAAAAAAACCAATGATGTCAAATTCTTCCCTTGGAACACACCACCCAAATGGGCATGTTACACCTTGAATTTGTACTAACCAAACTAGTCCAAGGTGCTACTCGTGCTTGGAAATAAAATTTCAACTAACTAATTGTAACAATTGCCAACCATAGCCTTTATCCACTCAATGTGAATTTAACAAGTTTTGACAAACTAATCACCAGTTACCATAATTAGTAGATTCATTTTAACATATGCATACAAATGAATAACACCTTTGCCCCATCAAGTCAATCATACATGTGCTTCCAACACAATAGCCAATCTCGAATACTATTACACACTAACTAGAAAACAAAATGTTGCACTTGAAATTATTTTTTTGCACTAGGTCAAAGACTAATCCAAAGCTACATATCAATCATAGTGTGATGAAAACCTGACACAATTAAAAGTTTGCATTGTTGTCCTCTACTATTCAAAAAAAAAAATGCATGAGGTAAAATGTCCAAAAACCAAACATAAAAAATAATGTCCCTCAAATCCCACTCCTAGTCTCACTATGAGTAGGTTTGTTCAAGGCTTTTTAAACAAGGTTTACCCACCAAGTCTGGCATGTATCAAACACCTGCACATCCCAAGCACTAGGATTCAACTCTGATCATTCTAGTCATGCATTTTACAAGGTGCCTCCCCCTCCTCCACTATCACCCTTTTGGCGTCCCCACCCCCACATTTAGACAATCCTTTATTTGGACTACCTAAAATTCCAAACGGCTCATCACTTTTATCTCTATTAGCTGCTAAGGCATTTTAAGAACCTTATTTATCATCTGCTATTAATGGGTCTTTCTATTCCTAATAAGGTTTTTTCAACTTTTGAATTTCCAACAATAGGTTCTTAAAACAACAAGTACATTTAAATTAACAAAATTAAAACTATTCACAATTCCTAAACTAACATGTACTCAATTTGTACATAGTTTCAAGAGAGATATTGTTGAAACAAAAATGCTTTCATATTTTCAATGAAAGAGAAACACAAAATCAAATTAACATCAAAAGTCTCCCATTTGATGCAAATCTCCTTTCTTAAATTCTAAACATGTATAAACTATTCAATGCTAATAAGTACTCCAACTTGTAGTGAAAATACAAAATCGTATTAAGAATTCAAAGTTTATACATTAGAGATTTCAAAAAGTAAATATGGAAAGTAGAGATATAATGTTTTTCATTTTTTTCCATCCTTCCTTTATACTTTAAGTTTGAATTTTGAAGTGCCTCATGCAAATCACCTAAACATTACCTAGTTAATAAAACTCCATGTTCTAATCAACTAATAAAAACTATCCAGTAAAATTATAATAAATAATCATAATTGTTAATGAAACTCCTTTAAACAAACTAATGGCAATTAACTAGTAAATTTTTTATAAATAGTTATTTTCTCAAAATCTACTACATATTTTATTAACTATTTGTTCTGCCAAATATAAGTTTTGCAAACTACCTGTTCTGCCAACTACCTATTTTGTCAACTATAAGTTTTGCAGACTATTTGTTCAATAGGTGTCATTGGTTCAACATGTGTCATTAGTTTAATTACTATTAATTAAAGTATTAGTTCATAAAGAGTTATGGTTAAAATCTGCCCTCACCTCTTCAACAATCTTTATAATTTTGGTCATTGCATCAAGCAAGAAACTAGATTCCTTTCCCCCCACAACCTTTCCATCCACACCCATCCTACCATTGCCCTCCCCCACAACCTTGCCATCCTCACCCAATTTGCCATTGCCTTGCCCCATAATCTCTCCATCCTCACCAAATTTTCCATTGCCCACCCCCCCAACCTTGCTATCCACACCCACTTTGCCACTGCCATTTTTAACAAGAGGCCTTCCATCCATGTTGTAGTTTTTTATGGGCAAGGACTGTCCATCAATAGGCTTCAAGCCCAATGATGGCAATAATGCCTTCATGTAGCTTGTTAATTCATGAAGGTTGTTTCATATGAGAGACACACTTGACTCCAATGCACCTATCTGCTCTTCTATCCACTTCATGAGATCTATCATGTTGCCTTCCAGGGCCCCCGCCCTATTGCTCATAGACCCTTGCCCTATTGGCCATTGGCTACTTTTGTTAAGAATGTCTACAAAGTGTCATCTCTAGTCACAAAAAAAATTCATGAGATGAAGGTCAAAACTAACAATTGATGATTATGGATTAGCATGTAACCCAATTATCATCCTAATCCATTCGACAACTACATCACCTATAGTTGACCACATGTAACTAGATTCTTCATAGCTAGGGCCACAATGGTTAACTTTGCAACACACAATGGAACCAAAGAACTCATTGGCAAAATGTGGAAGTTGGCAATTAGTAGCTTTAAATTTACTAGCCACCACCAAGACTAGTCTTAATGCAAGAATAACCTAATGCAACTCAATAGATTTTTGTTGGTGCCCACTATCATCTCCACTTTGGATTGACATATCCTGATGATTGCAGGATTAGAATTACGAATTGGACAACAAGCAACTCCACACAAAAAAACAGAACATTCAAAGTACATCCCATTGTATTAGAGAATGGAAACTCACTGATTTTTGTGCTAATATCTCATTGGCCATTTATGCCAATGAAGGGGATTGTTGTTTTTCTTCCTTATGCATAATGTGCCCCAATCACACATAATAAGCCCTCAATGCATTATAGTTACACCACATAGACATTGGGTAATGTCAGCCTACCAATTTGGCTATTGTCCCTGCCCTCCCACATCTCCCAAGCTTATTCAAATTAGTGACAGTCTTTCACACTTTTGACATTTGTTTCACACATAAACATGCCATATTCAATTGTGAGTATCCAGGACAAAAGATTAAAGAAAACAATAAGTGTGACTATGTGGTTCATCTTCAAATAGATTGTAAAAGAATGTGGATAGCTCACTGTTGCTTTTTCAATGGACTTGCTGTCAATCTAGTATGCTTTTAGCCATTCCCAATATTCTTGTTATGAGCAACAAGGAGGAGGTTGGGATGATGGGTTTTTCTCCCAATGTTGTTTCAACCTTGTTCTTTCTTGCTTCATATGAAAGCTCCCAAAGATTTCTTCAAGCCAATGAGGGATAGTGGAGGTCCTTCCCACTCAAATTCCTTATTGAGCTCCTCCCTAATTTTTTCAAGGTATGTAAGGCATTGTTGGTTAATGTCTACTATAGAGCAGTCCAAATATTGATTACTAAGTGTGCAAATCATATCATCCCATAACTCCTTCCCCTCGGATGCACCTATGACAAGTCCACCTTTTTTTATCACAACCGCAATTGGCTTTTCTCCCTTGCTTCTCCTTTGTTTTGCTTGTTCCTCTTGAAATCTTTTAGCTTTTCTTCATGCCCTCCTAATTCCAATACTATCCCTATGTTTGTTATTTTTTTCTTTTAGGGCTTAGGGTCCTAGTAATTTGATTAGAAGGTTGTGGTACAATCATGTACCCAGGTGGACATTGAAACACGCCCAAGTTGTCATGCAGGCTCCTGCCCTTGCCACTCAAAAAGAAGGATGTCTTCTCTTCTTCCTCCCCTGAAATGACCAAATAACACACAAAAACACCCACTGTCCTTACCACCTAGCACTTGTAAACAACTGGATTGTTAATAATGGCAATCCTACATACAACACTAGACAAACCATACTTACTCTATTAATGGGCTTGAATGTTGGTGTCATTTTCGCTTGTCTTTTTTCTTGGTCAAGGTGCTAAGAGGTTGGCCCACTTTAGCTTCCCTTCTTGTTGAGGAAGATGAGTTTGATTTAGTTTTAGACTCATACATTGTTGTGTCTATATCACTAGACATAGAACTATTTGTATGTTCAGTGTATGTTCTAAAGATGTCGTCCTCATGCTAAAAGCACTAGGGTTTTCTTTCCCACAACTAGACAACAATGGGGAAGTAGTGGTGCTATGAACACACCCTATTCACCGACACACTCACAACACTCAAAAAACCTCACATAAACTCGCCTCATGTAGACAATAGGAAGACAATGACAACATGAACTTAGAAGGTAAATGAGCGCAAAGAGTTTCAACACAATTGAAGAACATTTTATAAGTATCCTAGCTTGTGAAGGTGTGAACAAGAGGATGATTCACATGTCACAAATAACCTTGCAAACCTTCTTAACACATGACCTATGATTTTTGAACTTGGGTGTTCAAAATGGCATGATCATAAGCCACAATGTTTAGGGTGTTTGGATATGGGTGAGCTACCACATGCTCATACATGAATAGACAATGGATAAAACCATTATGTTTTATATATAGAGGAAAACCTAACCCTATCAAAAAATAGAGACCCTTAACCTTAATTTAGAAGAAAGGGACAATTAGTTCTTACAAGCCCCCTAATTTGTGGTTGGGTTTCGCATAGTAAAGTATACACAAAAAGTAGTGTAAGCAACAAAATATTGGGGTCCCTAAAGAAAAGGACTAACAAGTAGATGATTTTATGGGGATAATAGTTTTTTTTAAGTACATTCTTTCTTAACTCTTGTTTACATGGACTTCAAAACCTAAATTGTTATAATCATGTTTTTTTAAGCTACTTGCAAGTACTTGAAAGTAGGTGGGTCCATTCAAGATTGGGGTACCAAAAAATAGTGTCTAATTGAAAAATGATTGCAAATGACAACTTTGGATTTTTGTTCATCTTACATTATTATAATTATAATGGATTATTGTATGCCAATAAATAAAATGATGTCTTCTTAAGTTAATAAAAATCTAAAAAAATAATTTGGATGCGATGTTAATGTCATTTTGAGTCCGGTAAACTAAAGGAATCAAATGTCCAAAATACATTTTTCAAAAAAGTAATCAAAAGGAAGGCATAAAATCATACAATTGATTTCAAACTTTTTGTTCAACAAAAACATGCCCCCTTTTATGAAAGTACATGTTCATTGGATGAACTTGATGAAAAACCAAATCATTCAAAAATTTCAAAGTCTTGAAATTTTGAAAGAAAGGGCTACAAGGAAAGGACTCATTTTTTAAACTATTTAATAAAAAAAATTATGTTCAATGGGTTCAAAATGTCTAGCTTTATATGCAGGTCACATGTGAAGGAAATAAACATGCCAAAAAACATGTTTGGTTGTCCATTAAAACTCATTTTGGGATTTTTTGGATTTTTTGCATTTATGGCATTAAACTAAAATATTCATACACAATATGTATGATTCTGAAAAATCACCATTAACACATGAATTGTCTTATATTGGATTATTCAAATTTTCTCACTTAAGTTTGTTTCATGTAAATGTTATTTGTAAATCAAACTCCCCACTATGCGTCTATACATAGTGGTATCCTCCACAAGGTCTCTTTCATCTGCATTTAACTTCACATTTTGCTCCAATGGAATTGAAATGGGTTCGCAACCTGTCATCCCATATTCGGATAATTTGTTCAAGGCATATTGCCTTTGTAGTAACCATATCCCTTTAGGGGATTGGATTACCTTAATGTCGAGGAAGTAACGCAACTCTCCCAAATCCTTCATCTCTAACTTTTGCTTCAAAAGCTTCTTCAAATCAAAGATGTATGCATCGCTATCTCTTGTGATAATCAAGTCATCAACATAGATGACTATGATTACAATCCCATGATTTGTCTTTTTTTCATATAGTGAAAAACCTGTATTAGATGTTTGAAATCCACTTGTGAAAATATACTGACCTATTTTGTCTGACCAAGCTCTAGGTGTTTGTTTCAAGTTGTACAAACTTTTCTTCAATTTACAAACCAAATTAGGATGTGTTTGGTCCACATAACCTGATGGTTGTTCCATGTACACTTCTTCTTATAAATCTCCATGAAGAAAAGCATTATTTACATCCATTTGATGTAAAGACCATCCTTTTGTTGCTGCCATAACAATGATTGCTCTTATAGTTGTCATTTTGGCAATTAGACTATAGGTCTCCTCATAGTCTATGCCATAAGTTTGGGCATAACCTTTAGCAACCAATCTTGTTTTATACCTGCTCATAGATCCATCTGCATTGTGTTTGATTTTGTACACCCATTTGCACCCAATTGTTTTTTTGTCTTTTGGTAAAGTTACTAATTCCCAAGTAGTATTCACATCCAAAGCCGCCATCTCTTCATCCATGGCATTGTTCCACTTAGGGTTTCCAACCACTTGTTCAAAACAAGTGGGTTCAACCTCTTGTATAACTCTCACCATGTATGCGTAATGATGAGCTACAAAACCATCATATGTGAATATTTGTACGGGGTACTTGATTCGTGTGGATTTTTGTATTCCATTGTTGTTGTCATGTGTTTTCAAGGCTTTCTTGGCCATTCGAACTCTGGGAGTAGTAATTGAAGTGATTTTTGATTCTTCAACCACATTCTTCTCTAAATCACTTGATTCATCATCTACATGAAGATTTTTAGATGATGTTTGAGAACTACCGTGTACAAAGTTTAAAGATTTTAATCTTCCTTTCCATGGAGTGCTACTTGACCCACTAATTGAAGACTCTTGTGGTCCACTAATTAATTGTGATTATTGTTCCACATTTGATGAAACGTCACCATTTCTAGCTTCTCCATCTTTTGCTATCTTCAGTGGTGAATACCAATTAATCATCTCATCAAACACAACATTTCTACTCACTTTTAACTTTTGAATGGAAGGATTGAAACATCTATATCTTTTTTAGTTTGAGGAATATCCAATGAAGGTACATTTTTCAGCTTTTGGGTCTAGTTTTGATTTTTTTTCATCAGGAACATGCACGTATGTAATGCAACCAAACACTCTGAAGTGTGAAACATTGGGTTTCTTGCATGTGAATTTTTCTTCAGGTGTCATGCCATGAATTATTACTGTGGGTGTTCGATTCATGATATAGACTACAATTACTACTGCTTCAACCCAAAAGTAATTTGGCAAATTCTTCTCATTCAACATGGCACATGCTATTTTTATAATGTGCATGTTTTTCCTTTCAACAATTCCATTTTGTCGTGGGGAATAACTACATGAGTTTTTCCTTTGAATTCTATGCTCCTTCAAGTACTCACTGAATTCATTTGAAAAATACACTCCCTATCCATCGAACCTTAATCAATTTGACTCCCGGCCTTTCTTTTGGCCATAACTTGTGTTTTAAGTGTCCAAATGGGTCATGCGAGCTCAATTCAAACATCTACGTTCCAAGAACTTTTCAATGATATAAGGAACTATTTAATCCAATTAGTTTTGACCCCTGCAATTGCCCTCTAAAGATTCAGGAGTCCACTGGAACTCCAACTCACAAAATGGGATTCACTTGGGAATGTGAAGGTTCATTCCCTCACACTCCTTTGCACTTCTAGAGCATGATATGTGACTCTCAAGCCTAGTCTTGGCCCGCACCTTTGCAAACCCTTGCTTTGGTCGCAAGCCCAAGGCTAAGGTTGCAACACCACACATCCGAGTGGATCATTTCCAAAGGTTTGGAACTTTCATGACTTGTTTGAGTTGGGAATGGAATGCCTAGCTTGCTTCCCCAATTGGCATGTTTCACAAACTTTTGACATCTCCTCTTCTATTCCAAATTTGGGAAAACCTCCAACAAGATTTTGTTTCTCCATTAGCTTAAGACGTTGGAGATTAGCATGGCCAACCTGCTTGTGCCAAATTCCAATGTTTCCAGCTTCTTTTCCACGTGTGAATAACATGAAATTCACCTCAGGCATGGTCACATCCAAGGTCACATCCAAGGTGAACATTCGTCCATTCTTTTCCCCTTTTGCAATCAATTTGCCTTGGTTCTTCATGTCTTCCACAAAACATCCATTTGGGTTGAATGTCACCTATAAACCTTGTTCCACCATTTGGCCTATGGAGACCAA
>Ga0116227_10000482_pt1 | contig 77320 bp, 63 predicted proteins | sample S1TSphgellanicum_FD_89693 | JGI IMG/M metagenome (GOLD analysis project Ga0116227, IMG submission 89693) | Host-associated microbial communities from peat moss isolated from Minnesota, USA - S1T2_Fb - Sphagnum magellanicum MG | ecosystem: Host-associated > Plants > Peat moss > Unclassified...
ACATCAACTTGCCAGTTTGAGCTCGACCGACGATATTGTTGACCGTCTGAAAACGCTGAATCCATCTTATATCGATGCGATCAATGATAGTGGTGCCCTTGTGCTGTAGGTTGGGAGGGAAATTAGGATGATTCATCTCTACCAGGATGTCCTTCGCGAGGCAAACCAGTAGCTTCGGACTAAACTTCACGCCCATTTTGCGATAGCGGTCAAATTCATCGATAATGAGAGGATACAACCAGTCGACCCATGGAGCTCGCTTTGGTCTTCGACCAGGGGCAGCTTTTGTGAGCACCTTCTTGGCTTTCCCCGGCTGCGCAGAGTTGCAGGATACCATGTTGTCATGATCGTCACGGATCTACAGAATAGTAGCGTGTTTTTCCCACCAGCGTGACGACTTCATGATCGTCGCGGATGTCGTCCCTTGAAAATGCTTGGGGAACGCCTTGACTGTTCGTGCGTGCAGTCCTTTCTCCTCGTTCGCTTCGTTGTCATTGATCATCCACTCAATAACTCTAATGCGAGTTTGCTGAGTTGTGACTGCAGTAGGACGCTTTCTCTTTCCCAGAGCACAAGGATTGTCGGCGAGCTATTCGCCAACGATGACGCGATCATTGTTCGCAACAATTATCACGTCATTGGCTGCGCCATTCGGGTCCAATGGTTTGGGTGGCTCCTTTTCGTCATCGGCAGCCTGATGTTGACGAGCAAATGCACGAACAATGGGAGACGGGGAAAACATCAACAAACGTACTGCTCCACGTTGTATATCCCGTGAAGATTGAAAGTTCGACGGTGCAGACATGGCGAAGAGAACGCTTTCGAAGCGAAAAGGAGCTGGGAAACAACAGAGGTATGGGACTATCGTTGAAGAATAAGTGTTCGAAAATATCTGAACATACGTAAGTGCCAGCTGGCGCCACTCTGCAGTCTGCAACCCTTACAGCGAGCTATAGCAGTGCAGCTGCCTTCTCGTCCCAAGATCTCCCATTCCTCCATTAATGTTAATAACATTAAATGGGAACTACATTAATTTGGTATTAACTGCACCACTCTGCAGTTTGCAACCCTTACAACGAACTGTAGCAGTGCAGCTGCCTTCTCTTCCCAAGATCCCCCATTCTTCTATTAATGTTAATAACATTAAATGGGAACTAACATTAATTTGGTATTAACATTAATTATGAAAACCGGTGTAGCTAGGTATGTTCAAATGGACATACCCACTCAACACTAGTTTCAACATGTCCCTAGCCTAAAGACATCCCTTTTGGCAACCATAATCTTTGTTATTTAGTGAACTTACTAGAGATAAGGGTAACATTAGCCAAAATAGGTGATGAACATAGTTGGGAATAGAAATAGTACACAGCTAATGAGGAATTGTGGCATGCACCCAACAAACAATTTTTTTGTCTTTTGGAGGAGGCTGTTGGATTTTTGGGGTTCTTTTGGTTCGCAGTGTGTTTCCATCAGGTTTGCAAGTGTTCCCAACATGTTTCTCAAGTTCTCAATGTGTTTCCCAACATGTTTCCAATAGCACCCCACTTTGTCCCATATGCTTTACCCAACATTGTCCTGTTGGAACCTATAAAGCTGGGCGAATGTCGGGAATTATATAATTCTATGTTTTAGTGAATACTTATTTACCAGGTAGTCTACAAAGTTTCATAATTATTGTGATAGCCAATCAAAGAGACTTAAGTGCAAATAAAATTCTGCTGAAGGCAACTCCCCTACTAATTAATATGGATAACCCTATACTATCTCACTATGCTTGATAGGAAGTGGAAATTTGATTGATAGCCCACAATTGGAACCAGGGGATTTTTTTCCCAATTCAGTCAAGTAGGTGGCCTGGAGATCATCCACCAGAGGAATGAGTAAAAGTTGGCTAGATGTCAAATAGGACAGGAGACAATTTTGGGAGTCCTTCCTAGTTCTGACAGCCTACAGGGACTAACTTTCTAAATCTGGCTACTTCTAACTTTTTTTCTCTTCAAAATCTGGCAACCTCTATGTATTTTTTTAGGAAAAAAACCTTTGAAGAATTCGCACTAGAATGTTTTTTTGTCATCACAGTACCAAAATTCGCCCAAAAAAATAATTCACTGATTGGAACCATTAAAACATAAATTAATTCATTTGCATGCAGCAAATGAAACATGGCCACGGTCTCATTCAAAAACTCTTAGTTTTGTTGCTAGTTGTGCACTCAAGTAAGGGCTTTCTGCAATCATGGCAGGTACTGTGCAATCTTACAGGATGTAGTTCATCCTTAATACATTGAAAAATTTGGATGTGTTTAAATCAGGTGTTTGCATGAGCAGCCCTGTTTGGCATTGTGAATCATTTTCTAACACTATGATCAAATGCGAATATGCTTGATGTTTTTATATGGTACTTCTCATTACCCCCAAAAGTGTTCTACCAGGTCCGTCAAGTGTCTCTAAGAAAGGGTAATAAAAGTGTGGGAGATTGCAAAAGAGCTTGACTCTTGCTACAAGTCCATTTCTATCAGTATCTCCCTTCTTGCTTTCCTTGTATCTAGATGTGAAGTGCTTCTGCATGTAACATGGGTGTATTTTGCAGTCCATCCAATGTTAGAAGATAGATGCAAAGTGGTCATAAGGGTGTCTTGCATACATTATCACCTTCAATTCTTTTGACAAAACCTAAATGCTGTTCACTAAGTGCCTTAGACTAAATTATTTTTCACTTTGAAAGTTCCACATCAGGCATTATTGGTGTTAAAATCGATCTGGGTTCTCACAGACTAAATTGTTTTATTGCACAATGATAGCAATATTCCGTGCAATTTTATCTCAAATATACATGATGTGAACCGGAAATTAGTGAGCCTCTCGTCAAATATTTGAGAACGCCACCAAATGTTGCTTTCTATGCACACACGTTTAATTCGAGATTTCATATGAGCTCACAAGATATTTTCTTTAGAATGTAGTTATGGTAATAGTGCTTCACATCATCCAGATCTTGAGTGCAAGCACAAACTAACCAACCATGTGTGATATGATGATTGATGAGCACACTATGGGTGGACAGACACAACAAGAGGGACAATATTTTGATTACTCTGAACCTCTCCGCATGGCTGAGACAAATAAATTAGGTCAAAGTGAAGATCAAAACATAATCAAAACTGATTCACAAAGTACAACAATGAGCTCCCCACAAGAAGAATTACAAGGTGAAGCAATTCATAATTTCTCCAATTGGATGTTACCTCTTTGTGGACGAGTGTTACAGAGTTGTATCTTATGATTAGGTGTTTGATGTATGAAGTGCTGAAGTTTGCATGAAAGTCATTTACAGTTGTCTTGCTAACCAAATTGACAAGTGAATTATATGCATTATTTTCAGCAATGTCTATTTCTTCATAAATGACACTTAATAACCTTGGTTTCAATAACTAGATGGAGAAGCTAGCCATTAAGGGCGGTGACTCCTGAGTTAGCTAGTTCTGAAAGGAAATGGAGAATTGAATTTTCTGGAATGAAATATTAGGTTATCCTAATCATGGTCTTTTTTCTCAATCTTGTGGTTTTGAAAGTTTGACGAATTTTTTCCTTTTTAGCAAAATTAGTAGAAATATACACCAAAGACAGTGTCAAAAATCTTCCAATTTTTTTTGTTGCCAACCAACAAAAAATTGCCACAAAAAAACCCCTAACAAGTCCATTTTTTTATCAGATTCCATAACCTCTTCGGAGAAGACACTTGAACAAGATATTTTGTTGATCGCAAATTATAAACCAATTAATACTACTACCACTATTTGTGGATTCGATGTTGTAAAACATGAAACCAGCTTTGGATATTTAGATTTAATTTCAGGCCAAGGAAATTGGGTCAGCCATTTATGGGTGAGTGTAGAAAGATGAGATCTCTCACATAGAGAGAATGACAGCACTATTTTTTCCCCCATGAAGTAATTAGTTATGAGGATATATTATGTGGCCTCTGACTCTCCAGTGACTAAATAACAATTTTCCTTGGAATGCAGATGTGAAGAAAGAAACTAATCATGAAGCAAAAGAGTATGATGGAAAACAACTTGGAGCTACTATTCTGACAGTGGAGAATATGGGACAAAAAGTACTGGAATACGAAGCTATTCAAACTCGAAAACTTGATCCGTGGTCTAAAGAAGGTGTCATTAAACAATTTAAGCGTAGTCTATTGGAAGAACCTGGTCCTTCACTTCCTCCGCATCTCTTCCCTTACAAGCCTCAAGGTACATGTTTCTTGTGTTGGATTATGGGTATGTTGTCTCTGAAATGTTGTACATTTTCAACTCTTTAAGACACTATTAAATTCCAATTTTAACATTTACATGTGGATATTGCTTTTATGTGAGTCCATTTGATGAAGTACCTGATTGTGGTGACATAGGGGTCATTGATTTAAAACGAGATCAATCATTGCTTCCCAAAGCATATCAATTTTTCAAAACACCACATATGGACATTCAAGAAATTGATGTTGAAGATGAAGAACCTCCCCGAGAAGACACCACCGTTTTACCATTGAAGCTCAGGCTTGGTATTTTTCAGGGTGAAAGCTGGTGTAAACCCAGTTTTTCACAAACAGAAGCACCATATGCTAATGGCTCTGTGATACTAAATGAAGAACTTCTTACATCTCATCGACGCCTTGTGGCTTGTCGGTAAGATCATTGCCAAATATTAATCACAAAGGGCATTCATCTATACAACTTTGTTCATACTCTTATGTAAATATTGGAAGCTTGAGCACCTCATATAGTGCAACATGTAGTTTGTAGAAAATTCCACCTAATTCACTACCTAGTCATAGAATACCATACTTGACTAATTCCATACATCACATGTAATATTAACACATTTTCGAGGCCTAATTTTAGGCATCTTGGTGGATAACGTACAAAAAGTAAAACAAAATTATGATTATCTAGATTAAATTGAACATATTTTTCTTTGAAAAACATAGATCATTATTATTTCCATTGTTTTCTGTTTCAATCATGTACTTCAAAACACAAATTACACATCCTACAATCTAGAAGGAAAGCAAGTCCATAATCATAATAATGACAGTAATATCATGACTTATGTTGCATAAACCATGGAAAATAGAAACCCTTAGAGTATTTATGGTAGTGTGTTAATTTTTAATATTTCCTACATGTTTATGAACTAATTTGAACGAGTCTTGTGCACTGCAGTAAAGGGAAGTTCTTTCTTAAGGAGTTTGGGTTCGCTGAATACATCAATGATGAGAACAAGGTCTTGTCTTTTGAATCATGTGTTATACCTCCATATCTGTGCTCATGCCCCATATTCAATCTTCAAACTCAACTTGCCACAAATGCAACAATTCTCTCAGCATACTATAATGAGGCAAAACGTTCACAAACAAGGAGGTAACACATCTTGGATTAACAAAATTCAATTGACAAGTGATATAATTACATAACATGGTAGTCATTTTATTAACAAGAACCACAACAGTCTTGAATTTGATTCATTAGAAAAGCTACCATAATAAAATAATGTATAATACCTTTCTAGTTTGTCTTAGAAATATGTACCTAATATAACTCAATTTTTTGAAAATAAACAGGATTTTCTATTTCAATGCATGAGCAAGTATCTTACTATACTTTCTTACACAATGTCACAGACAATTATTTGCCAAAGGCAAGACCAAAAATGTAATGTGTGGCTTGCCACCAAAAGCTTGTGAGAAAAAAATCATGGAGCAACTAGCTACTGCTCTTAAAAAGGGCACAAATTTCAAAAGAACTCAAGCAAAATGCAACACTCATGTAAAAGGCGTCATTGATGGACTTAACTCTACTCGTGCATATATATATTTTGATGAATTTTGCCGTTTACAGGTGTCCATCATTCATCAATTGAGAGATCAATAATAACAATATTGTCTCAATTGAATTCACTTATTTGCTTAGGATTTGGACAAATGTCCACCATCAAGTCAGAGATGTGTACATAAATGACATGCATTGTTGTATATTATTCCTTGAAACAACTTTAAGATTATTGAGATGTTAACAATTTATGGAGTTTTGTTGGTAATTGGACATGGAAATAGAGTATGAAGGTAGAGAATCTTATGAATTTTCAAATTTTGAGATTGGAATTCATGTTACTAGATTTGAGATTTCAATATTGATCTTGTTTTGTCAACTTCTTGTGTCATAGCAAAGTTATGTATAGGTGCATTTTCTTAATACACATTGTATAAAATGTGACAATTGATGCTTAGAAGATTCTATCGATCATCAATTTGATGATATATGTGGTATGCTCACTTGAAAACTTTTTGTTGAGGGATTTATGTGTTGTTTAGATATTTATGTAGAGCTCAAGTATTCTAGGGGCTAAAAATGCTGAATACAACTTAAGTGCATATGGGAAAAGAATGAATGAATTTCGACAAGTGTTGTTGCGATATCCTTGGTTTGAACTTCTTATTGTTATGATCCACTATGAAGGTCGACATCCCACAAGGCAAGAATTGATTTTAATAAAGAAAATTCGACATTTTGTCAAGGTACAAAATTTCCCATTTGCTTGCTTATTTATGGGTTCTTGAAAGTTCCTCATTAAACCTATAGATTTAGACCAAAATCAAAACCAAGTTAACAACAGTAGTTACATATACTCACTGGTATTTATGTCTACTTTGGTAATACCACAAGGAATGAATATAGACCAAAACTTAAAATTGCATTAACCAAGAAGTCAAGCCCAAATTTCACTAAATTATGCCTTCCTCATTAACAATCATCCCTTTAATGGTTACATTCAAGTGGGTGACACTTACATATTTGTTTTTTTGTATTATGATGGGGTGAAATTTGGACATGGTTGTATACCTTGGGAAAACCAAAAAGATTGCACATTATAGATGAGTGTGATTTGAATTGATGTCAAAAAATTTACAAATTTTGATTCTATTTTTGGAATTTTCAATGTAGAGTATGGGCAAATTTGAGTTTGAGGAATTTTCATATGTTATGCGCCTCTTTGCAAATCAGCGAGTTAACTTGGATGACTGGGCATTGAGGCGGGCTTTGATGTTTGTCAAGGACAAGCTTCATGTTTCAGATGAGATGTTGGTGGGGGATATGATAGGGTCAAAATCAAAGCTTCCTCGTTGGCTAGCATCTCACAAAAGTGTGGTTGGTAGAGTAGAACAAAGGTTTCAACCTAATCAATTTCCACATAGAAAATGGTTGCCCCAAAGAAGGCCAACTTTCCAAGTATTAAAACTTAGGAAAACCAGAAGAGCTCCATCTGAAGCCAAAATCAAAACCAACCTGAGACAGAAAACAAAGGGAAAATTGAAGAAAAGGGTAGAATGTCAAGGAAATTGAAGAAATCTCTTGTGCATAAATCCAATCAACCTTTGGTACAAGACCAATTGTTGGTAAATTGTTATGTGATCATAGGATATTGTGCAATGCTAGTTAAAAAAACATTGTTAAACATATAAGTAGTGTAACTTATGGAACCAATAAGATTGGCATTCAAGTGGTTGATGGGTTTTTGGTGGCATCTTGTTAAATTCACATAAACCCTTCTTTTTCCCTTCTGTTTTTTTCAGCTCATCAAATTAATCTATTTCAGAAAAGGCAATTGCAATTTGTTCCATGCCTAATGTTGGTTTAGGAACAGCTCAAGAAAACAAATAAATTTTATTAGCTAATATGGTCCATTGAGCTACACACAATGGGCATACTTATTATGCTAAGTACCTGTATCTCATAACAATGCATTTCTGCTACTAAGATGTTTCAATGTTGGCAATTTTATTGAGAATTGAAACTAGATCAGATTGCAACTGTTTGCATTTGACCGAACCTTTTAAGCTAGACAGTAGCAAACTTATCTGGCAGCAAAATTGTCAGATATGATCAAAGCACATCCCTCTGAAATGCATCAATGGCAGCCACAACCCATTGACAAATCATGCACACCTGAAATGCATCAATCCCAGCCATGACCCATTGACAAATTATGCACACCATGGACATGGATCATCCAACATATCAATGAATGTTTAGAACATCATGGTACTGGCTTTGTCTTCAGCACTTTGCAGTTGGATGTTACAATATATATCTGTATATCAAAACCATGTGTTTGACAGAAGGGAATTGAAAAAAATTTGAAAAAATCTGAATGGGTGAGCAAAAGAGGCAGCATGCTCATGAATCCAAGTTCAAAATGGCGTTCCTGACTAACAGGCATATGTGTATGATGGAACTGATTAGCTCAACTTGTGGTTTTTGAATTAACAACTCAGAGCTGAACAATATGCATTGTTGTCTTCATGGAGCAGCTGTCAAAGACACTGAAAACTTACCGACAAAGCATCTGATACTGTCATGCACATGCAGTGGTGCGTTACGAAGCACTGAAAGTTGCACTTCTTTTCTTCAAGACAATGTCTTTTGCATGCACCTGTTGAAGCCAATAACACTGCAACCAAAACACATAGGAGCAAGTTAGGATATTAATCTGATTTAGCCCTAGTGCACAAAGAGGCATCACCTAAAGTTGTTCAACTGATCCACATAGATCAATGCAGCTCTGAAAACCTGCAAAGAATCGTTCTAAATTTCAAGGTTTGTATAGCATTCAGAGATTCCTGGAGGAAAGCTGTAAAAGCTAGCTGACCATATTTTTTCAAGCTGGGTTCCTTGGCATAGTTCACTATAAAGTCACCCTTCTCATATGTTGTCCACGTCTTATGCATGTACTGTTGATCAGACTTTGAAGGTAAGCATCCCACCAGCCTTTTCAAACAAAAGTAATCGTGGTTCCTGAATGCCTTGAGAGCAGCAATGAACCACTGGAAAGGGTACAATCCTCCAATTGATATTCATACTGAGAAATTATCCTCTCTTAAGGAAGAAGTAAACTATTCTGGACCTTGACCCAAAACCTCCTAGCCCCTATAGAAATTTGGAAACCTTGGATTACAAAGTTTGATTGTTCTGAAGGAGGTGGAAAGGAAAAACTGACCACCAGCATCAATGGAGGATTTGAGATCAGGATGTACAGCTATCTTGAAAGCCAGAAGTATGGAACACTTTCAACTGGGATTGACTTGTTTCTGACAATGGCATCAGCTTCCATGGCCTATAGCATCACTTTCACTTTCATCCACGGAAAGGGACCCAAAAGTCCAGTGACATCCTGAGTTTGCAGTAGTGGTACCCATGTAGGCATGCATATAATAGCATATTGTTTCACAATTGCACCAAGTAGGCCTGCCATTGCATCATCCCTTCTGCTGAAATCAGAAAACTCTCTTTAGCCCCAATCCATTCTCCTGCTTTTGTACCTGATTCCAAATTATCAAACAAATTACAGCCCAGAGAGAAATCTTTGAGAAAACCTAATTTCATGCCAGATTGAGAACAAATGCAATTGTAGGAGCCATGAGAAGAAGCTCAAGTCAACATTCAGCTTTCTGAGCTCCTTGAGATCTTTCAATGTTTCTGAGAACTAACAGTGTTTGAAACATTTTGGGAAGTTACTCTACTCATCAAGCCTACACAAACTTCAGACGCTGTGGAAAATCAGATTAGAATGAGAGGAGCTTACCTTGGATAGCCCAATTTTTGAAATGGAAAGATTTGGGCTGCTTTCCAAGACCGAAAGCACCAGGAACTGATTTTCCCCATCCACACAGTAGCTTCTTTTGCTCAGCCCTGGTAATGCCCCTCGTTCATAGTGCATACAGTGGCCACAAATCAGAGATCCCATCACCTCACTTCTCTCCTATTCTTTCTCCTCCACAAAGTCTTCTCTTCCCTCCTCCTCTTGTTCTTCTTGAAACAAGCTCGAGCTCCTTCACACTAGACCAAGAACAATACTCGATTCTGTTTCTTTCTACGCATCGACGACTATCCCATCTCCTCATGTTGAAGGCATTGCCGAGTCATCAATCGGGAGATCCGTTTTGCCAAAAAAATCGCTTTTGTACACACTGCATGCGTGAGCTGGAGAAGGCGACGGCGGAACTTTCAGGGCGGATCTTCTTTGTTCGTCGACATCTCTATTCTATCTTTTGTGGGACCCGGAATCAGAATCATCTTACAAATCCACTTCCCCCAGGATCCAGAAAAAGCAAACCAAAAAAAAAAAAAAAAACACAGAGGAGAATAATTCTTCGCCGCCTCCATGGATGAACAGCGCTTTTGCCCACGATGGCACACTGCCGATGCGACCCAGCCAAGGCCCTCTCTCTCTCTCTCTTCTGTCTGCCGGCCATGGCCACACAAAGCCCTAGCGTGCAGGTTTGAGCTTCAGGCCTTTTCTCTTGCTCTCTGCTTCCCTTCTCTCTCTCTCTCTCTCCCCCTCCCTCTCTTCTGTCTCTCTTTTGTCTCACGTCTCCTTCTTCCCCACTTCTCCACAACCTTCAATCCCTTCAATCCTTCAATCCCTTTCTTCTCCTCTAGATTTTGCATAGCTTTCTGGGAGAGGTGTTCTTTCAGTCGTTGAAGTAGAACAAGGAGGAGGATCGAGTGTGCAAGGTGGGGTGTGTTTTGTTTTGTGTGTATTTTTTCTCCCATCAATTCTCCTTCTTGCCATGGTGCAGCATCTGGGAGGGTGGTGGTGACTGGGGTCTGAATGGAGAGTAGATTGTGATGGATTTTGCATCACGAGTGGGGGCCCAAGTTTTGTTGCAGAGTGTGTGCTTTTGGTGTGCAAGTCCAGATTGTCTTTTCCTGTGGTAAGATAGTAGAGGGGCTGGTTTTGATGGACGGGGTTTGTGGGTGGTGGTGGTGAAGAGCAGGGGTTGGAGGAACTGGAGAGCTCACAATGATCAAACTATTCAGTGTGAAGCAAAAGCAAAGGGAAGCTGCTGAGAATGCCAATGGACGGCCTCCTGTCAAGAAACAAAGCGCTGGCGAGTTGCGACTTCAGAAAGGTCTTCTGTCTGCTCTCCCCATCTCTTGTTACTGTTTCCAGTTTCTCGCACTCGGCGTGGTCATAGCTACTCATCCCCATGATGTGCTTGATGGTAAATGCCATGCATAGAAACCGATACGAGATTCTTTTCAGGTGATTCTTGCAAATTGTGATGTAAATGAGATTTGGCTCATGTCGGTTGCAGATATTAGCGAGTTGAATCTGGCAAAGACAACAACAATATTCTTCCCAAATGGCAAGGACAATCTTCTCAATTTTGAGATCACCATTCGACCTGATGAAGGCTACTACCAGTAAGTCCATCTTCTTTTCTAGCCTTGCCATCTAAACGAAGTTCCTTTTTTTTCCCTGCAAACTCCTGACATGACCAGTTTCTGTGTCCTCTGATTGATACATTTGGTGGATTGAGAATTCAGTTTTTTGGTGTTCAGCTGTCATGCATGTACACCCATAAAATAGAAAGAGCACAAGAATAAACCTACTGGCCATGCTTTACTTTCTGTAGACCAAGAGCACTTTTGAGTTTGACTCTTTATTGGGTTGGCCCTGAACTTGTGTTCATACCAGTCTTAGTACTAACATGAAGTCATGCTCTCTTGAGATATATGTGTACCTGCATATGCACTGATCTGATCATAGTAGTTGCAGCATTGTTTGTAGGTGAGCTGCACCTGGTTGAGCTTAGAAAGATCAATTGACTTGGTTCTTATATGGATTACAGTTGATACCTCAGAACAACCTACAGTGAATCTTGTAATGCATGACAGATGCTTTTGCATCTGGATGGTTTTGTTTCTTCATTGGATGTCCTTCTGTACAGTCTCTAAATTCTAACTGGGTTGTGGATTGCAGAGGAGGTACATTTGTGTTCAGTTTCCAGATTTCACAGGTGTACCCACATGAGGCACCAAAGGTGAAATGCAAGACCAAGGTAAATTCTCATTAGAGAACTTGCTTGTGAGAGTTTGATAGTTCCACTTTGGTTTTGCTGTTTTGCATTTGCTGAGAGGTGTTTACTATGATTTGCATTAATGTTCTTTGCAAGTCTGTTTAAGTTAAGTGGGAGACCGTCTTGGGATTGATGGATTTGCCAATAAGTTCAGGCTATGGACACATGTGCAGGTTTACCACCCAAACATAGATTTGGAGGGCAATGTGTGTTTAAACATTCTTCGGGAGGACTGGAAGCCTGTTCTTAGTATCAACTCCATCTTGTATGGTCTAACTTACCTTTTTCTGGTAAGTTTCCCATTTCTGTCTCTGACTTATTTCACAAACTCTTTGTTGAGGTGCATTGCCCTTCAACTTGTTGGGGTTTTCCACTGAGGATTTATTTTCTGCACAAGGGTAATTTGTTCTCTACCTCTATGTGGTATAAGTGCTCATCTAGTGATTGTGAGAAATGTGATGATGCATGGCAGGATCCTAATCCAGATGATCCACTCAATCATGAGGCAGCTGAAGTGTTGAGGGACAATCCCAGGCAGTTTGATATAAATGTAAAAAGGTCAATGTCTGGGGGCTATGTTGCCGGAAATCATTTCCCTCGATGTATATGAATGCATCCAGGCTTGGTAGTGTTCAATGGTTGAGTGCTTCAGGTGGTTTGTAGTAGGTGGTATCCAGTAGCTGGAATGGATGTTTCTCCTATCACTGGTGCACAACCTCCATTTCTATATTGGACAAGTTATGTGCTCCAAAGCTCCCATCTGGAAGCAAAACTCTGTGTAGAGAGAGTCCTTAGACTTGACCCATCTTCAAAACTTTGCCACGTTGAAAGAGACCTGTATGATTGGTGCTTGTTCATACCAGTGAATCTCCTCTTGATGAAGTATGTATGTTGCCCCAGATAAGTTTAGGCACTTGAGCCACATATTTTGATTGTTTTCCAGGTTAACATTCAAGTAGTTGAGTACATGCACTATGGCTACTTGCAGTTGATCAGATATGTTATAGTGTTCCAAATTACAACTTACTGAAAGTATGGTGTTGGCAATGGGATAATCACATGTGGAATTCATTGTTTCTATGGGATTCTCACTTGTATTCTGGTGATGGAGTAGTAATCTTAGCATGTTGAATGACCTTCGCCACCATGCTATTTGCATCATCACTTCTTTTTTCTATAATGTTTTCATACAGAGGAAAGTGTCATGATATTTTCAGAATGGAATTGCTTTTCATGTATGTGAATGAAAGTGAGAAGGAAGCCTAGTCTAGTTTCATGCAAACTGGCAATGTGGGTTGCCAAAAAAAACTGTTGAGTAATTGTAATCACCAATTTTTACGTATGTGTGGGTGATGAAGAGATCAGAGCTCAGGTCTTCCTTCTTTACAGTTCATTATGAGTTCATTTCATAGACAAGGAGATGTACAAAGGATGTTGCATGGACATTTGGAAGCAGTTCATCTGATGCCCTTTGATCTCTACTTCATGTGTGAGCTACACATGAAGAGGTGAAGAAGGAAAAGAAGAGAATGAGCTATGATTCTGATATGGCTCAGTATGTGAATGCACAGGCTTCTACCTGGAGACATAATTAAAATTCAGTCCTCTGCATTTTCTGTCTTTACTGTGGTCATTTTTGAAAGACATTTCAAGTCCCACATCCATGCATCTCCACTGAATGGCATGTACCTGCAGAGGATGCACAACACTAAAGAAGTCCCATGTGCTGCATACATGATTTCCAACACCAAAATGTGAAATGAAGCATAGCATAGTCTAACTGAGTCAGACACTTACTTTTTAAAACCTGCATTCAAAGATGGCCATATATCACTAAATCAAGTTTCTCCCATGTTCTTGTTAATCCCAACCAAGTCTGCATTCTGCATCAGTAGAAATCATGAACCAACATCTAAGGGTGCCACACTTTCTACAAGTTGCTGGTGGATTGGAAACAATGCCCTCTAAAATCGAAGGGCTCTAGAGCAAAATTCTCTGCCCCCTCTGAAACCTAATCAACCATCATCAGAAGCAAAATTTACACCACCACAATGATGATATTGTAATGGGTGGTATATTGACAAGTGATTCTGAACACATAAATGGAGTGAGTAGTGATCTGGTCTGCATCCAATTTTATCATCACTTCCTGGAAAGCCATCTGGCTCATATGTTCTTTAAACAGCTGCAGAAAATGAACTCTGCTAAGAATGTCCAATTACGGACATTGCTAACTTGCACTTATCTCCAGTGACTCTTTGGACCTTGTTTGCCAGAAATGTAGGCAACTCACCAGCTTACTGATGGGTGAGGACAAGGATAAGATGACATTGATTTGTCAATTCAGTGAGTCAATTGGTTCAAGTCTTCATGTCTACAAATTTTGCTTTCATCTTTCATCTTTCCAAAACTCTATTGAGCTCTTCGTGGACTGTGGTTAATGCTCATCATGGGTTCTGAAAAAACCAACAAAAGATCAGTCAAGATTCTTCATTCAGACCTCCATCTGAGTACAAGGAAAGTCTGTAGTACAGCAGAGGCATAATTTCTAGTTTGGCTATTCTCTAAGTATTTTAGAGCTGGGTTAATTGCAGAAGCAAAAGAGGGAATCCTGTACAAAATGGAGACATTTTTGCCATCATTATGTGTTCATTCTAAGAAATCATGATCTAAGCATGAATATTCTTTTGGTGGGTCAATGGTAGGAGTGATTAGGTGATCATTTGCATGTAATCCCATTATATTTTTTCTACAAGGTTAATCATAGTCTCAAGTCTTGTTTTGTCGCATACTGTAAAATGAATATGTTTGATATAAAATGTTGTGATTGATGAACTGCTTACTGGATTACATTTCACACAAAGTTTTGTTTAAGAACAATGATCATTGCCCAAGTTGGTGCAACATTATTAACAAAAGACAAACCATGTTTTAGGTGTGGAATAATATCATATGCATAGGGTAAGTAACCAAATTGGGATAACATTGCTTTAGGGAGTTGGGACATTCGATTAGATTTGTGTAGTTTAATTGGGTTGTGAGTGGTTTTGTGGTGACTTGTATTAATCCTTGTCTGTAGTCCACAAAGTAATTAGTTGCAAGCTGGATCTAAAATGGTGGTTAAGTTTACACACCTGCACCAATTAATGATGATGAGCATGATAATGTTCTTGTGACATTCTGTCACTTGAGCTACTAAAACCTAAATGCCTTTTGACCTTTGCTCTTGAAAGTGCATGAGTTTTTGTGTTTTATGTTCCCATTGCTACTTCCACCAACACAAATTAAGCAACATTGAGTGTGATTTCATACATATTAGGATAAATCTAATGTTTTGCCATACCCACTTTTTCTGAATAACTGTTGTCTAAAATGAATCAAACAATTGGAAGTTTATGAACATTCACACTCAAATTTACATACATAAGCATAGGCCCTCTTATCATATATAACTCCATAGTTGCATAAGTAATTATGTGGATACAATCATTCAAAAACTAAATTGTGAAACCCCAAATAACAAGATTTTATATTGGAATTCCAATACTATCTATTTTGAGAAAACATAAACCAATGCAAACTATTTGTTGGAGCATGAATCCTTGATAACCCACAAGGTCCTGCATGTATCTGGGTATGTCACACATTGAGCTTGCGAAATTGACCACAATCTCAGCTTTATTGTGCTTGTCCTTTTTGTTACCCAGACTTACAATTGGAATTCAATGTTTAATGGTCTTCAAAGCTTTCAGTTTGAATCACAACCCTTGTCATTGCATGAAACTTGTACTTTAAAGACTTGTAGCAGCAGGTAAAGAAATGTTCTATTCTTGTATTTCCAGACTTCTGGCTTCGGTTACGAGGAATGCATGCTTACCAACACAGGAAGAAGGTATTGTAGTAGGGGCTCAATCCACAGTTCATCTGTTTTCCTCTCTTATTGGACAATGCTGATGGCTGCAGACTGCAGACTGCAGACTGCTGTTTCTGTAGTTATAGCAGAATGAAAATGGGTTTTGTATCAATCATTGTATTAAGTTTGGAATTTCAGATTATACAATTGATCTTGCTCCCAATATGAGTCGTGTTGTCTTAGCATGACTTGCTGATATTGCATATGTTCTAAAAAGACAACATAGTTCAAGCTATGAGATTCCAGATGAGGTGGGTGCATCATAATTCAGAAAGAAAGAAGAACCCTGAAAATTCTTGGAAGTTGGTGATTTATGCCTAGTCTGGTGATCATGGAATATATTGGATGTTGTGTTTGCTGCCCAGAGATGATGCTGAGACATGCATTTTATGTCTCCAGGTATAGAGCCAGGGGATGTGCACTGGAGCCACACCATAATTCACCATGATACACATTTGGGGAGCTGTAGCAAAGGAATTGGATTAGTGACACTGGGACACATTGATGCATTTGAAACAAAATGCAAGAGCATCTTAATCCCATTCTCTGATTTGTATCCATGCTCTTAATCCCAAACAAGATAGGTAAGCAAGAGGGTGGGAGTTATCTTATTTCTCAGAAGTTTAAACTCTTTGTACACAGTTCTCCAAATGTCACTGCTTTTGTATCCAGGTTTTTTTCCTATTGAAGATGGCAGCTGCTCTCACTACCAGCTTGGTTGATCATTCCAGCTACACCCATCATTCATTCCTCAACTGGATCACAATATGTTTAGGGAAACAACTTCGGGCTCTAATTATATGCAGCTTGTAGACTCCTTTTTTCTGTATGCAGTATGCTGGAGAAATTGGTTGATATTCTGTTTCAGTGGGAAATCAGAGAACAAAGAATTAAGATCCTATTACTGCCAACTATTTCATCCCCCGAACAGGTATTGTCCTATAGTTGGCTCTCCTTTAGATTCTTCAGGGCAAGAAGTGCTTTCACTGGCCGGTGATCTGAAGTTTTAACAGAACTGATGACATCATAGAATCTCAGCTCAGCCTTGATAGAGCTGACTTTGTATAGAATCCTATCTGTCCATGAGGGTACCCGCTCCTGCAACCAAAAGCACCACAGGACATATTGGAGGTGAATGTCATCATCTTAGGGTCTATGGCAATTCAACAATTAAGTACAATTCAATCTCCAGTCCTATCTGCAAACATCATCCTGGAGATCAAATTGACAAAAAGATAACAAGACAATGTCTTCAAAGAGACAAAAAAGAGAAATACTCTAGCTTGCTTAGTTCTCAGCAGAGATAATTCTAAGAAGAAACCCAGGCATCCAGGTCACAAAAATCTCTACCTCTCCACCACATTTCATCTCTTCCACATTTGTCACTGTAGCCAGGGATACTTTAAATCATGGAAACCAACCTTGGAGCTGGAAATCCCCACTGGGGTTGAGAAGGAACAAATTACAACAAGGCACAAGGCTGGGTGGGGGGCAGGAGCTAACCTTGGAGCTGGTGTCATAGTTGTCAGTGCCCACATCATATTTGTAAGTTGGAGGAAACATGAGTGGACCCTCTTCAAAATCTCTGAAAACTTGACCGCTTTGCACTGCTCTGGATAACTGGTCATTTGACCACAACTGCCAGAAACCCACAATATTCCCAATGTCATTAGTATCACAGTAGATGAATAAAAGAAATTCCGCTCAAAATTTGAAGGCCAACAATAGATTATAGCCAAGATTCAGAAGTAAAATCCACAGGGAGAGGCAGGAGCTACATCAGGTAGATCACATCCAACACAGTGAGCATAAGAATGCCGATGAGCAATCCAAAAAGGCAATGACACCAGGTGCATAGTTCAATGGCTTTTTACCTCTTGCAGCTTATGATTGATAAGAAAGTGAACTGAGCTGCGTGGGAGCTCAACACGATAGTTGAGGTCACCAAGCCATACTACAACATCTGATTCTTCCACAAGATTCGACGTCACTCCCGGCATCTTGCAATCCAGCTCATCGGTGATGGTGGAAGGTTGCACACAGGAGGAGCATCCTGAGGTTGACTTTGCAAAAACACTTTGACAGATACGAAGATATTGGGCATTCCGGGTGTCAAAGTTGCTTTCATGAGCTGCAGTTGACGGACAACATGCACAGTTCCCAGTACTTGTAAGCTTTCATAGCAAAACAAATCCCTAGATTGTAAGCAACATGAACCCTGGAGTCCATACAATATTAGACATCTTTGTTAAACAGAGGAACAGAACATAAGACTTGATTGAGATGAGAATGACTCACCTGAAAAATGAGAAGTAATGAAAAGAAAGGACACTCCTTTGAATTGCAATGTGACAGCAGCAGCGCCTTTCTGGCAGCCCATCACACTGCTGAAACCGCGAACGCCAACTTTATCAACTTTTGCACCTGTTTCTCACAAGCTAGCAGTGTGTCAGTACTGTATCTCTCCAAGGAATCACTCACTTTAGGAAGCTTGTTGTTTCCCTGGCCTGGGAAGCAACATAATATAGACAATGCAAGATCTGCATCCCATCTCTTGCCCAAAGTTAAAGTTGAAGTATCATATTTCACAACATACAAAACCTTGTCATCACAGCTATGCAAATGGCAATTGCATAATACTTGCAGCATCACTTGTAAGGACTGACAATGGATATGCTACCAAACCATGCCAATCTAGGGATCTTAGAAATCTTTGCTGGTTTGTGGTTAAACATAGTACCTGATATGTATTGTTGTAGACTCCTCTTGGCAAAAACAAAGAGTTGAAGAGACATCATCACTGCAGCTGCAACTAAACTGCATTACATCATGACAGAAGCCGGAGCCAATTAGATTAACCAATATTTCTTAGCAGCAGGCTAAAATATTGTTTGCTTGTCATATTGAGTTGCAAGAGTTTGAAGACTCTGAAATGCATTATATGAGAGTCTCTGAAGCAGCAAAATGTTCTCAGCAGCACACATTGCACAGATTCATCATTATTCCAAACTGAATGATTTCTGGGAACTTGCAATCTCATAAATTAGGTGCATACATGACAATCATGGAAGGGCTGGTCTCCAACATATAGAAAGAGGTCTGGTTCTTTACCAGTATTCAGCACCTAACGTGTCTGCAATGCCACTTTCAACATCAAAGGTGGGAGTTTCTTGGAGGCCTATGACATAGAAGTCATGTCTTCCTCCATGAGTCGTCACATCAACAAGATTCGCAAGGTTGTCAAGAGGGGCCTGCAGGCAAATTTCCCAGTGGCACCACAAAAGCGTTATCAGTAAAACAGACAGAGATCACAATAGTACCTGAGGGTTCAACCTCAGAACAGATTATGATGATGTCAGAAGTCTTCACCTTGCTCACTTCCTCCCTCAAGAAGGAACCTAGATTGCACCCAAACCACCAGAGGCAGGCTGGAACAGAACTACACCAAATCCTCTGAAGTACTACAGGAATTGTATGACAGAAAACAGGGATAATTACAAACCCTACTGCACCATTGAAGCTGCGGGTGGTGCCAGAGCATTTTGAGAAGACTGGCACAAACCTTGCCATTCATATTCCAGGTGACAACATAGATGTCAAGGTCATTCACAAATTGCTGACAGTACTCGTTGCTCCAAGCTCCTAAAATCTCCCGCAGTTCATTCACACAGAGAGCAAGATCTCCTGAGTTGATCCGGTGTCGGATCTCAGAAGTACCCCAATTCCCCTCGGCTTCAGGGATTTGCTCTTGCACCATATCATCAGAGCCCCGGTCTTTGTTCAAATTGTCAGCAGCCATGATCGACAAATCCTTCTTATCATCATTGTTGTTCACAACTGTGACAAAATTGGGATCAATCTCATTAAGGATCATGGTTTCAATCTCCTTAAGATGATGATCCTTAGGAAACGGGGGCCAACAGGGTTCCACGACGCCGTTCATGTAGACGTTATTCGAGCAATAGAGTGCGGTGCTTGTCGCGACATTCCTTTTGTGGAAGAGAAGGAGATTACTGTTTTCGCAGTCAAGCAAGCCTCTCGCCAGTTGCTGCCCATACTTCGCGATCCACTTTTGTCGCTCGTGAGGTAAGACACAACCACTACCACCGCTGCCGGCCCTTCCGACGCAGTTCCCCATTTAGACGCTGTCTCGGCCGCTCACCTTCCTCATAACGAGTTCATGAGCTTCCAATCTTCCACCAACTTTCCTATACTAGGACGCCGAGAAATTTGGTGAATCCCAAGTTGTCCGGTAAATTACACCAACGTCGTCGTTGCGCAGCCAGCATGCGACTGAGGTGCTGGTCAACTCCACCAATGCCGCCATTTGCGTCAGAGGGACTTATTTCGACGGCGGCGGAGCTGTTCTGAAGATTGTACTGTGAGGTCCACCACCACTCACATTGCATGCAGCTCTCAGTTCAAGAACTAGCATGAAAAGAATGTTGTGACAACGCATTCATCTTCTCCGGTCCTTACAATCATGGAAGAAGATGAGACTCGCAATCATGCATCAGCTGAGCTCCTCTCCCCCCACCCCCGACCCCTCGAATTAGACTTAGAGTTCAGAGAGAAGCTATTACAAGAAGCTCTTCTCATGTGGTTCTCGTACCCAACAACGAATTGAGAATTTTTTCTCTTCGATTGTGCAAGTATAGTTCAGCTTCAAGACTTGCACAGCTGCATTTTCATCTTCTCTCACTCGCACTACTATCAGTACGGGAAAATGCTAAGACAACGGATCAACTGAAAATTCAAATGGAGCAGAGAATCCCACCACCAGAGAGCGATAATTCACCTTCTCTCAGAGTACCACAACCTTGTGCGACAAAAACAACAGACCACCAGCTCACGAAGAAGAAGAAGAAACAAAGCTATAACGGCACCTGTCAGAACTGAGTTGCTCTAATGTACATAAGTCCACAGCAAAAAGAAAGCAGCTCGAAGACAAGGAACTGCTCGTAACTGAAGCAAGAAAAGGAAGAAGAAAAATAACAAACCCCCAAAGGAAAAGGATTAAAAAAAAACGTGCAGGGATGTAACTTACTTGTACCTGAGAGAAGAGAAAAAGCTCGAGAGAGACAAAAGCAAGTGAAAAAGAAAGACGGATCAGCGGTCGAAGTAAAAATGCAGTTAATCACAAAACAACAAAGAAAATACAGGAAGGTGATGAGAAGATGACGATTGCAACGAAGAGAGCAGCGAAAAGACAAGCGAGAAACCACGAGCGGTAGCAGAAAGAAGGAAGAAAAGCTGGCCAACAACAACTATGATAACTTAGGTTGGTATATTGGTACGTCGTCGACGTCCAACATAAACACGCACGCGGGCACACAAGAACAAAACTCTCTCTCTCTCTCTCTCTCACACACACACACACACATGCGCACACTCAATTTGACTTCCCAACACCCATAACTTCGAAGAAGTGATTTTGGGGAATATGTTTCGAACTTACTTGCAACGAGTTCTTTGAAAAAGTTGGAGAAACTTTCAGCTTCTCCAAGATTTTTTTTCAAACAACTTCGTGATTTAAATCCGAGAAGGATCGTTGGGAGTTTTGGGACGTGATTTCAACAGCGAAACCGCAGTTTTTGTTGGTGGTTTTGTTTTGTAGGTACCTATTTGGAGTGGGTATTTGGGTCAAAGAAAAGGAGAGGTGGCTGTGGCGGGTTTTGGGAGGGGGCGGTGTTCTTACAACATTTGAATTTGGGTGTAGGTACTAGGTTAGGTAAGAGTTAGTCCCTTTAGGTCTGCAGCTCGTGATTTAATTATGAATAGATAAATGCACTGCATTACTTCATATTTGGGAAAGTTGTCAGATTAGATTTGCCTCTTTGTCAGGTAATACACAACACCATATAATCTGGGCCCTGCGGTACAACACTTGATCATCTTGTCATTTGTTAAACCTTGGAAACTTTAAATTGCATGAGAATGAATTTAGGGAAGAAATAGAAAGACAGAAATTAAATTTACAAAAGTCCTAGCTCAATCACCAACAGCAATTAACAGAAAGACCACCCCATTAGAGAAGAAAGAGGAGAAAGAATTGTTCCTCCTTCTGTTGACTGAGACCCACTCAGGGGAGAGTTTCTTTTAAGGATTTTGTGATGTAGTCAAAGTGGCAACCATCAAGAAACTAATTTAGCCAAATTTGGTTATACACTAGATATGAAAGTAGGAAAAAACAGAATCCTTCTATGTTTTTGGCAACCTACTGGAACTTATGATCAAAATCTGGCAATTCAGAAAAAAAATTCTTTGAAATCTGGCAATTTTGGGTCATCTTTTCCATGAAAAATCCTTTCTATTGATTGGAATCATATTTTTCAGGTCGAAATTTGGCGAAAATTCGCCAGTAAAAGAAATGCTGATTCTGGGGCATTAGGCAACTGTCATGGCATTATGTAGAAGAGAGTGTGTGGCACCAGGGTTGGGTGATGGAAGGGACGCTTCAAAACCAGTGGGGCTTGTTGAAGATCAATCGTGAAGTTATGATATTTCTTTTGTATATGTTGGCAATGCTATGATGTACATCCTCTGGGAGTAAGTGGAGAACTTCTTGTCAGCATTCTTTTGATGTGGCAGATTTTTGCCACTTGGCAACAAAAACAAATCCAGTGCAACTTGCACAAAGGATTTTCATGAAAAAAATGTGCCAAAGTCATTAGATTTTGAGGATTTTTTTTAAATAACCATATTTAGGTTCCAGCAGCTTGCCAAAATATAGGCAGGATTCTAACATTTTTCTTCTTTCCTCTTTGACATGCAGCCAAATTCACCTCAATCCTGTTGAGGGTGATTGCTAGGGTAGACCAGCCGGTGACCGAACACTTAAGCATTTACAGCAGGCTGGATCCAAGGGGAGTGCTCTGTTGTTTTTGGTGTCCACACAAAACTTAAACCCCTCCTCTTGGCACATCTGACACACTAACAGTTGTCGAAAATGAATTAGAAATGAGAAAGTTTATGGCCCCCCAAAGTAAAGGGAAGTCAAAAACTCAAAAAAAAAAACAAACCACTGAACACTAGACAAGCTGGTTATCAAACACCCCAAAAATTCCTTGTCTGCTGTTCTGTTGGTACTAGAGTTCAAAGATGATTTGTAGAACTTGAGGTGGTGCTCCTATAGTATTTTAAATAGTTTAAAATGAATAAGAAATAAGAAAGTTATGATGTTTGAAAATAGGAGGGGTCCAAAGAGAAGGAAAAAAAAAGTGTTATGTAAGTTGGAAAACTTATTTTTCTTCTTGTCATTTTTTCATTACTCATTTTCCTTTGCATTTCAAAAATGATTTTTAGAGCTCGAGGAAATGCTCTGATAACATTTTAAATGATTCAAAGTGAAGTACATATGATGAAGATATAAATAAATGTTGGGTCATAGGTAGGCAATTGGTAATGGGCCAGTCTACCCTAGTGTGGGTACATCACAAATTGGAAAAAAAAAAACCATGTATGCCAAAAATGAACTATTAAAGAGTTATTTTACCAAAATAAAACATGGCAAAACATGTTGTCCATTGTGTTTGAAATCTTGTGCAAGTGAATGTGCATTACATTGCCCTAATGTCAATTTCATCACTAAATAATCCTTTAAATGTTGAAATGATTTTTTGTGAAAATGTGAAGTTGAGGTGTTGAAAACCTTCATAATTATTGCATAGACTATTAAAGATCATGAAAATAATACTAATTTTAAGTGTGGAAGTTGACCCTAGGCTAGGTTTTCAAAATCAACAACCCTTAGAGGTGGCATCCTTATGAACTTGATTTCACAATAAGAGTTGATTTTAGCAAGGGTTATGAGGTGCTTCAATTGTTGGTTCAAAGTTCAAATATCAATTCATTCAATTGAAGTACTCATTAGTTAATAATATTACAATGAGCTATCAAGCTTATCTATTGAACTTGACTATAACTAATTAGTTTTTCTTAAAGTTGTGTTATTTATTGTTGCTCTTTGATTTTAGTTGCAAGCTATTGACAGACCTATTGCTAATTTTTCTCTATGCATTTATTTGTTAAACTTTATATAAATTAACTTTTGTTTTATAAAATTATCTCATTTTTTCCTAATGGTCAAATGCCTAGTGAAGCACAAGTGTGTGCTTAGTCTTGGTCTACATGATTAAGCACCAATAGTGACTAATGGTTTTAAACTACATAATTTCATTTGTCTTTTATAAACTTTGCTGCTAGAGTTTGTACATTTTAGATGGAGTCTTTAATTAATAAGTCAACACATTATGGGCCCACAAGGATTCACATTTATAATCACCAAGTTTGTAGGAGATAAATTATTTGGAGATTCAAGATGCAAATGTTATTCGAAAACAAAAAACTTTGGAATATATGTCAAAAGCATTTGTCTAGCCAACAAGTAATTTTGTAGAGTGGGAGAAGAGAGACAAGAAGGCTAGAACCATCAATGTCATGGGACTGCATGATTCTTTACTTCAGAATGTGACTAGAACAAAAAAAACAAAAAAGACATGGGATTGTTTGTTGAAAATATATGAGACTAAAGGTCTAACAAACAAATTGTTCTTGAAATGACAAATGTTTTCATACAAAATGACTCCCACAAATAGCACATTAGAACACATCAAAAAAATAAAATCTATGGTTCAATAACTTCAAGCCATTGGAACCAAGGTTGAAAGAAATGATGTTTTGATGGTGCTATTATGTAACTTGTTAGAGTCTTACAACAATTTAATAATAGCACTAAAGTCAGAAGCTAACATTGATCTTAACATTGAGTTTATGACAATAAAGCTTCTTCATGAAGAATTGAAGAAGAAGGAGAATGAAGGTTCAATCGAAGGAGGATTGGCTTTAGTTGCATGCACATCCAAACCAACTATTAGAAACCTATCAATTAGTCAAAAGGAAACCAACAAAAAAGACAAGAAGAAAGATCTTTGCAACTGGAAGAAGCTTGGACACTAGGCAAAGGATTACAAAAAGAAGTTGGCAAACTAGAGGCAGAAGGACCACACCAAGGAAGTAGCCATTGTTTCAAAACAAGTTTTTTTTGCAACAATGAATGGTTCAAAAAATAAAACATGGTACATTGATTCAAGAGCATCTCAACACCTCACATTTTAGAAAGATGTTTTTTCCAACTACAAGATTATTCCAAAGAAATCCATCTATGTGAGTGACAATTATGTCCAAGAGGCTATCGTAATGGGAAGTGTTCATTTAAACATGAGGGTGGGAAAACATGATATTAGAGGTGTCTTACACAAAGTGCTGCATGTTCTTAGTCTTATTAAGAATATTTTTCAATTAGTAAGGCTACCGCTCAAGGCCTCAAGGTAGAATTTCAATAGGAAGAATGTAGGATTGAGAATGATGCTAGAAAAATTCTTGCAAGAGTAGTCAAAGAAAATAGGTTGTATAGACTATTATAATAATCAATAATAGTTTATGAAAGTGCTCAAGTTGCTAAAGAGAGTGAAAACTTGACAATTTGGCATGAAAGACTTGGTCATCTAAGCAAGCAAAATTTGAAACTTTTTTTGCAAAAAAACCTAATCATTGCAATGAATGTTAAGATTGACTACCAACTTGATTTTTGCATAGGTTGTGTTGTTGGCAAGCAATGCAAGAATCCATTCTAAAAAGGAGACCCCCAAAAATTGGCCAATTTCCTGTTGAGTTAGTACACACATATTTGTGTGATTTGATGAAAACCACCTCAATGGGAGGGGCCAAGTATGTCATGATTTTCATGGATGATAACACCATAATGTTGTGGACTTATTTTCTCAAACAAAAATTAGAAGCCTTGGCAATCTTCAAAGAGTTCCAAGCCATGGTGGAAATTAGTTCAAAAAGAAAGATCAAGGCCATCCAGAGTGACAACAATGGTGAGTTCAATTCTACAGTTTTCAAGGATCACTGCAAAGTGAAAGGCATTCAATAATAGTGCATTGCACCATATAGCCCAAAATCCAATGGTGTTATAAAAAGGTTCAACCAAACTTTGGTTGAAATGGTTAAGTGAATGTTTCATAACAAAAACATAACCCATAGCTTGTGAGTAGAAGTAGTGTCGAAAACTACTTATTTAAAAAATAAAAGTCCCAACAATTGCCTAAAAGGTGTAACTCCACTAGAATTTTGGAATGAAAAATAACCAAATGTTGATCATTTCAAAAAAATTGGTTGTGTTGTGTTTGTCTGTAAACCAAAGGAACACAAATTGAAATTAGACAATCAAAACACTCAAAGCATTTTTGTAGGCTATGATGGCAAGTTACATAAAGTGTGGATGTCAGCTAAAAGAAGGTTGTGCATCAATAGAAATGTTTTGGTGACTGAAAGCCCATTATTTCAAACCATGACCCCATTAAAAAATGTCACAAAAACAACACATGGCAATGAAAATCAGCAAAGCAACAATGACCCTCAAGATTCTAAAGTCAGTGTTGAGGATTTTCATTTTAAAGTCACTATTGAAAATCATGGCAATGAGGAATCACTAAAGCCAACTATGCAAGTCCATCACAAACCTACTAGGGAAAAAAAACTTTTAAAAAGACTAGAAGATTTTGTGATTCTTACAGAATTTGCAAACATTATGAACTCACTAGAAGATCTAGTGACTCTCATTAAAGCCCTAGCTAGAGATGATGTTCAAAATTGAAAAACAGTTGTGGAAGAAGATATGAGTTATTTGAGAAAAAATAACACATGGATATTATCAAAGCTTACAGCAAATTGCAAAGGTATTGGTTGCATGTGGGTGTTTCGAACTAAAAGGAATGATCATGGTCAAATTGTACACCATAAGGTGAGACTAATAGTTAAAGGTTATGCATAGAAGAATAGAACAAACTTTAGTGATACAATTGTTTTGGTGGTGAAATTCGTTTCCATCAGGGTGTAGCTACGATAAAAAATTTGGAAGTATACCAAGTTGACTTCAAAAGTGCATTCCTGAATGGTGACCTAAAGGAAGTCATTTTCATGGAACAACTTGATGGAAAGGTTCTAGAAGGGCAAAAAAAACTTGTTTGCAAGTTATAAAAAATTTATATGGGCTAAAGCAAAGCTAAGAACTTGGTACTAGAAATTAAACGATTTTGTTGTAGAAAATAATTTTAGCAAGTTGCAGTCAAACAACAATGTTTACATTAACACACAGGAGGGTGTGATCATCACATTATAGGTGGATTTTTTTTCATTTTTGTGGAAGATGTGAAGTTCTTTCATTGGGTGCGAAACATCCTTTGCAAAAGATTTTCCATGATTGACTTAAGGGAGGTGGAGTTCATTTTAGGACTTCAAGTGAGTAGGGACAAAAATTGGAGAAGCATCATGATGGGTTAGTTTGGATATGTTATAAAACATACTAAGTTTGGTATGGCTACATGCACACCTCTTGCTACACTTCTAGATGCAAGTGTTAAACTTTTAAAAGGCCAAAATCTCAATTCAATGGAAGAAGAATATGAAATGGTGAATGTTCCATACAAGGTGGTTGTAGGCAACCTCATGTACTACTTGTTTGGCACAAGACTGGACTTGGTTGTAGTAGTAGGAGTTGTTATTTAGTTCTTCAACAATCTTGGACTTCCACATTGGTAGGCTCTAGAGCGAATATTCATATACTTGCAAGGTACTCAAAATCTTGCATTATGACATCTACAAATTCCTTCAAGAAAGAAATTGGTGTACAATTGTATGGTTTTTGTGACTTGGACTAGGGAAGGAGTGTTGATACTAGGAGATCAACAAAAGGCTACGTCTTCTTTCTTGGAAGAACACCTATTTCTTGGGTGAACAAGAAGCAAGCTATAATATCCCTTTCTTTTATAGAGGCATAATACATCGCTTTTACTCAAGCAATGAAAGATGTTCTTTGGCTTAGAAGGTTTTTGGGATAAGTTGGATACAAATAGGAAAAATCAATTTTAATTTTTACTAACTTTCAAGGAATTTTAATGTTACTAAAAAATCTTGTGCACCACTCACGCACAAAACACATGGATATTCAATTCCATTTTGTGAAGGAATATATATGCTGTAACAATGTTGAATTTCAATATTGTTCAATGAAGGAAATGATCGCTTATCTTCTTACAAAAGGAGTTTTTAGAGATCAATTTGAAACTTGCAAAAGCAAGTTAGGATTAATTCCCTTTGGATAGAAATCTACATATCATTGAGTGGGAATGATAAGATTACAATGAGTTGTCAAGCTTGTCTATTGAATTGGACTACAACTAGCTAGTTCTCTTTAGAGTCATGTGCTATTTATTGTTGCCCCTTAATTTTAGGGGCAAGTGGCTGAGAGACTTGTTGCTGATTTTTCTCTATGCAATTATTTGTTAAGCTTTATGTAAGCTAGCTTTGTTCTATAAAATTATTTCATTTTCTCTAATGGTCAAGTGCCTAGTGAAGCACAAATGTGTGTTTTGTCTTGGTTTGCATGATCAACACTAGTAGTAACTAGTAAGCTCTAGTCTACATAGTTTTGTTTGTTTCTTATAAGCTTTGCTGCTGCAGCTTGTGCATTCTAGATGGACTCCTCAACAAGTCAACATTAGCCAATCCAAGAAATCTAATTAGTACCAATAAGAGGAAGTAGGGTTTAAATCTTCCTAATAGGAGGAAAACCATAGGCTTGCTCACACTCTCAAATCATCACACTAAAGATCACCCTTCCCCCAACAAAGAAACTTCATTTACAACATTGACCTCATTTCCAGTTGGATGGAATCCCTAGTCCAAATCATGCATGATGGGCTTTTGATATGCTAATATGGCATATCAAAGCAGTCATGATCAATAGTCCAAATGGGTCCTATTAAGTAGGGGTCTGTATCCAGTTTCTGTACACCAAGTTGGTGCTTATCCAAATTATTTGAACTTGGACATGGAAGAAATTTGGATAAGCAAGCTTGCCTCTATGGATGGTCTTTGCTTTGGAGTGGAGTTGCCCATGATGTCTATTTTTCTGTGCAGAGGATATGGAGAAAGGCTGCCCCCAAGGACTTTATTGAACACATAAGGAGACAAACACATGCCAAAACGGCCCAAAATAGTGGTACCCAAGAGCCATAAGGACAACCTACTGAGTAGCCAATTTCCAGTTCTTTAATCTCCAAAGTAAGAACTAGAAAGACCTTGGATGCTAAGACTACAATCATACACATTATCATTACTCAAGTACCATGTACCTACATACTGTGCTTTTTACTCCTAATCTGTCCATCAGTGGCAAGTGCTTCTGCAATACCAAATTACCAATCCATTTTTTTCATTTTTGTGATGTAGCACTAGTGCCAATCATCCCAGAAAGGCTAAGCATTGATGGCAATATGTTTTTGGAAAACTGTCAAAACAGTAGAAACCTTAAATCTGGTGAACTTTCTTTTGAGTTGTCATCAAATTTGCTGAGATTTGCAAGAATCTGCATCAGAATATTTGTTTTTTAAAGGAAATTGGAATAATTTTTTTGGCTTGTGCGATGGGAAAGCAAAGGCCAAGACCACAAGGCCAGAAGGTCTTGTAAACCCCACAGTTTAATGCCTGTCAAACCCTTCAGTTGTGCACCAAGTGTCAACTTACTCCCAAAAACAAAAAGAAAAAGAAAGAGACAACACACGAGAATATACATCCCTGATGTTTTGAACATCTAAGTTGTATGATCATTGACAAGATAATCCTATGAACCCAACTAGGAGAAGGGTTGGGTGGTGAGATCAACTTTACCATAAAACCCAAACAGACTTCCTAGGACAGATCAGTTTTTCAACTACTTGAACAACATGAAATGCAGTTATCTTTGACAATTTACTTCTTTAAAGTAAAGAAATTATGTTGCTGGAGGTAGTCACCCTTAACATAAGTTCTAGATGCATGGCAACTAAGTAGAAAGACTGGAACCCATCCATGCTGCAGCTTTTTTGTTTTTGTATTGATAACTCTAGTGACAAGCCTCAGCCCTAACCACCAGGGTAGCTCACTATCCTCCCAGAGCATGAGCAGAAGGGGTCCAGTTGGGATTTGAATTCGCAGCCGTCAGCTTTGCAGCCTTACCCTTGAGACACTAGGGTAGCTACATGTCCTCATTTTGCAACTTTTATAGCGAAAAGACAATTGGATTTGGTAACACAAAGTCATAGCTTGCAATCCTTCAAGAATAATATTTCTTTCTTGAATGGGAGCTCTCCCAAAGTTGCATTCAATAAGCAAGGATGGCACTCAATTTTATTTTAATTTATTACATATTAAATAAGCCCCCTGCATTTGTGCATCATGAAGATTAAAGAGCTCTGGAACAGTGTTATTTTTGGGTCAATTTTCTGATGTAAGCAAACTGGCAACTGTTCTTAGGAAGATTTAGCCAAATTTGGCTACAAACTAAATATGAAAGTAAAAATGTTTAAACATTGATCTATATTTTTGGCTACCTGCTTGAACCATGTATAGAAACTTTGTGATTTTTTAGATTTTGGTTGAATTCTGGCCATTGAAAATCTCAATAAGAACTTAATTTTAGCACTTTTATTTCTAATTTCTATTTTTGGCTATATATGAAAAAAGAGGCTGCCCTTGGATGAAAACATGGGGATGTAATCAAACTTAAGCTAATGAGTACAATTGGTATATATGTACATTTGATATAAATGGTGGTTTCAATTCCTACAAGGGAGATAATCATTGGGCCACAAATGGTCAAGTGGTCAGTAGTATCCAATATGAGATGATTTGGTCAGACAGTCTGGTGAAAATCATCCACTTATTCTGCCCCCAATTATTTCAATATGGGCTATGGTTGTGTGATTATTGACATTTCTTGTCATGGTTTCAGAATGAGTAGATGATGATCAGAACTTTTATTGGTCAAACTTCCTTACAGCCCAGATATAATTTTCTGGATGGAAGGAAGAAATTCTCCACCACTTACATCCTACCAGAGTTTCTGGAGTTTGGAGGGTTTCCTCAAAATTGCACAGAAATGGAATAAAAGATGTAAGCTCTGTAACGACAAGCCGACGTCCCTCATAATAGAGAATATGTTAAATGCAATGATAGTTCATGTGATTAGCTACAAATCACAATGACATATAGGAATGTTCAGATGCTTCTTTTGCAACAAGTTCAGGTTTGTAACCTTCTCATTCTCTTCAGGTATACACAATTCATATTTAGGTTGTTGTGTGTGTTGGTTAGGGGAACCTTTATAATTTTGTAATGTTATGTACAATTTTGACAAAGACTTTGTGAACCTCCTAATCAATCTCTAGTTTCAGTGCAATGTGAACAATATAGCCAGTCCCAGTTTTTCGCTTTTTTTAAAATTCAATTTCATGATTTAGAGAAAGTAGTGGTAATTTAGCCAAATTTGGCTATAACTGGAAATGAAAGGGAAAATACTAGAACCTAGTATAAAATTCTTGCCATTTGGATTTTTTTTTCTCAAAATATGGAAAATTTGGGCCAATTTTTTTCACAAAAAATCCTGTAAAGGTTGAAGTCAGATTTTTTGGCTCAAAATTTGCCGAAAATTAGCCCCGAAAAATCACTTGTAGCTACCACACACATTATATGCATTACACATCCTGACAGCATTAAGAGCCAGAATTTTTCTTCAAAGCACCAACTTGGTGGTGCATTCATTTGAACCCATTTTCAACCATTTTCCTATTTGATGTCTGCACGTTGATATTGTGATTGTCATCTCTGAGTAAATAATCTTTAATGTCTGATGAAAGAAATTGCAAAAACATTTCTGAGGTAGTTTACCCCTTCTTCCCTTTCACTAAAGTCCCACTCAAACTTGTTCCACAGAAGGACTGACACAGCTGCCCATATTTGAGGCACTAATCCCACCATTTCTTTGTCATGGGACAAAATGTTCCAAATGTTCCAAATCTGGCTTGACAGAGTCCTGGTGAAAGTATTTCAGTGTTGGTCAATGATGGGGCTTGCCAGTTATGCACATTATCAAAGTGCCAGTCTGAGAGGGTTGCACACAGTGAATCCCCTACATCCAAACACTGCTCTCCTTCACTGGAAAGAAGGGACATCAAGAGAGCCTTCGGATGCTCGTCTCAGTGTCAATTTCCCAATTTTGCACAGCGGCTTGTTTGTTGAGTGGGACCAGTGTCCATTATATGAAACGGAGAACAGACATGGTACCAATGTGGCCATGCTATGAGTGGTGTGCATTTGCCCCTGAAGTCCAACCCAGAGCTAATCTCAGTGAATGAACTATGTGTGGGGTTATGCCCTAGGATGAGGGCATTATTAGAGTTCAGGCCTGCACAAGGCAATAGCCAAGTGAAAACTGCTCTCATCTTGGGGGCCTTACCCAGCTTAAAGAAAAGAGGTGTAAAGAAAGAGGCAAATGGAGGAGATCAGACAAGACAGATGAAGAAGCAGTAGCTGAGATAAACCTGAATGACTTTATGAACCTGTCTCATAAATTGCAAGAAGTTTACAAGGCCTAATGAGCCTCCTTGAAATGAAATGTACCCTTCCCTATTGTGGAGGTAGATCACACCACGTAGACATGCATCCATTTTACACTAAATATTTTTCGTGGAGTGCTTTATGTTTTTCATTATGAGTCTCTTCACTATGAGACTCTTCACTACACTAGATTTCTTTAGGATACCTGTAGAATCTTAATCTAGATCCAATAAAGTTGCAAATGGGTACTAAGTACCAGTAATAAGACAAAATGAGTTCAAAATAATAAGAAGTGCCTGTCAGTCCCTCTATCGGAGACTCATTTGGGGCATTATTACTGTTGGGGCAGCCATTATACCTCCACCATGTCCACACCTACACAGAAAAAGAGAAAAACAATACTTAATGGATTGTCTGTAGCCACAATGAAATATTATTGTTGGCATTGTCACTGGTGTGACCAGAACTTGAAAGGGATAGAATCACATAGATTCATCTTCTACACCCCCAGAGTCCTCAAGGTATGTTGGAAAAGGTAGCTAATAAAAACCACCCTTAAGTGATTGTTGTCCCATTCTTTTGTAAAATCAGCACTTTGAAGTTCAGACTGTCCAAATAGCAAAAAACCTGGTTTCTATGCTCTGCCTATGCTGAAAATGATAACAATTGCCTAAATGATTGGCTCCTTCTAGTGGGCTTTGGAAACTAGGTTAACTCCTGACTTCTAATAAGAAATTGTGATGAGCTATACGACAACAATATAAGGAGGATGACAGACACAAGATTGCATTAATAATGGAATTGTGTCCTTGTTTACTTGCTTACAATTCAACTTTGTTGCCCAGTGGCAGAGTCGAGTAGTTAATCATAATTCAAAAGAAACCGGCTCTAATGTAGGTAAGGTAGTAATATAATGTAACTTATTGTCAGATGGTGTTAAGCTCACAAGAGTCAGTAAAATTCAAACTTCATCTTTCAATTCTGATCTCTCTCTCTCTCTCTCTAAGTAGGGAGAACAGCCTTAATGCCAGTTTTGAAGTTGTGAAAGTTTGCGCAAAGTAGTTGAGTACATCTGCCTGATAATGCCACTTTCAATAATACCACAATTTGTCACTAATGAGAGGTGTGGCAGGTAGCTCCCCAGTCGTTTCTCCTTTGGTTTTAGAACTGGGTTTGCCAACAGATCTGAGTATGATCTGACCTCTTTTCAACAATTGTATCTCTAGAAAAAATCCTTGTCCTTCAGTAACCTACTGCAAAAACCTTCTTCTCCCCCAGTGTGCAGAAGAGTGAATGCTAGGTTCATCAGAGATGACACCTCATATGATAGAGTTGGCTTTTACTATGGGGTAGTTGATTGTAGAATATGTTTATTTTTTGCCACTTTATTGCAAATGCATTGGCCTTTTCAGCTAGGATCAGCCTTTTGGACATATCTGAAAATTCAAACAATTACTCTCCATTTGAAGACCCATGACACATTTCATCATATTCAAGTAACTAACTAATTAAACTCAAGTTTTCTCTCTAGACCAACTTTTGCAACCTGGTTTTCCAATACATGTCACATTAGCATTTCTCTTCCTGTTGCAGGTTTGCTTCCATGATGATTGAAGAGTGGTTTGAACAATAATGGTCATTGCGTAGAATTTCTTGTTTCATTTCCGTTTCTCTAGAGATGATGTGACTTTTGTTCTCCAAAATCCAAAAATCAAAGAGATTTGTCCTAGCACAAACCTTCAAAATTTGTTTCTGGCCTCTGGATGTAACATCTAATATATTCTCCTACTGCAAGTGTTACCATGATCCCATGTAAAGAGGTCAGCAACTCTTCACATGCCAACTCCAAACATACTGTATTTGAATAAACATCACATGAATGATTGTAATGTGGATCCAATCATGTATTGAACTTGAAATTAAACCTTGAATCCACTTATTTCAATGTCCAAATTTTGGACATGTGCATCCAACAAACACACTACCTAAAATGAAGTTGGAGGTATTTCCAAGAGCATTTCAATTGATTCTTTTCCAAAAGTAGCTAAATGTGTAATGAGATGATGACCTTCAAGTGGTCCCCGACCCTTTTGTTCACAGCCAAAATCAAAGCTTCAGTATCTTCATCATACACTATTGCAAACTATCATTGGCAATCAGATGGTATTTGGAATATTTGAGTGCAATGGCTCTTCAAACATGGCATTTAATATTTGATCACAACCATGGTGCTGTCATGTACTTCAAATCCAACATTTTCCCCTACCCTCCTACCTTCCCTCTATGTTCTTTCAATCTTTTCTTTCAAGCTTTACTCCAGCTCAGTGTCTTCATTTTTAAGCTTGATTTTCTTCAACTATCATGGAAACAATAAGTTCAAAATATTTGTTTCGACAATGACAAAAGCTTCCCAATTCAAATGACCTATCCACTTGGAAATGGAACAACTATGGAATGCATGATTGTATTCAATAATCAACATTTCATTTGTAAGATGGGATACCTTTAAACCATCTTCACTTTAAGATGCATATGATTAGTACAGATGAGACAAATTAAAGCACATGTATAGGGTACATTACATTCTAATCATCACTTGGTAATATTAGATGTTATCTATTATAACTAACCCAACTATTGTGGAGGTCACTAACTCAACTAGCCCCCAATGACCATATGGGTATTTAAGGTCAAACGTCAATGGGGCATTGGGTAACTTGTAGGCTGCCTTGGTGTTTGAATTGTAAATGACCATACATGGACAGAAGAATTAACCGTAAATATTATGTGAAAAGGAATAATCATGCTAATTTGACAAATACATGTTTCCCCAAATGTTTTCTTTGAAGGTTTACATTTTGATAAATCAGTGGTTTTTTATGATATATTTTTAATGTCAAAAACCCTTATTAAATTGTTAAAATATTTGTATTTTGAATTTGTGAGAAAAATATTCGTTGTGTACTATAAGATGGTGGTTTAACATATAGTACTTAAATCCAAATGTTTAAATGTAAAATATCATGAATTATTCAGATCCAGATTAACTATGTGCACCATATCTTTAGCAAGTTGTATTTTGAATCCAAATTGTGTATTTTTAAGAAAATTGGTCTGGTTAGATCATCCTTCCTTCACTAAGAAAACTTCCAACAAATTCTCTTTAAATCCTAAATATCACAATAAATTCAAATGTGTAAGGATTTTTTCCAACTTAAGAAAATGGGGTGCATGAAAATTAACAAACTTGGTTCACAACCTCTCATTCCATAGTGTATGTTGGATAATATGTCAATGAATCACTTTACTAAAGTTATATGTTGTCATGTGGTTAACTTCATTGCCTTATTTGCCTTCATAGGCAAAGTTGTTTATTTTGATTTTGATGTTACACCTCATAAATTTGTAATGTGGTGGAAAATTAAGCCTAATGCAACCAAAAAATCTGCATGTATTGTTTACAAAGGCATGCTATAAGTCATAACTTGAAACTTTTGTATCACCCTTGTTTCACCTCACTAATTATGGTACTTAATCCCAAAACATGTTTTTGTTATGCATTGTTTTCTCACAATGTGTTTTTCTTTTTTTTTAAATCCTTAAAAGAAATTATGCTAGCCTAAACAAAATGCTAAAATAGCCTATGGCTAGCATGAGGGCTCTTAACACTAACAGTACAACCTCTTTTAACATCCATGCCAACTTGTGGCACATGATGTGATAGTGTGTAATCCGTGAAAATGGAAATTAGAAAAGAATAAAAGAACAATTTCAAATTCATGATTTTAAAAGCAAAAAATATTTTAAAACCAAATATTGACAATAACCTAACATTTGCACATATAAATAATCACTATTACAAAATCTTGTCTTTTATATTCATAACATTGCAATTATAATGATTGTTGTGACTAAGTTTATTTATTCAAAATGATTAAGGGGTATTTTTTATCCATGTTGCCCCTTCCAAAAAATAAGCATATTTTATCAATTAAGTTGATCAGATTTTTAATCAAATCAAATAATGTCAATTACGTATAAATCAAATCATGCCTATGTGGTGTCAATGCCTAGTATGGTGTGATTAATTTTAATCTCTCCAAGGATGACAAAGCTTACTACATATTACAAATGTTAGATTTTAGTCATTGAGAATCTTACTTATGTACATGTGTTAAGTGTAGGTTATAAGTTTCTTACTTAAGCATGTAAATGTCTAGGCCCCTAATCATGTAGGTACGTACATAAGGTAGGTAAATAATAGGTTGTAAGCAGGGAGGTGTAGCAAAATATTCGCCATCTACCTACTTAATTAATATAACCTTGTTTCACACTTATAATTTATATGTTGACATATATTTCATAACTTGAAATTACAATTTGTGAAATTCAAAATGAGTATGTGTTTATATTTTTTGCTATGACATTATTTGACATCATGTGAAGTGATGGTTGAATGGATAATGCCTTGGCTTGTAACCATGGGGGTGGCTTGTGACATCTTGTTCATACATTAAGACCTACTAGTAACCTACATACATAGGGGAGGGAGGCCAAAATACATGCTTGGGGCTTACACCTTAGGCCTACATTTTATACCCCTAGGAATTGTAGTTAATAAATAATTTTAAATCATAATAATTTTATTTATGTTATTTATGAGTCAACATCAACTAGCACATGCTATTTTTTTAACAATTCAAACTAACCATGTTAACTAGCACATACTACTCTTTAATCAAAATGGACATGACAAGTGTTCACATAACTAACACCTTAGTCATATCTCATATGACTAAGGTGATAGTAAGTGTTATTTGAAACAATTGGTCCTTTTTTTTATTATATAGTCATCTTGTCCATGTGTTTTTTTTTACTAAAACTTAATTTAAAAAATACAACATAAAAAAACAACAATTTTAATCTTTTTTTTTTAAAAGTATTAAAATCAAGCACCTTTTCAATTTTCAAATTGAATGGTGCACATTTCATATGGAAAAAAACATTCGAAAAAATAAAAAAACACATGTGCACAATAATGTTTTTGTTGTTTTAAATATGCAAAGGACTTAAAATATCATCAATTTGTATCAAATTTTGAGCATTGAAACTTTTCAAGTAATTGAGTTTATTTCAAAAAAAATATTGATAATCCAAAATATTGTGTTCCCTTTGTTCAAAGATATAAAGATATATACTTTTAATAATATCCATTTTTTTAAACTTTTTTTTTCTTTTTTTTTTGGGTGCCCAAAGGATATGCCTAACTTTTTTTCAAAAAAATAACATGTATAATCCAAGCTTTAATTTTTTTTTAAAATTAAGAAAAAAACTGAATTGATGTACAAACCTAGTTTGGGGGCCATGTTTGAATTTGGGTCTAATTTGGTCTATCTAGGTCCAATTTTTTTTCTTTCAAAATTTAAAACTAAAGGTTTGGTAATCCAAAACTAGCCTCATAACTTGAAATTAAACCAAACTAGTTCTAACAACTTCATTGGACCAAAGTTGCTCCCAAAAAATACTTTTGAAATCGCTTCATGAAATGTGCTAAATTTGTCAAGGTCATCTTTGTTTGAATCTATATATGCTTGAATCACCATTTGTCACATGTAAAGTACAAAATTTGACATTAGATCAAATCATTTGCATAAAAAAGATGATCATAAAATGCAAGAAATTTAAAAGACATCATGGCAAACTTGCTCAACATTAGTAACTCCATAGCTAACAAAGATAATTTGTGCTAAGTTCTTTGAATCAACAATCTATATTTCTCTCTTGCTTACACAACTAACCTTCTATATTGTTCATTCATTGAATCAAAAAACATTGCTATACTGACTTGTTCAAGTTGTTAGAGGTCATCGACTTGTATGCTACAAATAAGGAGATTACAATAAGGAGTTAAACCCTACAAAAATGCAATAAATGCTTATCACATCTATGGCATAGAAAACAAATGCAAAATCAACCAAATTACATGTCTTCATATTTTTCAATTTCAACAATATCCATGATTCTCAATGTTCAAGTAAGGCAATTTGAAGACATTTCCAAACCTCTAGGACAATGAGTAGAATTCTTCTCTACCCAAACTCATGTAGTGTAGATGAGCATTTCATATTTTTCGACCAATGAACAATCCTAGTCCATAAGCTTTGAAGCCCTAATATGAGACTAGTCTTTTTCAACCATTAATCATAACTCACATCTACTTGACATATGATATGCTTTCAATCTTGTTCATATTTCATTCACTTATTTTCATCTACTTTCATTGGAAAACTCTTGGAAAGGGTTGGTGTGTGTAATCATCAACATTTTTCTATGGGTTCAACAATTTAATAGAAAAACATGAAGAAAGTTGTGCACATGTTTCCAATTTCATGGCATTGAGGATAAATGAACACAAATGGATGAAATATGGACAAGATTGTTCAAAGCATATCATCTATTGATTAGATGTGAATCATTAAATAAAATTTGAAAATCAACAATTGCATTTGTGATTCATTTGTAGCCATAATGGACAACTATGACTAGAAATTCCTTGAATTTCTTTGGACAACTAGCATAAGACATTATGGAACATAGGTGATTATGCTATCCTACTTACTACCTACTACCTAATCTACAAATTAACTAATGACCTAGCCTACAAACTACCTACCTAGCTTTACTTAATTTAATTAGGTCTAACCTTCATAACCTAGCCTACTAACTAGGCCTAATAAATTAACTTACTACTACCTATATATAACTTAAGCCAATTAATTAAGTATGCAAGCTTGGTTAGGTTACCAACATACATAGGCCTATTTAATTAAACTTAACTTATTAGGCTTAATTAACCTAGTATACCTACCAAGTTGTAATAGCTTTTTCTAACAACCTATTATCCAATAAATTAATTTGTACACTTTGAATTGCAAAAACAAAAATGTCATGTGTTATCTAGTCATTCATGTATAGTTGCAAAATATGTGAGATTTCCTAAACTTAAACGAAAACCAGATTATGAAACAACAAAAACAAGAACAAGAACACAACAAGTGTAATATTCAATAGGATTTTATTGTAAGAAAAAAATAAAAATACAACAAAGCTATGACAAAAAACCTTACCCAAAACTGGTGTTGAACAAATTAAAAGTAATAGGGAATTATATTTTTATTTATGTTTATTAGGTACCTAATTTAAAGAAGTTTATCAATAAATTTTCAACCCACATGTGGTTCATGTTCACCATGTGCACCCATGTGTGAATTATGAATAAACTAAAATTCAACTAGGAGTGGATTAAAACTCAATTAAAAATGAACTAAGAATTAATTAAAAGATAACTAGAAGTGAATTAATAGTTAATTAAAAGTAAACTAATGTTTAATTAATAATGAACTAAAAGTGAACTAGAAATGAATTAAAGATGAATTAGAAGTGAACTAAAACTTAATTAGAAACTAACTAAGAATGAATTGAAACTAAATTAAAGATTAAGTACAAGTCTACTACAAGTCATGAATGAACATTCATGTGAATGAATTCCATGGCATTGACATTTGTGACACTTAATGGTACCACCCAAAAATGGGCTTGCCTGACATGTAAAACATGTTTACTATATACATTTTTTTTCCAATTATCAAGTTGATTTATTTCTTGTAAAATTGCAAAGTTCATGGCAACAATTCCAAATTTGGTTTCTATGATATGATTTTACTATTTTTCAATAGTTTTCGAAGGGGCATTATTAGAAATTACATCCTAAAGTACTATACATTCCACCCAATTTTCATTGTATTGCCAAAAACCCAATACAATGGTTTATACTACAAGTACAATAGATTGGGGTGTGGTTATGGTCACATGGCAATCTAACCACTCACAAACCACCTAATGTCTTATTTGGTGGCTATTCATTGAATTTTTATTTTTATTTTTTAAATTTCAAATTCCACCCACTTGTTATAGTGGTTTGAACAATGAATGTAATGGTTTACTCCACCCACTTTAGTTCAATGGTTTAATCCATTCTGTTTTGGTGGTTAATCCACTGTAGTTTAATCCATTATTTTTTGGTGGTTAGTCCATTGTTTAATGTGTTTAACTATTGTGTGGTCCATTATTGTATGTGGGCCTTGTATGGTGTGGGTGTGATCTTGTGTGTATAGGGCTCTTGGTATGTGTCCACTTTGAAGTGTTAATTTCAACATATGGTATCAAATTTCCCTTAGCCAACATGTTGCATTTTATGTGTACATACATATATATCACCAAACTTTGCAGGGACAAGTTCATTGCAATTATGCTTTAGGAAATCAAAATAGCCACTTCTAGATTTGCTATTTTTAACAAAATTATCAAGTGTGAAAGATAAACAATACCTTAATGTTCAACATTCATTAAAATGTCCCCCGTTGTTTTTGTTAGTACATCTTAAAGTCCTTCACACTAAAAAGCTTTTCTCCCACAACTTCTTTTAGTTGGGGTAAACATGCGATTAACTTAGAATGCATGAAAGTAAGACCCAACCATTAACTAGCCAAAAGTAACAATTACTCAACATAAATGTGAACGATAAACTTTAGAAACAACCAAACTTTTGGATTTGGTGGATGCAAGATTCAAAACAAGCTTTGATAAATCAATCAACTAGTACCTGCTTGTCCTTGAACATCCACTTTTTGATAACCATCAACACCAAGCCAAATTTATATTGTGTAGATTCACCTTGATGGGTTAATGTCAACCAAGCATTACATGTACATGTCAAACAAGTTCCAACAAATAGACAATTGAATCTTATCCATTTTCAATGGTTTGTTGATTTAAAATCTTCAAATGTATCTATGTTAACACATATTTGCATTCAACACCCCCATGTATGTACATACATGTGTACATGTTGAAAAATTAGACTTGAAATTTACATATGAATTCAAAGGAGCAAACTTTTGATGGTTGGTTTAGTATTCACACAAAAATGTACAATGTCCACAACCAAATGTAGAAAAGCACACTAGGGTGTCACAATTTCAACAAATTAGAGTCCCTTTTCAAAGTACTTTTCTAGTGTAGTTGAAAACTAGCTTAAAATAAGGAATTTTTTTGGAAAATACAAAATTTAGATGCCTTTCTTAGAAGTAGTTTGGTTGACATGTATGCAAAATGTGATAAAATTGTTTATTATTTACAATTTTACGTCCATTTGGGACTAGAGAGTCCATTAGACGAAAGGTAGATCATGGAGGATAGATTGTCCTTTGGTACTGGCAGCATGCCATAAACGTGGCCAAGGCGACTGACTATATTTGTAGTTTGCATGAGCCCAACAAGAGTGCTCATGGGGGTGAGGGGCAGGGCCGAACAAAAATGTTCCCTAACTTTTTACGTATTTGGATAGACAAGGACCAAATGCTTTTCATCCTTTACCTTCCCCAAGTCGTAGCCTCGACAAAGCCTTTCTGCGTATGGCACGCCCTTCCACGCACATAACACTACCTCAAGCTACGTGTTACCACATTGAAACTGAATCAAAGCTTTTCATAGTTGAACACAATTGATGTCACACAAGTAGATTTCACTTTCGTACGACATACCCTTGAAGCTCAAATATCTTGTCTGCACGTTAGTCCCAATTTCGCGGTTGGTAAAGAGCTTTTCAATGAAAGCTAATCGCATATTATCTTTCACCTTTTTTACACTCAACATTGTGTGGGGAAAACATGGAAGGGGTGGGGCCCCAGCTTCCTAGTTGATCAGGCCTCCCGTCGTAAATTTAACACCAACCGGCTGCACTAGTTATAGTGTGGCCAATTTAGCCATCTGAGCTCCCACTTGTACGTTGTGCACGTTGCACCAAAGTACTTGGCTCTCTGCCCAACCTCTTCCCCTACTAGATGGGTCGGATGTACGTGGGTTGTCCCAGGAACCGTTCCCAGTGATAGTTGAGCAGTCGTCACTTGGAACACACGAGTTGTTACAAGCTGAGGTGCCATTTCCAGTGGCGATTGAACTAGAGGTAAAAAACTTGCCACCTCCTGGGGCTGATTCTTGAGTAGCCATTTTTTCATGGATCCAGCCCAACATTTCTTTCCCGTAGCAAACATAGTGAACTAGGCTTCCCATGCCTTTCCCAATATGTGGTCTTTAGTGATTGTGTTCACACAATTATAGTATAGCAACGCTTGTCCCCATGCAAAGTGTTCAAAGGGGAATTTGCCAAATTTTGTTAGCACGATGGACGTGCTGGTTGTTTTTCACACCCCGAGCAAGGATTTGAAGAACCTTTGGTACACTACTTTAATAACTTCTATTTTCTTGGAGTCCACCCAAACTTCATAGGCATAACTTGATGTGGAACACACCAACATGTTGAAGAGGTTACAATGTAGCTTAACGTCCATAATACGTAGCTCTGCACAGTGCTAGTTTAATGCGAATAACGAGCACCTACTAGCAGTTGTTAGATGTTCCATTGCACTATCCAAGTTCGGGGTGGTCTCGAGCAGGATCCCTAGGTATTTGAAGGTTTGCACACGCTCAATAACGTCACCTTCAAACATAAACTCTTGGCATGGGTGAATAAAATTGAACACCATGACTTTTGTTTTTTTCACGTTCACTATGAATCCACGTTCAACACATAATTACTAAAGCGCATTTAATTATTATTGTAATCCCACTTTTGACTTCGACATTAGAGCGATGTCATCTGTAAAAAATAACAGCAATATGTGCATGTTTGCTAGGGTCAGTGCATCGCATTTTCTGCCATCCAAATGCCCTTCTAAGGCATCCAAATATAACCCAAACAATAGGGGGTTGAGAGGACAAACTTGTTTCACACCTTGTTGACACCTAAAGTTGGAGGTGACACCCTCACTTGGGTGGTTAATGTGTACGGTATCCTTGGCATACATCGCCTGTAGGCATCGCAAAAAATGTCCCTCCACCTTGAGGCCAGCCAACACTTGCCAAAGCATTTCACGCAACATAGTATCGAACGCCTTTTTGAAGTCCACAAAACAAGTATAAAGTGGTTTCTTTTTTGCCTTGTTGTGTTCTATCAAAGTTTGTAATATGAAGAGTTGGTCAATAATGCGGTAATCTTTGCAAAACCCAGCTTGACCCTTGGCACGCAACCCATGTTGTTCAGCCCACTCACTCAACCTTTTGTCTAGGATCATAGCGAACAACTTTGCTAGGATAGGCGCAACTATTATCCCCCTATAGTTATCAAATTTGGAAGCATCGCCCCCTTTAAAAAGTTAAAAAATCTTTAATTGAACTTGGTGATGTGTAATAGCAAATTGAACAATGGAATAATATATTGTCATCATTTCCAAGGTTGGAAGCACAACTTCCCTTAATGCTTACACTACCATACTTACTATAGCAAGCCTTACATGGTATGATTTCAATTTATTTGGAGCTTCACACAAGAGTAAATATGCCTCTTGGGAACCAAATTGCATTGACCATAGCTTTAATGCAATGCCAATAATTTCATCAATTTCAACATATAGTGTAACACAAGGTCATAATGAATTAGGAAGGCACCTACCAAGTCTAGAAAAATATAGCCATGGCATTCCTTTTTTGGCCAATAAGTTCAAACAACATGGCATTGCAATTGAATTTTGTAAAATTTGAAACCTCACAAGTTTTGTTATCAATCTTCATGTTGAGTTTATTAGATGGATGCAATGTTGTAAAGGTTGATATTTTGTGTGTAGAACACAAACTCAAAACATTAATCTACTTCTAGTTCTTTTGACCTAATATGATCTTATGTGGTTGATTCTTGACCAAACAATTGATATGGACAATGACCATAGAATGACAAGGCATGTGCTTTATATATGTCCACCACTTAAATGCATTTCCTAAATAGCTACTCAATTTGAATTTATTGACCCTCCATCTACTCTTAGGTGTGATTTTTAATGTTGTTTATTTCATGAATTTGACACATGGAACAACACATATATGAATCAATTCAATGTAGGCCATACTTTAAATGAAATGTAATGCTTTAAATTACAAAAGTACTTTGAACATCATTGTACATGGCTATGGTTAGTGCAAGATGGTGATCCCATATGTGCTAGGAAAATATATTGGATATATTGCCAATGCCAGTGCAATTTTATAAGCCAAGAATTATATGTTCATGTGTGTAATTACAACATGTCAAATTGTAGAGATTTGGAATTTCCAAATTATGCATGATGTTGGTTTTTAGATTTAATCAATTGTATGCATTTTGGGGAGGATTGGATAGTTGTATAATGGTCATTGTTGACCCTTTCCAACCTAAGTCTTGCAAATTAGGAAATAGTGAAGGTTCTAGACATAAAGAAGTCAGTTAAAACTATACAAAACTTTACAAAATGGTGGTAATGACATAAAAAACAATTGGATTTTTGAATTACAAATTGCAAAGGTTGTTTTTCTTTTCTAATACGCAAGGTATGTATACACCAAAATTTTTACATTGCATAACTAGGAGTATTCATTGCCAACTTTCTTTTATGCTTCATGATAACTAGATGTTAATGCAGAATTCCAATGAATTATTTTTTGGGTTTTTGTTGTTAGCCAATTAAAAAAAGGGAATTTTATCAACAACCATGGGTGGATTTTGACATCAATGTTATAATGTTAGTTGTTTATTAATTTTTAAGTAGGTCTCAAATACTTGAGAACTCTTTTGATGATTTTGTGAATATTATATCGTAGGTATTATGTATCAAGTTGGGTAGGGTATGTGAAAAAGATGTGATCTACACCACACTAGTGATTCACTTTGAATTGACACCTTTTATTTAGAGAAAGACTAAATGCACTTCTTTTAACTTGTCAACTTTGTTCAATATTTTGACAAATTTAAGTTATTAAGTAGGTTGAAAGTAAGAGAAAGGTATAGAAATAAAGGAAGTTAAGATCCTTTGCTTCTAATTTGTGCTTCATTTGAACTTCCAAAGTTGAGTTTTCTTCACCTAAATGGAAAAGGGCACTATCCAACACCCACTTTGGGACACTAAATTCATAGAATTGTAAAGGAGTACCAGGACAATATTATGCTTCATCAAGTAAAAGTCTCTAAAAACAACTATATTTTATTACAATAGATGTTAACAACATTTTGAATGTATGTCATCCAACTAAATTTGAACTTCTGGAACTTTTTTTGATGAATTCCTTCAAATTTTGAAAGGTCAATGTTATTTTTATATTATTTACCTTTTTTAGCTTTTGTAAACCAAAGCATTGATGTTCCCCAAGAATGTGAATAAGAATATCCTCTAAACACTTGGTACAAGTAGTCATACAAAATATTTGTGAAATTTTAAATCAAAAGAGTTGCAAATATTAACATTCAATCAATGTCAATTTGATTAACATATCAACATTGACTCAATGATTATTTGATTAACATATCCCCATTGAATCATAATAATTGAAGATGGATTAAGAGCTTAATATTTAATTAACATATCAACATTGATTCAATGTTCATTTGACTAACATATCAATATTGATTCAATGATCAACATTAGATCAATGCCCAATCATTGATTTTCATGGACTTTTAATGTTGAGGAATTAGCTTAGATGACATCAACCATTGTATCAATGCATCCATACTGTTCGCAATGCTCAAATTGATATAACATAATATGAGCAATGGTCAAATTGATGAACTTCATCGACATTGATTTAAGGTTTGAGTGAATGAATGAATTTGATTCACATAAACTCAAGGATGGGTTTCCACTAGTGTTGGGCGTGTAAGTGTCAATAACCATATATATGACTTGTAAATCTGGTGTACACACATCCAAACTTTTTACACTTACATTTATACTATTGATGTGTATATATGTATATATTACATTTTTGAGATGCCATGTAAATGTTTTGGGATGTGTAAATGTAAGTGTATATATTATATATCCTTAATAAATAAAACACTTGCAATCCATATTAATTAAGTGTTGGTATATCACAATGTGGGTGCATCCCAAAGCTCAATGTTTCTTTTGCAATGTGCATTGGCCCTTCACAGAAAAAAATTATGACATTTTTACTACTCCATGTAAGAGAGCAGTTTTTACCTATATGAGACTACAGTAATATATCTCTGTAGCCAAGTATATAAAATATGAGAACAAACTTTTGGGCAAAGGATATGGGACAATTATGAATTGGTATTATTGGGAAGATGTTAGATGCACATTCTTAGTGCATTTTGCCTCAGTCCCCCCCACCCTGCCCACCTCATTGGTTGAGTTCAATTTTTATTTCTAATTTTGTTCATCATCATTTTTGACCTATGACTTTACTAGAGCTTAGGTACTTATTATTATGATTCATATTAATTAGTTTAATTGATTGTGGTCCATTGATGAAAGCATTGTAGTATTGTATCATTGCACAAAGCAAATCGTATTGAATGAACACTAAGTTGGTTCTGATTTATTGAGGGACCTAAGCCTGTGATGATGTGAGCTTTGCTAAATGTCTTATGATGTACTATTTCTCACCCTTGTTCAGTTTCCCAGACTCTTAGGCACTTGAAGCAATGGCTGGTTTTAGAGCTGTCATAGTTCATAGGGACCTTTGCCAGAATTGTGTTATAACATCTGTGAAATGTTAAACTCTCAATAGGACCATACAGTCTTCAAAGAAATTTATATGGCTTGATTTGATTGCCACTTGATGGTTGGAAGAGCTTGGATGCAACCATGTTGTATTTCCTGTTAACTTCTCAAGCTGGCTTCAGCTTGACACTACAATAAATAAGCACAACATCAGTGACAACTGTTTATCAAGCATGCTATTATCTTCAGATATGCACATCCTTTCAGCCCATGGGAAGCTCGTGTTGAATGGGTTTGAAAGACAGTAGATGGTTCAATCCAGTTGTCTGAATTATCAAGCAGCTCATATTTGCTCTGAGAGATGGTAGGAGCTCAAATGTTCAAACAGCAAACAGTGCACAGTAGCTTAGAATTCCTAACTCTAAACTACAATCAGATTGAGGATGGCAGCTGCCTCATAGAAGAATGGGAACTTTTCAGAAGTGACATCTGAGGACTCATCACAAGTGTCAATGCTTAGAGGAGGCAATTTAAGTTGCCCATATCCTCATCTCCATCTTCAAGTGGAAGCTGAAGCATATTGTAACTTAGTAGACCTTCCTTTATATTAGGGGAATAGGCCACGACTCTCTCAAAGTACTTTCAGTTTTCATTGCTTATTTCAACAAAGAATGCTAGGACCGTCTTATTGGAATTCAGAAACTCTAATTCCTCAAGAAGTGGCTTGTTCCTAATTAGAAGGTCAACAATTTCTGTATTATCTGAGTCATCCTGCTTATACCATCCAACAATATGAGAGCTTGAAGGAGGTAAACAGAACAAACCAACAACCTCTCCATGCATATTTTGATGATAGCTTTTCTGATGTTGCACAAATTACTCTTGTCACAGTCAAGGTTTTCACTTAAGTTCATATGTCTCATTGTGAGGGAACACTTTTGAACCTAATACAACTCTTGTTAGAGAGAGAGAGAGAGAGAGAACTCTGAACTTGAATCCTTGCATATCAAGACATGCCTGATATCCAAGAAGCCTGTATCTCTAATTCAATCTCAATATGATCATCAGATTTGGTGCCATGAGCTTGAAAGCTGTTAAATCAACAGAGCACTTCAATGCACTGATCTTGGGAATACTACACTGACATTTATCTGTATAGCAATCTGCATCTGGTTAAAAATTTGCTGAGAATCTCAAAGACTACTAACAGGCCTCACAAAAATCCTGTTTAGTAACCAAAAGAAACAAGAACACTTTAGAACAGGTAATGCAAAGCTGTGGAAGAGGCTAGATGAGCTGCAAGAGCTTTTAGAGAATGACATTGCTTGGGTGTAATTTGAAAAGCAAGCAAAGCACAGAGCCATATATACCAAACCCTGGGAGATAACGAACAAACACACGATGTAGTTTCTTTGTATTCAACTTAGCATGATGATTCATGAACGGCTCAAATGGCCGACCTGTCAAGGGTCTTTCTCATCTCACTTAGCACACAATAAACAGTTTTTTTTTACATGATAGGAATGGTCCTACAGTTGGCCACAGTCAGCTATGGTGACAGTCTTACTGGTCTTGCCGCTGCTGGAGCCCACCTTCTCGATGGCCTTCACGACATCCAAACCCTCAACGACTTGTCCGAACACCACATGCTTGCCGTCAAGCCACGGAGTGGCTATGGTGCACAGGAAGAACTGAGAACCGTTGGTGCCAGGGCCTGCGTTGGCCATAGACAACACACCGGGGCCTGTATGCTTCCGCACGAAGTTCTCATCTGCAAACTTAGCTCCGTAGATGGACTCGCCTCCAGTGCCGTTGCCGGCTGTGAAGTCACCACCCTGGCACATGAATTGTGGGATGACACGATGGAAAGTAGAACCCTTATAGTGGAGGGCTTTCCTCAACTTGCCCACTCCTTTCTCGCCAGTGCACAGGGCCCTGAAGTTCTCCGCAGTCTTCGGAGTTGTATCGGCGTAGAGCTCCATGACGATGCGCCCCGCCGGGTTGCCCCCGATGGTGATGTCGAAGAACACCTTTGGGTTGGCCACCATTTTGGCTGCAAAGAATCGACAAAACTATTACAAACGTACATGTCACGCGGCAAAACACAACTTTGTTTTGACATATCCACTCTGTTAAACGTACATCTTCGATAGCAACTCAGACAGAAAATCTCCGACAAAGAACAGAGCTTACCAAACCACGATTGAAGAAAACCTCAACAAGAAGGCATCTTCACAGTAAAACTCCAACTACCGTAACAAACCCATATAGTCGACACCCCACTTCATCAAGAAAGTCGCTCAGCACTCCGAGACATTGACGATAGACTTCACACGGGAACATAACACACGAACACACATGAAGCAATACATTCATTCAAGCGAATAAACCAAACCTGCAGAAGAAAGTCGACAACACAAAAGACAACTTCTTTGCCAAACTATTGAAAAATCCACAGCAAAAAAAAGAAAGAAAAAGAAACACCCTGAAGAAAAGGGCATAAAAAACAGAACCCGCTCGCTCCCACCGTTACACAATCCAAACAAAAGGTCCCATACCCACAAAAACAAAAAAAAGTTTCAAGGGTGGAGATTATGTGCAACGACGTACTACTAGGAAGTCTGAATTCAAAAGAAGAGTCCAAAAAGTCTATGGGGCAAAAACAAAAACAGAAACAAGTGACCAAGCACCGCGCACCTGTTAAATGGATGTACAAGTAGGGATTGGGAGATGCAGAGAGGACAAATAGAAGTCGAGGATTAGAATCACCAAAGCTCCTTGGATTGCAGCTGTCTCTGCACGAGGACAAACAATTGAAGTTGGTGTAGAAGATATATGCACAAAAGCAAGCGTGGCAACGGAGGTAGTTAAGAGCGCGGGGTACCCCTTCTTCTCTCCCTTCTTTTTCTACTTCCGCTCCGCACAAGGTTCGCCCGCACTTGATTGGTCAGAGCCAACAAACAGAAACGTGGCAATCAGCTATTGGTCAGATCCTCTGCTCCCTGAGCAACTACTGTGAACGTGGCAAAATGCTACTGGACACTGGTAAAACTATTTTCTGGATGTTGGGTACATCACAAAATCCCTAAAAACTATCCCTGCCAAGGAGTCAGGTTCTGACGGTGAAGTGAATGCCGTGGTGTTGCAACAGTATGTGTGATTGATTCTCTGAAAGATACGCAGCTCTGCCAAAATATCTGTACATCATTTGTTTTTACCTCTTTGGGTTTTTCTCAAGTCACAGTGACCGTTGTGAGTTTTAGCTGCGAGCTACATGTTACTGCATGACACAGGGTTTGCGCTTCTGCACATCTTCATTTGTTCAAAGATCACGACGACGATAAAATATGATGAAAAAATGATTCTTGTTTGATGGAGTCGCAGAAACTAGATGCTGAAAGTTAGTTAGGGGATGCTTACTCTTCTGTTTTTGGGATGATAGATAGACGGTGTTTCCGCTTGGCCCCTACTAAGCGGCGGTGGTGACCTATAAGAAGATAATTTAGTTTATAGATCTGGTGCAACAAGCAGCAACATTGTGCAAATGGGAAATCACAGCTGCATACTTTTGCTGGTGTCCTCTAATGACCTGCTGTATCCGTACTCAACTTGGCCATTTGCTACCCAATTCTGGGTATCCAATGTCCCCACCTGGTCGATCCTTTGTCGCTCAAGTGGGTTGCTGGAGGAAGTGTTAGGGGTGATCACTTTAAAGTTTGGTGTTGCATTTGTCGGTTTTCAGCGAGTAGGAAGGGACATACTTCAGCTTTCGTGCGGATGAGCTCTTTGGACCAATCCTCGAGGGTGGTTAGTTGTTGAGCAAAGGCCTGGCATAAGTGATCAGCTTGTGCACCAAACCAAAAATTCTTTTCGTTTTGTCTCAGTTTGATTCCTTATGTTAGATTGACTCAATATTTTCTCTGTTTTCTACTGATTTGCGAGGCCAGGGTGAAACAGCGCCCACGATGGTATCATGGTTCGACAGATATCATTTTTTTCTGATTTCGGTCGGTTTGGGTTTTCGAAATGATTTTGAAGACCTGAGTCAGATCTTTAATTTAAATTTTCATTTTTTTATCTCGTAATATCCATTGTCTTCGAGGAAAAGTGTAGAAGCAAACTCTCCAAATTTATGACCAACCATTTCTTCAGTAATTTTTAAATTAACAAAAGGACATCAAATTTCTTTTTAAGAATTAAAATTCAGATTTCACATTTCTGAATATCCTAGAAATTAGTATGTGTCTATACTATTCAAGGGAATTCTCATAGCCTGATTAAGAACATTCAAGAATTTTATTACGAAACCTATATACAAAGGGATGAACTATAAACTATATTAAAAGAAAACACTTAATTTTAAGTCTAACATTAAAGGCAGCATGTTATAAGGTTTTTTTTTCATATTTTGTTAGGAATGAAAGAGAACTATTTAAAACATCATATATGTATTTTTTAATGTTGAAAACAAGCAAAAACAATTTTTCAATCGCAACTATTATAATTGTTGCATGCAAAGCATTAGAAAGTAACCAATGTTTACTTGATCGAGGAAGCACACAAGCACTCACAATCGAAAAAAAGAATATCAACATTGATTTGAGAAACATCCCAAGTTAAAGGTGGAGACACATGGATAGCAATCTTCACTATTGTTTGACAACTATTAAATAAAACAATTGTTGCCTTGAATTGCAATGTTTCTTGGAAGAATATGATCCTAGTTGCAAACCTACAAGAACAAATCAAGTATAAATAGAACATTTTCATTGAAAATTCCACAATCGAAAAACAAAAAAATAATGTTTGAAAACAAAACTAACTTAGTTTTCAATAGAAATTCCACAATCAAAAACGTAAAAACATTATGTTTGAAAAAAAAACTAACTTAGTTTTCATTGGAGTATTCAATTTTCTTGGCCTTGAACCAAATTCAATGCAAGCCTTGTTCCATTCATGTTGACCTTTACCATCCCAAGTGATGCATTTTTGAGAATTTGTTTTGGTAGATTTTATCGAAACACATTTAAACTTTTTCATCATCAATGGCATATTGGCAAACTTTGGAGAAAACATGCCCAAAAGATGTTCTTTGAAAGTTTTCCTCCAAACATAAAACTTCACATTTCACAAACACACTTGAAAGCACTTGTCATTGTGTTTAAATTTGAACTCTCATTTTTAACATTTGCTATAATATTATTTTCAAACCATATTCATCCTAACGATTAATTAAGTCTTTTTGCCAATGCTTGTTTTGTAGTAAAAGCTTCAAATAAACCAATAGTTACATGTTTTGGCTTCCAATTAAATCCCAAAAAAATTATAACCAAGGCAAAGACATTATGAACACCCTTTAATATCCAAAGATCAAAACTAGTAATGATAGAATGACACTTTTCAAGGAGAAGCAAAAGATATGTTTGTTTAATTTTCTCTACTAGGCCAAGCAAAACATCATGTGAAAAAAACTTTCATGGAAGGAAATGTCATTATGAAAAAAAGGGAGGTGTAATTTACAACTTGCCTTAATACTGGATTTTCCAATTGCAACTATCATTTGCAATTCCATGTATTTTTACACCTTAAGGGGCAAAAGCACACTAAGGTGTCTCATTCATGGTAGTAAGGCGTTACCTTCAAAGTCCATGTTGCAGTGTATTTGGAAATTGGCTTAAAATAAAAATATATACTTGTTATTGAATTTAACATCTTTTTCAAATTCCAATTTCATTTTTAAAGATGTTATAAGGAATTTTTAAAAATTTCTTAAATGATAATTCAAGAAAATAATCAATTTTTATGTTTAAAAGGACAAAAAAAATTGTAGTTTTTGGGATTTTGAAAAGTCCATAACATAATAAATTAAAAACATATTTCATCCATTCAATGCATCTTTAGTTTTTTAAACAAAAATTAATCTAATACCCAAATTTTTAGATACATGGGACCAATACATTGTAAGTTAAAAATCCATATTCATGTGTTTTGCAAGTGTGACAAAAATTGTCACCAAAATTCAAAAGTCCATTACTTATTGAATGTCCATGATCTTGATATGTTTTTTGCATTATTGGAAAGCTAATTGTTTAACTTTACATAAATGAGTCCATTTTTTGATATTTCAAAGAAAAATATATTTTAAGAATTTAAAGTATGTAGGAAATACAGCGAAAACTTCGAATGTGACAAAAATATCACGCCATTGTAATGTGCAATCACCCTAAGTTGATTAGAGATGTTGCATCAATTGCAATGGAGACATTTACTTATATATGATACCATATATTATTATAAGTATGTGTGATAATAAGTTTTTTGAAAAACTTCTATTGCCCCATAAATTGTCAAGATTTATTACTAGATTCTTTTAGAGATTCTCATCATTGAGCATGTTTGAAAAACATGGAAAAAAACCCTAGGTTCAAGTAGGTAGCCAAGAATATGGTATATATATATATATATATATATATATATATATATATTCTTTCATAATATGTTCATAACCAAATTTAGCTAAACCTTTTTACATAGAACCAATGGTTATTACCAATACTAAGCAATGAAACTTGGGATCTTCCCTAAAATAAAAGTTTTAACATGAAAATGTAGTGCAAACCATATGGGATAGAAATGTGGTGCCATTGGAAACACCTTTGGGGAACATATTGGGAATTTGAATAACATAATTGGAACATGTAAAAACATGATAAGAAACAAAAATATATATATACCCCCACACCCCCCTTCCCTCAAAGGAAAAAGATGAACCTTCCTTAATGCATGTTCAACCATTTCATTAGTTGCATGCAAATTCTATTCTTAATATGGGTTATTGTTATCATTAGGGTCCAACCATGCTATTAGGAGCCACACATGCCCCTTTAGACCACTATTTTTCTGAAATATATATATATATAATATGTCTTTCAAAAGTTTAAAATTGTGTTTTTAGTGTCAAAACTATTTTTAACAATGGTTACAAATCCTTAAAAGTGTAAATTAGAAATTTTTTATCCATTAGATTGGTTCCAAATTTTTATGATATTTACATAATTTATTCACAATAATTTTTTTATAAAAAAAATTTATTTAATATTTAATATTTCTTTTTACAATCCAAAATTCAAAAAATTGAGTAGTGGTTATGACTACTAATGGTACATGTTAGTATGACTGCACCCATTAGTATTGGGTGGATATCACATTTTTTAATATATGTCAATTTTAATTTTTTAGAATAGGTTTTAAGAATTGTATTAAATTAAATTTTATTTAATTATTTTCATTTAAGATATCCAACAAGAACATCAAATTTTTTAAAAATAAAGGTATAATATCTATAAAATAATATATATTAGATATTCAAGATAGTTACCATTAACAAAATCCAACAATTTTAATCTGTATATACAAGGGGATGAAATTAAATGTCCACATGCTCATTTTGTTCCAACTAACATTCATAATTTTAACACAATGAAATGCAAAAAAAATAACATGGACAAAACAAAGCACAAACATAGAACAGAAAGATGTTGTGAAAAGAAAAAAAAAGGTGGGGCCTTATTAAGGATACATTTTTACATTCAAATTATCATACACATGCAAAATTATTGTTATTGGATTCTTGTCTTTTCCCATTATTACAAATACAACATATCCATAATAAACAAGGCAACAACTTCTATATTGTGTTAAACTCCATGTGAATTATAATTATCTTGGTTCTTCCTACACATGTGCAAACTAATATGCGTTTAAACAAGAAAACAATGTTATGTGTGCACATAAGAATTCATACACACTACACATACACACATGTGTACACAAATGTCTCCATCATCTAATACTATTTCATACTATAGTAATAAAAATGTCATTATCTTATCTTGAAAAACAACATTGATTTCCATGTCTTCATCTTCCAATGCATGGTTTTCTTAAAATTTTCCACTACTTTATTGATTGATCTTCTTTCCATTTCTCTCCCCTAAGCTCCATACCTTTGCATTGCTTCCTTCTCCCCTCCTTACATTCTTTCTCAGTTCCTCTCAAGATCCCTTCTCTTGTCTCATCATCCCCTTTTCAATTCTCACCATCTCTTAGTTAAGCTAAGCGGTTATAACTAATTAGTAACCATTTGTGAAGAGCCTTGTCTATGTCCTCTAGTTTGGCTATCATCAAATCTGCTATCCTTTAATTCAATTGTTCTCACAAGTGAATGCCAAAACTTCAAAAGTCACAATTTCTTCAAAATGACTCCAAATCAAACATTTGACAACTCTATCTTATGGCCTTTGAAAAGAGTTTTATGGTTTGTCATGCTTGCCATTTTGTCAAGATTGTTGGTTTGTCATGCTGAATTTTCATTTTGACAAGCATTTTTGGTACGTATTTTTTGATAAACACTTTGGTTAGTCTTCTTATTAGTATATTGGTTATGTAATAAAATTAACTTTGTTGGCTAAATTATAATGTTTGATTTATTATTTTCTTCTAGATTACCAATAATTCCTTCACCTAACATGCCCAAGCTTAAGCTCATGCCCTTTTATATTTATGGAAAGAAGTGAGAGCATAACGATTAGGGTTTGAGGTAACAATTGTTAAAAACTTAAAACCCTTTTTTTCAAATCTAACTATTTTTACCAAATATTTAGATCTAGGTAGGAAATTGATATCCTACTTGGATTTTAGATTTGTGAGATTTGGATTTAAATCAAAATATTATATGATCAAATCTCATAACTTCAAGATCTAGTGGACATGATATTGGCTTAGATATCACAATTTATAACATTTGACAAACATCAAGTGTGATATCTAGCTTAATATATGAGTTTCATATTTACAACTTTTAGATATCCATTCAACATTGGTTATGATTGGTGTTTGGTGGCTATCAAATGTTTTCGATACCCATTGGATTTGGTTTTCACAAAAGAACTTACAAAAGGTTTTTGTTTTCACTTTAATATAATTTTTAGAAAAAGTATTGGACAAGGTGTCAATATATATATTTAAAAAATCAAATTGCACCTCACAATTAAAATTATGAAAATTGATGTGATGTGCATCAATTGCGTCCATCAAAACAAAAACATGACATTTTTTCCTTACACTTGGGTTAGCCCCTTTGTATGGTCACCAAAAACAAATTCGGTCACTATAGGATTGGTGACCAAATCCACTTTGGTCGCCATATGTAACATAATCAAAAGGTTTGATTTACCAATCCTATGGTGATTGAAAAAGGTTTCAATCGCCAATCCTATGGTAATCGAAAAATGTTTCAATCACCAATCTTGTGGTTACTAAAAAAAGTTACCATCCAATGATTAGACCTTTTTGAATTACGATTGAAACTCATTTTTGGTCGCCATATGTAAGGCGATCAAAAGGTTTTAGTTGCTAAGAATTTGTGATTAAATTTTTTTTCGTCATTGGCGATTGAATTTTTGGTCACCTTTAGTTGTTGAAAAATAACACCTATTGAGAGCTTTTAAAAAACATATTGCATGCCCCTTTCAAAATTCAATTGTCGACAATTGAAATTTTTCAATTATCAATCTTGTGGCAACTGAAAAAGGTTTCAATCACCATCCAATGATCTTGGATGGTGACTAAAACCCATTTTTGGTCACCATACATAAGCCAACCGAAATTCAATCACCCACAATTTGACAATCAAAACCTTTCTTGGTTACTAGCAACTACAATATTGTATTGTTAGCAATTGAATTTTCAATCATCTATAGTCGCTTATAGTAGCACTTGTTGAGAGCTTTTCCAAAAATATATTGCATACCCCTTTTCAAAATTGAAATGTTGATGATCGAAGATGGTTTAGATTAACATCCAATGGTCATGTTTTTTCAGATGATGATTAAAACCCTTTTTAATTGTCAACCATTGTAATTTCGAAGGGGGGCATGCAATATGTTTTTGAAAAAGTTATTGATGAGAGAACTACTTTTGACGATTACAATTTTTTTTGGTTGATGATGCTTGAATTTGTAATCACCTTTTGTTGTCGATTATTACTCTCATCAAAAACTTTCTATAAACATGCCAAATAATTAATTTAGTTTTTCCTAATTCAGCGCATGAACTTTTAATTCTGAAAAATTTAACAATAAAAAATCAGTTTATTGTAAGGTATCATTGTTTGAAATAATCTGAATTGATTTAGTTTTCACAGGGATTTGTACTTAGAGTAATCCTTTCAAAACAGCCGAGGACATAGCACCAAAACCCTGAGTTTGGTCATACATGGGGTGAGATTCGAAACAAACTTGCAAAAAGTACATTAGCATTCAAATGGGGTGGAAACTCAAAACACCATCATTTTTTAGGTGAACTGACTTTCATCCTCTTTCCTTTTTCTCGAACGCCTCCATTGCTCCCGCATATATATTCTCAATGCTCTTACATGTACAATTACTATAATTAGTCTCGAACCTTGTGCATTAAATGTACAACCTTGTGCATAAAACCTTATACATAACATCCTGAAAACTTGACCTGGGTAATGGGATTTTGTACCCAGGGATTTTGTTTCAGAGGGTCCTCAATATTAAATTTTTTTTTTCCTTGAGCAGGTTTTCACCATCTAGTTCTCACATAAGTGAGAATTGACGATCAGATCTTTATTGAATGTTATACTCAAAGTGATACCCACCGGACATTGGTTATCGCCAATGTTAGATGGCTATAAAAATGCCTCCGAGTATCACCCGGTTATTTCTATTCGAATTCATAATGTGAATGAAACCCTGATCACTGGTTCTCACTTGTATGAGAATGGGATGAATGAGAATTGAATCTAGAAAAATAAGTTTGAATATTGGGACCCGAGTGAGATACAACCCCTTACAAAGTTTAATGCACAACCATTAAACAAGGTCGTGCATTTAATGCACAAGGTTCGAACTAATTATAGTATTTGTACAGCTAGGAGCAGTGAAAATATATGTAGCAGCAGTGGAGGCACTCAGGAAGAGGGGAAGATAGGATGAAACTCAGTTTTCTGTGTCTCAACCCCCAACACGCTAATGCACTGTTTTTGCAAGTTTATTTTTGAATCTCACCCTATGTATGACCAAACTCCAGGTTCGTGTGCTGTGTTTTCCGTAATTTACGGATAATTATTAATTTTTGTTTTCAAGAAAAGAAATAAAATCAATAATTTGTTTGTAATTTTGGAGAACTGACATCGCGAGAACCGATTAAATTTTCTTATAAAAATATTGATACCTTGACCCAGTGTGTAAGTTTTCAAAAAAATAAAAAAGTGAGAACCAGAACCTTTTGTAATTTGTTATGTGAAAACCGGATCCAGCGAGTATTAAAATACGACCACTGCCCAACACTGCTTATCACCATCTTAAGAGCCTGGGTACCTATTTTATCTCTCTATTTGACATACTAACTGCAAGTGCATTCACAGCAAGTATCAATCTGATCTCAGAAAAGGACTCCCGCTACTTTTAACATTGTAATTTCAAGTCTTAGGAGTTAGGCCAACAACCCTGAATTCCCAAGTACGAAAGTGTAAGGAAGGAAGCAGCTACGAAATCGTGGATTTCAAATTAGTCCAAACAATGAGAATGCGTGCCAGTGCCAATGTCAGGTACCTTAAGTAACTGGCTTGGCTGGCTCACCTGGGCACATATTATCCTGTGGCCGCATTATTGGGGATTATGTGACCTAGCACCCACCAGTACACCATCCATTTGAAACCTGTTATGATTCCAATTTCAGTTGTGGGTCACCTGTAACTGAGGACCAAAGTAGATGCATGGTGTGAACCCTCCTACTTTTCCCTCACACTGCCTAGGTAACTAGTTCCTACCTATGTAAGTACCTATAAGTATCACAGGTCAATAGGTAGGAAATTTAAGTGCTATATATATATATATATATACATATATACCAATCAGCCAAATTTAAGTGGTTATGTAGCTGATTGGTATGTGTATTAGTATATATGAGTGTGGGGGTGGGTATTAGAAATTGCACCAAACCTTCATTGGGTATCGAGTTGATAAATAAGGTTATCAAAAAAATTAAACACCTGATTTTGATATATATATAATCACAGTGTCAAATATTTTTTGAAAAAGTTAAATAATTTCTTAGAAAATCATTTGGTTCTTTCATGAAATTCAACAATTCTTAGAGGTTTTTGGATTAGTGTGAACAGGTGGTTCTTTTGATTCTGATTTTTCAACCCAGACCGAGTGGATCTTTGATTCTGATTTTTTTCAATTACCTGGAACCAATGGTTATTACAAAAATCAAAGGACTGCCTCCATGCTGGTATTTAGTGTATACCCACTTACCCTGTGATACTTTGAGTAGGTAATATCTTTTCAAGGAAGCCAATACGCCTAAAAAAGACATGAGTCCAATAACCCTATTGTTTAGCATGTCAGTAATCAGTACCTTACAGTTCACCTTACCAACCAAAGACAACACACTGAGAGGAAGGCACTTCTGGAAAACCAGTTGTGGGTGGTACCCATTTTAGTGGGTAAGAATTGTCAGTTCTGAGTCACCGCAGTAAGAGATCTGAACTAGAACTGATTTTCAGTACGAGAAGAACCGGTAACCTGGAATTGAATTATTGATTCTATTATTTGTGTTTGGAATTGGAACTGAAACTGCAGCCAAAACCAGGATACAGTTTTAAAAATTAATAGGGATTGGAACCAATGGCCACCCAACAGTTGGACCACCAGTCTCAGTCATCATTCCTAAGAACTGGATCTCAATTGGAATTCATTTTCAGAACCAGAATGAGAACTGGAATCAGAATTTAGTCTTTTTGAAGAACTGGATTTGAAACTGGATCCCCGGTCCAAATCCACCCAACACTGGTAAAGATTCAAATCAAATGACAAAGGAACTATATGCTTGCCCATCTAGGGGAAGAAGAGTGGGAAGACTGACTTGACTAGCCCCTAAGGCAATAAAGTCCATGGTCAAGAAGCCCAAGGGAGGGAGGCAGTAGTAAAGTAAAGGGCCCGGTTTAAGGTGGTAGACAAGTATGGACCTGCATTTTCAGAATCTACCCACCTACAGGCTACCATGAACCAAAACATCCACAGATTAGGTTAAGGGTAAGGCACCCCTGTCAGAGGTCCCTGCTGTAAGACTCAAGAGTGAAGCCCTAGGTCTACAGCACAAACCCCTGATAGCGGTGCCTTACTCAGCGATGAGAACTCGGGTTCCAATTTTTAAACAAGTGCAAGTTACATAGTTTCACAACCCAGATCCCTGCTTCCAGGGATTTTCCATGGAAGACCACCCCATTCCAGTCTGTAGTGAGAAATGAAGGAAATGATGGATGGGGAGGTGCCGCGGTTTCTTTCTGAGCTCGTTCGAAGGCAAATAAGGGAAGGGTTCTTAAGCCTACTCCTTAGGAGTGGGACTGATCTTATGCCTATAGGTGTGATGTCCCTTCACTTTTCTGGAGGGATCTTCTTTACAAAACTAATGTGTCCTCAAGATATGCCAGGAAATTTCTCGGAGTCCTTTATGTGTAGGGTAATGCATGAGGAGAAGGTGTTCCAGAGAGAAGGGCCCACCTCAGGCGGGCTCCGTTTCTGGGAATGCCCTGCTCCGAAGGTGTTACTGTTCAAAAAGATTGACCATCAGATCAAGCTTTATGGACGGCCAAGATGTGCTGCCCACTACAGGGGACTCTTCTGCTTGTATACACGGTTTTCAGATGGGGTAGTGAATGGGCCCTCCACATATACTAGTGTAATTCTTGGAGGGCTTGAGGCTGCATGTATGATGAAGAGTTTCCACCACTTCCATTTGAGCTTTATACAGGTCCAAAATTCACAATAGGAATACCCTCCATTCTTTTCTTTTAGGCCAAATATTGCAAAATACTGCCTCAATTTTCTCGCGAAAACACCCCATTTTCTCAAAAAGAATTCACTAAACTTTGTCCCCTTTGGGGGGGGGTGGGTGTTGCCACAAGTCTGTCTACTGGCCACAAATCATCATAATTATCATAGGCTTACACTCTGAATAAGTCTCACTACTCATATCTCACAATATTATAGTAGATGATGAAAAAATTTCAAATTTTCAAAAATAAAAAACGAATTCGTTTTTTGAAAAAAAATAAAATTAATCGCTTTGTCAATGTGGAAACTGACCCTGGGCTATGGTGCCTAGTAGGCTCAAAATGGGTATAACTTATTTGGAGCAGATGTTTTCCAAGTTGTATTTTGTACAGAGTGAACACCTGAGCCAAAACAACTTTCAATAATAGAAGATGCATAGTGACAAATGTCAGGTGTTCCATGCCCATGCTTTCCATATGTAACTTAATAATACTGGCTGTTTGGGATTACATGTGGTGTGCATCTTGTACCAAAAGTGAGAAGCCAATACCACATAGCCTTTATGTCCACATTTGTGAATGATATGAAGAGTGCACTTTGAATCCATCCCTTGTCTGCACCCAATTTTTTGTTGCTCAAGTTCATGTTTGTGTTTGAGTTCTGTATTAATTCCAGTTGAAAGGCAGGTTTCCAGCTCCATATATTAAACCATTTATTGGATTTATTGATGATCCAAGTGAGACCCAATTTCACACACGTCACAAACTCCCTGCCTAACCCATTTTTCTGCACTAGAGCTAACATGATAATTTCATGGTATTTAGACCAAGTGTCCCCACCATATTCTAAGATGGACCCACAAGGCAAATTTGCTTTCAACCACATGCTGCAGAATGTGTATGGTCTACGGACCTCAAAGAGGACGTCCCTCCAGCTGATGCAGTCCAACAAGCACCTCTGCCATCCCGTCTTGAATTGACTGTCATACCCAAAATCCCACAAATGCCCAGTGGGTGTAGAAATTTTCTATGCATTGCTACAAGTAAAGAAGTCCTTGTGCATGAAATGTTAGGGCTTCTAGGTGTGCATTATAAGTGCAGACCCCCAAATTGGAACTTGTGTTGCAAAAACCCCCTCCATTTATTCCAATCCCAAATTAGGTTAAGTGACTATTGCAAGTTGCTTTGGAAAATGCCTCTGGTACCCTCTCTGGTCACATATTAACTGTAACATGGATAGATATATCTCTTGCAAATAAGATTGCAGATGTTTTTACTGTTCATAATATGTGATCCTCAAGGTTTTCAAAATAACAAGATTAGAGTTTTCTAAGATTTGTGTGGACATATGGAATTTTTGGTCTTCGATTCATGATACAACTTCATAATTTTCAGCCATGTTCAAAAAAAACGTTGGGAAATGTGGTGAGTAAGTAAACATTACTGGTAAAGTTCAAGCCAGTTGTCTCAAATGTTTCAATATGTTTGTGCAGGTAGGGGATTCATTTCTGTTGCTAAGGTTATATATTACTTGGATCAAATCCATTAACTTGCCAACAAAGTATATTGGGTCTGGTGTTAGGTTCTGATTAGCCTGCAGCAAAGTTTTTCTTCTTTCAGATGCTCGCTTAACAAGTATTTACAAAGGGTTTGTTTCTTGGGTCTTTCTGATCTCAATCTCTTCTAGAATTACATCTGTCATTAGACACAGATCTCACTCTTTCAATTTGGTGCTGTGCAACCCATCCACAGCAAATGCCAAATTTACAAAGATTTGAGCAAAAGGCCATTAAAAGTTCTCATCTTGAAGCTTATCAATTCATGTTGTGTGCAAGTGTCCAAGGTATATATATGTAATTTTGCACACAATTGAGCACAAGCAGAAGTGCCCATCTTTGCAATTTCTGTGAGGTTAGGGACAATGTGCAGAAGGGTTCAAGGGCAGCAAAGTTGGAGGAAAGATGGGTACATGCTTACTTACTTCTAAGGCAGGGGAGATTTGCTATTCTACTTTGCTGCACCTGCCAACATTTACAACCACATCACAAGACAAAAGGCAAGCTTTATGATGCATATACTTTGTTACAAAATTTCCAACTTTAACCACTAAGACAGAAACATAGTGACATGTTTCTGTAGGGGAAATGACCCATTGAACGAATCATTTCCAATGGTATTCCTCTATACACATGAATCCTTGGCACAGTTCAGCTGGGCACAACATTTCTCCAACCTTTTGTGCTAATGTGTCTCCTGTAACTACCAGTTGCAGCTGACTACTGGAGCTCATGGAGATTGTTATGTTTCAGTACCTGCATGCATGTGTGTGATCATCCAACTTTCATAGATAGAGAAACCCATGATGAGGAAGCTTTAAGTTCAGGTTTGGAGAAATGGATGAGTGGAATTTCAGGGTGCACAATATCAGTGTCAAGCCTTGGAAGATAACAATGCTTATCTCAAGAAACTCTTGTTTTTTTCTCTTTCTGATATATAGTTTTCATAGTTCCATTACAAACAGAACAAATTCTCAGTCAGAAATGGCTTTCCTTCCTGTCAAAAATGATGCAAGATGAGAAAGAGGCAGTGAATTTTGCAATACCTAAAGTTTGCAGAACCCAATTTCAGCAGAGAACCTTTGAAGGAAGTGACAGAAAATCTCTATGGTTTCTGCAAACGCATAAGCATTTGAAACCCAATTCTTGAACTTGAGAATGGATTGAGAACAAAACAACAATTTCTGATCAAGCAACCACACAAGGATAAAGCCTCAATGTATGACCGAAAATGAATACAGGGGTATGGCCAGTAATGTAGAAACAATCGGCAAGCAGTCTAATGAGGTACAGTCTCTTACCTTCATTCAGTTTCCCAGACTCTCAGACACTTGAAGAAGCAATAGGAGGTTTTAGAGCAAGCATAGTCCATGGGACCTCTGCAAAATGTAGTTATAGATTGTGAAGAGACTCTCAGCAGGGCTGTAAATTCTTCAAAGAAATTTGGATGACTTGATTGACCCTTACTCTTGTTTCAAATAATGGGAAGAGCTCAGGTTTGAGCAGCTGTTAACTTGACTAGATGGCTTTAGAGACTTTACTCAATAAGCACAATATCATTGACAAGGCCTTATCAAGCATGCAGTTTATCTTCATATCTGGGCATGCTTTTCAGCCCATGTTGAATGGATTTGGAAGAAGGTAGATGGTTCAATCCAGTTTTGTGAATGATCAGGCATCTCACATCAGTTCCAAGAGATGGAATCTGGAGCTCAAAACATGAGTTTAGAATTCCCCATGCTAAACTACCATCAGATTGAGGGTGCAGCTAAGTCATGCAAGAATAGGAACATTCCAAATAGTGAACTTTGAGGAGGCTCCTCGCACATATGCCAAGGGTAATAAGGAGGCCTTTCAAGTTGGCCATCAAGTCCTCCCCCCTCACCTGCATCTTCAAGAACTCCTCTGAACCCCCGTCTTCCAAGGGGAAAGAACTATAATGAAGCTTTGTGGACCTCATTGTTTTGGGGAAAAACTTCAAACAGTTTCCCTCAGTTGTGAATCTTGGATGTCCAAAACAATTTCAGTTTTCATTGCCTTTTTCAATTTCCACAATGCTAGGTCTTCCTCATTGGAATTCAGAAACCTCTAATTTTCCTCTGCCATAATTCATGAAGAAATGGCCCAGGTTTGAGAGCAGCTTGCAGAGCTCAGTCCTTGTACAAGAGGGTCAGCAATTTCTGGATACCCGATGTTGGAAATGATGTTTGATCATCATCTCGGTCATCCCACTCATGTAATTTCTGCTGAAAACATCCCCTTGTGGGAGGTTGCAGGAGGAGGTAAGCAGAACAACCCAACAAACTCTCTATACATATCTGAGGAGAGGTGGTTTCCTGATGTTGCACAAATTACCATACTCCTTCCATGCTAGTCAAGGTTTTCACTTCAGTTTGGATCTCTTCTTCAGTGAGAAAACACTTTCAAATCCAATCCTTGAACGAGAGAGAGAGAGAGAGAGAGAGAGAGAGAGAGAGCTTTCCAGACTTACCAATCGTACCCACATGAATCTTTGGATGTCAAGATGCACCAGGTGATATTCCAGTAGCTTGATGTGTCTCTCTGCATTCAATCTCAATGTGAGATTCCGATTTGGTGTCATGAGCAGCTAGCTTGTTCAAGCTGAAAAATCAACATGGCTTGAAATTTGAATACACTGGATCTTGGAAAACGCTGCTGCCACTGCTGCAGCACTGACATTAAGCTGTATAATAACAATCTGCAAATGGCTAAGAATTGTACAATTCTGAACTAAGAACTCAACTAATCTCCACATTGATGATACTAGCAGCTACATTCTGCATGCTTCGAGTCGAATCTCGAGTCCAGCTTTTGAGTGTTGGAACTTTGTGGTGCTAGCGTGAACCAGCCAACAAGTCTGGCTCTTGAGCTATAATTTGAACTGCAAATCTCAGACTCATGGGTGAGTACAGCCATGAATAGGATCGTTCTAGCTATTGTACAAACTTTCTGAGTAAAATTCTTAGCTATGGTGATAGATTCAAAGTGGCTGGTTTTGTGTTTCCTTCTTCTAGACGAACTCGAGAGACTCGAAGACACCATCTGGTTGCGAGGCATGGACTTTGTGACTACCCCTAAAGGAACTGAAAACAGACGTCGTCGATGGCAGAAGTCCACCATGAGACCTTCCAGCAGACCCTGATCTCTTCACACCCTTGAACATGGAGAGTTTGAAGGAGCGGCTTTTTAATGCACGGGATGCAGCTGCTGCAGAATTCTGCGACTCCTGCTGCTGAAGCATTGCTGCTTTACTATTCATGTTGTTGGTTTGTACTAGGGTGCCATGAGCGGCCGGAGAATGGTGGTTGCAATGATCATGCAGACTAGATCCTCCACCCTCTGCATCGCCGGACTGCTTCCGGTTGGCAACTTCTAGCTCCTGTAGTAGAGGAACAGAATTATGAAAGTTTTCTTGCGATTGTTGATCCATGGCGTACTCTGTAAGATCCACCACAACAAAAGGGCTGCTAGCAGCTGTAACCGAGTCTTTGGCAACAAGACCCTGCTCAAAGAGAGCAGGGATGATGGAACAATCAGCAGCTGCTCTTGTTTCGCTGCTGCTGGAGGCATGAAGAAGACCAGAATCATTTGATCTAGACAACGAGCTTGAATAGTCTTCTGAACTGCTGACTCCCGCGATGTTCTGCAAGTCGCTCATCTGCAGATTAGTCTCGTGCCTCAAAAGCTCGACTACTACATGGGAGGCGTTAGCAGAGCCGGCGGAGCCTGTGGAGTAGGAGCGCACCATCCGCGCGAACCTAGTACTGTTCCTTCTCATCAGCGGCGACATGATCACCCCACCGCGTCGAAGTACGAGTGGATGCTTGCCGTTGGGATCGCTGGATTGCCGAGTCAAAATCCTCCCCGACGTCGTATCACTGCTCTGAAGATGATCCGTAACAGGATCCTGCACTCGAGAGCCCACGCTAGATGCCCTGTTGTGCAATCTCCGCTTCGCCGACTTCGACAACTGCACTGGTGACTGTGAAGTTTGCATCTCCAGCTTCAGTCCGTCGTCGACGGCACCTGCAGCTGTCTCTTGAATGTTCTCCAGCTGTTGTGCGACATGAAGCTCTGATGATGATTCATCAGACTCTAGTAAATGCAGTTCTCCCTCCTCATCTGAATCCGGAGCTGCAATTCGACATTGATGCACAACATGATGAGCCAACATCCAGGATCCGAATCCGTCACATGGTATACATTGCAGGATCTTCAGCCGCAGATTACTTTGATAATTGACATTGCAGAGGATCAATCTGCTGCAGCACATATGAAGGACTGCAACAGTGCAATTATAGATTTCAAAGGGATAAGGGACGAGGGTTTAGATCATCAGCTTGGACATTACCTGTGACAAAAGAAAGTTGGCTTGAGTTCGACGAGGACCAGAACTCGGAAAGCTCGCTTAGCCGCAAACATCGCTCGGCTGGGGTAGTACTGGATGAGTGATGATGATCAGCTTCTTCTCCTACAGTAGCAGAGCTGGGATTCATGTGATCATGAGCTTCCAAATGGGGAAGAAGATGCAAAGGCATCAATGCGTGAGGTAGACCCGCAGCTAGACCGATATTGATCCGGCAAAGAGGGCAAGTTGAATTGGATTGCAACCATGTGTCGATGCAGGAAGTATGAAAGGCGTGATTGCATTTCGGAAGGAGACGGAGAGCATCGCCTTCTTCGAACTCGCCCAAGCACACGGCGCACTCTGTTTCCTCTACTAGACCCTCGCTCGCTTTGTAGCTGCATGTGGGTATGCGTCTTATCAAGGATTCCTCAAGTCCTGGCGATGCCATGGGCCATATTTCCGCTACCTGTGATTCATGATGCACCACAATTCCCGCAAATCCATCACTTTGATCATTGAAGTGCGCATACACAAACAAACAAACAAACAAGAAACACACACACACACACACACACACACACACACACTGCACACTAGTGCACAGATCTTCTTCAAGGTCTGTCTGTCCGTCTGTCTGTGTACAGCATCTGCACGCGACGTGGATGGTTAGAAAAGTTTTTAGGTACCTCGATCGTAGTCTGGTCGCCGTAGTCTTGATCCCCGCGAGTGATGAATTGGGGAGGATTCTGCCATCGCGTGCAATACTTGGAGAAGATGCGGTAGTAGCTTAAGATGAGGAAGGCGCTTGCTAACACTCCGATCACTGCCACCAGTGCCGGACTCAGCGGGGAACTACCATTGCTAGAACTGCTCGCAGGCGTTGGCGCTGGTACTGCAATTCTAGTGAGACTTGCTGGATACGGAGGGCCCATGGTGATCAATGTTCACGCCCCTTGTGCAACCAAATCCAAACGCTTCAAGCTCGAGTTCTTCCACAGCACCCAGAACGCGGATTGACTCCGTAGAAGCACCAGAATATACTCGAATCCATAGTTCTCCTCCTAAAACTCTTTTCTTATGAAGAATTCTCCATCGCATCTACCCTAATTTCCAAGCACTTTGCTTCATGAATGACCCAATATTTTCCAAAACCGAATTCACATACTACACCATCGCCTCATGAAACCACAATTGAAGAATCTACAAGGGGTCTACAAAAGGATCCACAGATCCACAAACACAAGAGCTGCTGATTCTCTACCTCGCTAGCTACAGATCGTCGTCGGAGAGGGCTTCAATCCACCCAACACGTGCCCTGGTGTTGGGTACCACGATTGATAGTCTTCATGCGACACTTCCCCACAGACGAGAAGATGGTATCTCCAAAAGACAAACAATTCTCCTGCTCCTTGTAACATCACCCACAAAAAAATTCTTGTCCCCCAATTGTTGCTACGGAACATACATGCAGGCCTGCAGATCTCGCACTTCTGGGAGATGAAGCTCTGAAGATCATGCTCAAGAAATCACAACTGTCCGGACAACTGCAAAACCGTGAGACGTTGCAGCAGCACCACCACCACTTCCACCCCACCACCCAGAAGATTTTTGTGCCAGACTCGACCCAAAACACAAATTCTTCTCAAAATCTGAAGAGCAGTGAACAAGAATACAATTTTTTTTTGTTTTTTTCTTCCTAATCCCCCGCGTGGACCCTGTGCACTTGCTTCCGGCATCGTCGCTCTCCGAGTTGTTACGGAGTCCAAGGTCTAATATCTAGCAGCAAGCAAGGAGACAGGCGACTTTTTGGAGCAAATTCCACAGCGACTCACGCAACCCCAAAAAGCTCAGAAAAAGAGGAAGTTTTTCTTTCCAGTTTTTCTGCACACCAGTGGGAAAACCAACTCCCAAAAAAACAAAAAACAAAAAAAGCCTGCAAATTTGTGGAATTTTGCACTCCAATCCAGTCAAAAAAATTTGTGTGAAAAATCTGAAAAAATGAGTTACAACCAGTGTTGTTCTGGTATCAGGTTTTGCACATACCAGGAGGTTCTTGGCATCAATTCTTTACATTTAAAAATCGCGGTAGGGTTTCAATTTTTTTTAAATCATTTATCTGGTACCAGTGTGGTGTCAATAGATTACTGGGTAAAAATTGGCAGCATCAGTATCCATCGGGTATGTAAGTGTTAAACTTGGTGAAATAGCAACTTAGGTATTGGTGTTAAATTTAGGGTTTTTCATTGTTTGTGTGTATGTGTCTAACTAGAAAAACAAAATGCTAAGATGTCAAGAAAAGTCACAAACAACTAAGAAAACAAGCATTCAATGATTCAAGAGTCAAGTAACATCATTCACCTATTAAACTTGTGCAACATTCAAAAGGTTGTAATCATCAATGTATATGAGCATAAAATGCATAAACAACCCATTTAACATTTTCAAACACATGATTTTGTCTCCTCAAAATAGCCTGCCTTTTTAAGTAGCTCCTCATTTTCTTTTAGTAATGTTTCCTCTGTCACAAAAAACTTTCTTAGTCTGTCTTTAATAACTAGCTTGCAATCGATTCATGCATTAACAAGCCAATTTTTGTAAATCATGACAAGTTTGTCAAGAATTTCAACCCCAAGATAACACTATCACAAATTAATGAGCACACCTACAATGGAGAAAATTAGTTTAGTTTCAATCTATGAACTTGGGATGCTTAAAATCTACCAGCAAAAAAACCAACATTCGAGACCTTGGATTCATTAATAGACCACCAAATCAAAGGATTAAGGCCATCATCATTCTCCATGTTGAATCTGTAAAACAAAGATAGCTCAGCTTTGAAAAGGCCTTCAATTGCCTCTTGTGTTGAAGTTGCTGACCCAAACAACCTAGTTGAAATAAAAAGCAACTCGAATGATGGAAAATTTGAGCTTGCAGCTTGATTTAGATTCAAAAATCCCATCATAACTTTTAACAAGGGCATTACAACTAACTCATCATATTGCTAGATTAATATGGTAGTTTCATCATTGCCAATGTAATCCATGATGCGATCCATGCCTTTGAAGTGTGGATCCAACATCAAAGTAACCATGTTGTGGGCTTTTTCTCGTGAGAAAGACTTTGCAAAACTTAGAAAATGACATAACACACTAATGAATTCTACAACCATTATACCATACAAAATTTCAATCTCTTGATCAAATTCACCACATTGAAGTGGAGGAATAATAGTAATTTGATGGTCATATTTCATCCTTGTTGTCCCCATAATTGCCAAAACAATAGACAACACATTTGATAATAACCAATACCCTCTATTATAATTCAACAAACATTGATGAACAGTTGGGTTTAGGGTTTCAATTATTATTTGAATAATTGCCATGTGAGTCTGCTAGGAACCCTAGCTTGCAAATATGAACTCTACCAAATGTAGCATATGTTGATAGCATTCACATATTCCAAGGTCTTTTGAAATAAAATCACGTTGGAAGCAAAATCAATCTTCATGGGGGTCTTGAATTTTTTGTGCTGCAAGCTAGCTTCATGATAAGCCTTTTCTCATTCATATCTACCCTTCCCAAACTTCTTAATCCAAGTAATTATTTTTTAAAGAATAACTTGCACATCTTTCAAGCTGATTTTTTTGATGCCCACATTTATTTTAGCTTTATTTGTGGCATACTAACATGCCTTTGACATAACATGACCAAAGCAAAAGCCAACAAATGGTTGAGCAATTATAAAGGTTTGCATGGCACAACAAAAATGAGTGTAGCTATGAAGGAATTTAGATTGACTCCTTCATCCTTGACATACATGATGACCTTATTTATCAAATTGAACTTAACTAATAGAACCTTCATTTGTTTTGTAAGAGCTGAACCAAAATTATCAGGTGCTTCAAATAGTCCGACAATTATGTGATTAGGAAACCACCTTTAGTTAATGAAATTAATTACTAAGGCACATGTGTCATACCCTGACCTTGACATCCATAGGTCAAATGTTGGTGTTACAATTGCACATTAGCTAATGGTAGGAAACACATAGACTTCCATGGTTTTTTGTAGCAAAGTAAGAAGGTGCTCACAAATAAATTGTCTATGAAAAGGAAACCAAACTTGACCACAAAGACGCAACTCCATTCATCTCAATCAAGGGCTTTGCATAATAGACAATGGCATGTACCCCTTAGCAATCATCAAAACAAAATCCTCAATGAACCCCATCTGAATTGGGTTAAATTTTTTGTAAGGCCTCACACCTCTAAAAAAATTAGTGATGGTTATAGGTGTGATAGATGCCCTACTCTTACATTTTTGTCTCTTATTACTATCTTTTGCCCTCTAGACCAATTTTGTGCACCATGTATTTCACCATGTTTGGGCCATGTTCATTTGTAACATGTTTTTTCATGGTTGTGATGCCCATGTTGAAGATTGTAAGTTATGAAACCTTTTCAAAACTCGGTTGAACTTTGAGAACTTGCATTTGAGTTTTCAAAAGAGTGATACATCATAGACCTCATGAGTTGCACTCCTTGTACATCAACCTTGGTGCTGTTGTCATTCAACACAAAGAAAGTGAATGACTCTACTACATGATGCCACAGAACCCAACAATTTTGGTTGGTAGTGGGCTATGTCAATCACTATTTCCAAAGTGCTTATTCTTTAGCTTGTCATTCTTCATCAACTACATTTGAACTTGCAGCACTTCCTCTAACAAATATAGATCTTTTAAGCTTGTTCACAACCAAATTATGAGGCCTTACAATGGCTAGCTTATTTGCATAAGAATCCAACAACTCAAAGGCATCCATCTCCAAAGATGATTCAACAAACCACAACATGAAGAACACAAAAAACACTGGACAACACATTGTACGCATGAAAAAAATTAATTGAAGGAAAATGCAAAGTTAGTTAAGAAATCTCACCTCTTAATATATAGCTCTTCTTTGTGATGACAAATGAAAGCTCACGAAGAATGGCTCCTAAATGCATCAAATCTATGCCACCATCTCCAAAGGATCCAAAGGAGGCACTCATAAACATGTATCTCTAACCTAACTATACCAATTTCTTCTTATTAGAGCTCCACACAAATCGCTAGGCCTTGATATCACACAGGTTTTGCAAAGCCCTAAACCTGCATGTTTGGTTAATCATAATGCATCACTTCCAGCAAGAACTGACAACTAGGTTCTCAACCTTTTTACTGGTAACTTGATGACCTACTAACAGGTTCCTCTATACCCTAGTGCACACCCAGGTTTATACCCAACATTTTACCGATACTAGACCAACACTGGTTGCAACCCTCTCAAAGAGTTTTTTTTAAAAAACTTTTCAAAATTTTCACCAGAAAAATAGGGGGGGGAAAAAAATTGAGATCACCACATTTAACTTTACGGTCCTATAGGTAGCCAAAAAGTAGCAGGATTCTTAAAAACTTTTAGCTTCATATTTGTCCTGTAGCCAAACCTGGCTAAATCCTCCTATGGATGGTTGCCATTGTGACAAAATTGAAAGAAAAAACAGGAGTCCAATTGTGCTCACCAAAAGAGAGAAAATAAAATAAAATTTCAGTAGCCTAGTATGTACCAAAAAAGCCATCTGATTGGATTTTTTAGCTCAAGAGAGAGAGAGAGATTGAATACCCAGTACAGAGAATCCAGGAGCACGGAGCTCCACTCAACCCATTCTTTCTTCAAATCCTTGGGTTGCAGATGTGTACTACTCTTCCGCAATTTGGGATTCCCTTTTTAATTTACTATTTTCCAAGTCCTGACAAATTCTTGCTTCAAGACCAGAAATTTCAAACCCAGATTCTTGACATTTTGACGCGCTTTGTTATACAGAAATTTAGCATTTTAGTATTAGTTTACTAATGTACTGTAGGAACCGTGGTAGCTTCCCACACTAATCATATTATTTGAAGGAATGTTGAGATTTTCAAAAAAACCTTTTGTCAATGAACAATTTTTTTGGGAAGGAAAATCAGGAATCTTTTGAATTTTATTTTTTTTGACATTAAATCTTCAAAATTAATTAATTAATTAATATGATGGACATTTGTTGAAGCTGCCCTTGTACTACGGAATATACAGAGGGTGTTGTTGAGTGGGCTCGAGTATTAGGTGTGCAGAGAAAAATGGTATGGCTAATGAAATTGTTGGATTAAATGGTCTGAATTTATTTATTTAGTTATATTGAGTGATATTACAATTAAATATGTAATAACGTTTGATAGGTTTGTGAGAATTTTAGAGGGACTGGGGCTATCACATTTGATCCAACTTTTGGAAGTTTTACCTTATTAGAACCAGGTGAACCTATTATTTTGGTGAAAGTGTTTAGATTGAAATGGATTTTTTTGGTGTTTAGAGTGTGGACATAGTAGGTAGATGTACAACATCTTATCTATTGGCAGGGCCAGCGTATTTGTGATCCCTTGTTTTCCTGGGTTTTATCATTTTTGAACCAACATTTCTTGCACCTCCGGGCATCAGTAGTCACAAGTATTCCTCCATGGCTCAGTCCTAAGAAATTAGGAGGGTTTTGCTTCTGAAACACCACAAATCTCATTGCAAATCCTTCAAAATCACACTGGATTTGCCAAACTAATCCATTGCCATATTAATTAGAACCCACTGGATTCGTAAACTAATAAGGATTAGATCCAACTGATTTGAGTTTAAATCCTTTGCAAACATCATCCTCATTTGCAGTAACTCCAATCCTGCTGCAAAATCTTCCCTGAGAAATCCTTCAAAGTCAACAACAAAAGCAAAATTCTTTTGACCAAACTCTTTGGAATTGCAAACTAATCTGGAAATTTCCAAATGAAATAAACCCGCACTGGTTTTGCAAACTAATTGATTGAATTTCCAAATTCCAACTGAACTTAAAAACTAATTGGATTGCCAGATTGAATGAGTTCCAACTGGATTTGGCAAACTAATTTGGTTTTTTGCAGGTTTGAGAACTGTTTTAAGTAAGTTTTATCAATTTTTGGCAAAAACCAACTTTCACTGAGAATCCTTCCAAAAATCACGTAAACAATTTTGAAGAAAAAACTCACTGGATTTGTCAACCGAATAATTCTACTTTCCTACACAGTAGGGCTGAAAGGGAGGAAGTCATAGAACATGAGCGACTACCTTTGCAGTTACTTTTCTTATTTTGGGCCGCATTTTGCTGCAAGTGTGGGGACAGAGCCCAGCTACTATTCTTGTAACGGTTGATTAAAAAAAAACTTGGCAAAACTATGTTATTTTCTCCAAAAATGAAAATTCCTCAAAATGGAGTTTCCCAAGTATATCATGAACAACCAGAAATAGTAGTTGCTATTTCCTCAACTCTATCATTCATTAGATATACAAGAATAGGTTTATTTTCTCGAAGTTTATCATTGGCAAAACAAGAATAGTTGAGAGGAGCAGCAGCTGCTTCTGTTGACAATTTCTTTGGTATTCTGCGGTGGTGGCTGCTAAGTGATTGTGAGGTTTGAACAGACAAATGGGTCCTTCACAAATTAGTAAGAAATTGTTCCACCTCTAAGAGTCTTTGGCCCTTGAATCCCTCTAGTAGTCTCTCAAAAGAATTGGCATGTTGCCATGACCACAATTTTGGGCTTCCTTTCATATAGTGCTCTTTCATAACACTTGTGCTCTTTCGTGGACTTGCTTTGCACTTCCTTTTTGGGCTATTTTTGGCTCACTACTTGGTATAGTCAACTTGACTTTCTGTGCAAGCGGGGTAAAAGCATGAAATCATGGGTGGGTGCCCCCAAGATCATGAGGAATCCTAAGAACTAAAGAAGACCTAGTAAGTAGTCCCATTGTACCCAAATGGACATCTCTTTTCATGGCTGTTGAGGTGGCACATATGCTATTTAGGGCACTGCGGGAAACCCGTGCACCCATCCAAACAAAGTTTTCTAGTGGTGGTGTGTGTTATGGTTATATCTTATATGAATCTGGACTGATGAAAAGCTGAGATTTTATTCCCATCTTGCAAAAGCTCTTTGCTGTGCAGAGTTTTTCCAGTTTTGGCTTCATCTTGCATGAGCTCCTTCTCGTTTTTTCTTTGTCTCATTGCTCTCTTTTTCTTTGAGTGTTGATGCTAGTTACAACGTAGGAGTTTGCACCAAGTTTGGGATCCACACCTTGGGCAAAGAAGGTGACATTTATTAGAAACCAACGCAAGCCTTAAAGAGCTTTTGTTGAATAACCAACAATGCCCTAAGGAGCTTGCACAAAAGTTAGGAGATTTGAACTTTACAGATTTGAACTTTGCAAGAACGCCCCAGTTTTGCTGGGTTTTTTAGAAGGTGAGGTTTAACTCTAGCTTAGGAAACACGGTTCTAGTAGGTCAAGATATGCAAGAGGAAGAGGAGTTATTTTATTGTTTTATTGAAGAACTTAACTTTTTGCAAGTCTTTTTACTTTCTTTGCAATCTTTTTTCATCTGTTGCCACATGTTTGTGAATTTCTTCAAACTGTAACTAGTAGATGGCTTAAAGAATCCTTGAAAAAATGTGATCAAGAGCCTCCAATACCCAAAAAGAAAACCCTGTTTTGCTTCTACAAACTACAAAACTTGTATTGCCTTACACCCCAAAACATCCTCATAGCCATGAACAAAAGTTAGAATACCTTGATCATTTATTTCTTCCTCTAATGGATGCATTCATGGTTGGACACATTCTGAAAAAATTGTCTATGGACTTCCCAATGATAGATGGTGTATTTGTACCCAACTTTAGGATAATTACTTTTATCTTTACCTCCCTAAAGCCTGAAGGTTCCACACCTAACCTTTTTACATCCTTAGACTTTAGACCATTTACAATGTAATGGTGAACAAATGTTCTCAAGGTTGAGATTTTCAAAACCAATTTAATGCATGGCAACAATGGCATCCCGCTTTGCCTCCACCTCTAAGATTGGAGATGTTTTGTTAGCAAGCAAGGTGAGCATACATCAACAATGAATGGAAAACAAAATATCAAAATCAACATTTTGAAGGTGATTATAGATTTAAATTTTATATCAAAAAAGGTGTTTACATTAGAGGTTAGAATAGTTTTAAACCTACAACTACAAAAAAATGAGTTTAAAACAACGTTTTTAATAAGGTTTCATCATTATCCTTAATCCATGATTGTTTTTTAATTTTTAACTCCAATATTCTACAAAAGCACAAACCACAACTTTAACCCAAAAACCCAAAACCCTAAAAGTCAAACCATACTTGAAAAAACTTAACCTAAACTTAAACCCCAACCTTGAAACCCTAATAATTAAGCATTGAAACCCTCATAAAACAAACATTAACCCTAAACCTTAAAAGGCCAAACCTAACCTTGAAAGTTAACCCTAAAACCACATGTCCCAAACCTAACTTAAACCTGAAAAGCTAAACCCCAAATCCCTAAAAATCGACCACTAAAAAGGCCAAACCTAAACCTTAAAACATCAAGTTCTAAACCCTAATATTTAAATCTTAAAGCCTAACTCCAAAAGCCAAGAAACAAGACCCAAATTATAACCATATAGCACATAGCCATTTAACCAATATCCATATTGCCATTAATCATTAGCCATATAACCAATGCCCATAACCAGTACCCAATAGCCATATAATTAATAACCACTAGCCATAACCAATAGCCATGGTCATGTAAGCAGTACCCAATAGCCATATAACCAATACCCAATAGTATATAATCCATATAGTCCCCATACCCCTAGCCCATAGCCTCCTAGCCCATACAGCCCACATAGCATAGTCCCTAGGTGGACACCCCATAGTTGACAAGAACAAATGTTGTTGTGCTTGGTTTGGGATCCCATGCTGGGTTTCCCCCATTTTGGTCCCTTATTTGGACACTTTAGACGCGTAACACAAGTTAGGGGACTAGGAGAAAAACGAGCAGGTGAAAGTGGGGCCCACCTGGGGTCCACTTTAGGGATAACTTTGTTGTATTTAGTGTCTTGGGGACATGGTCAATCCAGGATTGGGAACTAGCATTCAAAATCTTTGAAAGCTATATAAGTATGATGTCATGGGTTTGGATAAGAGAGAAGAGCACTGGTGGCAAACAGAGAACCAGTGTTGGGTGATTCTTTGGTTTTGGACCAAACCCTAGCCGAGGTTAGAAAGGGTATATATATTGCAATGTTGGGTAAATTGTTCAGAAAATTCAGATATCAAACCTGAATATCAAGCCAGATATTTAACATTGTGATATCCAAGATGATATTTTGGTCGATCAGATCTCAAAAAGTTACGAGATTTGATCATATAATAATATTTGGATCTGTTCTTGTTCTTCTTTTGTTTGTTGCACTTTGCCGTGTCAAGAGTATGAGAGCAAAATGAGCCTATGAGCATAACCCTTTTCTATATAGATTCTTTTGTAATAAAATTGCTGAATTTTGTTATCTGAGCTATGAGAACTGTCTTGAATTTCTGACATATTAGAGTTTCCATGGTACCCACCCCCAGCTTGAACTCTGAAAAAACCCCCAAAAAAAAAAAAAAAAAAGGGGGAATATTATCTATTTTTTTTTTTCAACACACACCACACCTCTCTTGCTTTTTGTATCAGGGAGGGGAGTGG
>Ga0116227_10000483_pt1 | contig 77319 bp, 60 predicted proteins | sample S1TSphgellanicum_FD_89693 | JGI IMG/M metagenome (GOLD analysis project Ga0116227, IMG submission 89693) | Host-associated microbial communities from peat moss isolated from Minnesota, USA - S1T2_Fb - Sphagnum magellanicum MG | ecosystem: Host-associated > Plants > Peat moss > Unclassified...
AAAAACAAAAAAATGATTGACCCAGCCCCCCCCCCCCCCCCCCCCCCCTTTAAATAGTTGTTTGGGGCATGTAGGTCATAAAAAAAACATTAAGTGTCTCCCAAGGCATTTGGAGAAAGTGGGGGGGAGGGGGATAAGATTTAATGTAGGATAATGATTATTCTACACATAACATTTGCATGCTTAATGAAAAAATAGTTGATATAATGATATGAAATCTTTATGGCCACATATATGATTTTTTAAGCTATTTAAAAAAAAGTTCCCTTTAAATCCTTTGTAGTTGGAGCATGAGATTTTGTAAGCTAGAAAAAATGTTAAAAAAAGGGTTAGTGCACATATGAAGAAGAATGAAAAAAAAACATGTTTTGCAATTCGAAAAAACATATTTTCTTTACTATTCTTTTTTGGTTGCTCCTTTGGCTTTGCATTTCAAAGATGATTTGTTAAGCTTGAGAAGGTGCTCCTATAACATTTTAAATCATTCAAAAGGGAGAAAAATTAAGAAAGATCTGCCAAAATGTTTAGTGATAGGCTAGTGTTCAATGATGGGCCAATTTATTCTAGTTGTTTTTCATTTGACAAGCAATTTCAAAAAATGCCTTTCACATGACAAGCTACATAAAAATAAGATTTTCACATGAAAATTATACAAATGAACTCATATACATAATCAATGAATGAAGTGAACAAATTATGATTTGCAAAAGATGGCCACAAAAATAAATTCAAACATAATTTCAACAAAAATACTTGATGGGATAAAACTTCAAAAAACAAATTCAATCTTGTTACAAACAATTATATATCCATCATTGTTGTATTCCTCCAATGTTAACACATATTGTCCTAAGAAAAAAAGATTTTAGTTAATTATGTAAGTGAAGAATGTTAACAATTCACATTGTTATAATGGACCACAACGTGTGGAAAATAAAAATGATCTACATTTAGTTATGAAAATATAAATGCATATGTATGAGTTAGGAACAACTTCATAGTCATAGCATAAAAAACACAAGGTTCACCTTTAATCCAACAATACAATTCAACAATCTTTCTTGTTATGACAAATGTTAAAGAATATCCTCTAGTCTATATTGTCAACATCAATCCCATGCAATAACACATAACCAATGTGTCCAATTTCACACATGATTGAACATGATTTTGTATAGCATTTTGTTTGGATAATCACATCCATATGTGAGTATCAAAGGCACTTAATAATATGATATTGCTAATGCAAGAAAAAATAACCACAAAAAATTAACAAGTAACCTTGGAATTCCTATATGCCGCATACTTATCACATATGGTATATCAAGTGCTTTCATGATCTTCATGATTTGATATTCATCCTCTTAATTCAAAATGGATCGATTCTTGAAAATAGTGAAATACAACAATTTCATGCATTCCTCCCATTTTCTTTTTCAGCTATATTGTTTATGTGTTGTGTCATCAAACAAAATCTTGTACAAGATAAATTTCAACCATCAACTTCAATATGAGGTGTTTGTGATCTTTGCTCCTCTTGTGGTTGTGGACTATTGTTTTTTGAATGGTCTTGCATTTGGAACCCTTATCCCATGGTGAGTCAAGGTTGAACTCTTCATACACCAAACATATCATATACCCCTTCAATGGTCTACCACGTGGAATCATGTGTACATGCATCCTCATCATTTGTCATTTTTGTTTTTGAATTTCCATCTTTCCTATTGTGCATATATTGAAGGTAGCATTCTTGTCGAATTTTTGTAACATTGCAATTTCATGTGATAGACTTCCTTTTTTCCCCCTTGCCTTGCATGTGACATGCATAATTTAATTTTTGCATGTCATGGGATAAGCACATGTTTCACAATTGTGACATGAAAAGTTTAGAAAGTGCCTTTCATTTGATATTGTAATAAGAGGGTAGCTTCAACACATGTTTGTTGAATAATTAATTAATTTCAAGGATTCCATGTCAAATAGTTGAAATGTTTTGAAAGATTCTTTATTTTCCTTCACAACATTTTTTCTTTAATTTTTTTTTTTCAAAAATCTTAACATTTCTACAAATAATATAATTTGTATTGAAGCTACCAAGGTACTATTATCTATAGTAGACAATACAATAATACCTTGGTAGATTCACCACTACTTGTATTATTTGTAAAAATGTTGAAAATTTCAAAAAATATTTTTTAACAATAAAATATTATGACAGAAGATAAAGAATCTTTTGAAATATTTTTTAAAAATCAAAATTTTGACATGGAATTTTCAAAAATCAATCAATTATTCAACAAATATGTATTGAATCAGGCCTTGTATTATATATATCCTCTTTCTTTGCTGGTCAAAAATGTGTGTGATGGGCAATAAAAGACGAAAATTCCTACCCTTGGGACCCAAGACATAGTGTACCAGCCTTTTTTATGCTGGCTATATATATATAGCCAAAAAGCTTTACTAAAAATTAAAAATGCTAAAATTAATTACGTTTTGAGATTTTCAATAGCCAGAATATCCATCAAAATAATGTAATAAAAATCACCAAGATATCTACACATGGTACAAGAAGGTAGCCAAAAATACAGAAGGACGTGCAAAAACAATTACTTAGATATTCAGCTTGTAGCCAGATTTGACTAAAATTTTCCTTTGGAATATCGCCACTTTGGCTAAATCACAAAACTTGACCCAAAAAAACACTGCACGTGCACCAGCACCATCATCAGCTATGAATTCTCAACTGCCCGCAGTTTTGGTGGGATCTTTCTGCGGAAGTCTCACCAGACACGTTTACGACTCCATACATGGCCCCCGCCCCCGCCTGCCCTTTTCTACGTTTAGTCGCGCTCGCCAAATGCCTTCCCTTCTCATACTATTCTCTTCTTCATTCTTCTCTCCTCTCCCGCTCGCTCGCTTGCTGGCGCTGGTTGCTTTCGTTGCTTGCTTGCTTTCTTTCTTGCTTTATTGTTTGACTGATTGCTGTCAAGGATGAAGCAATTAACAGCTACAATCTTCTTCCTCTTCTTCTTCACAACAAGGGATTGATGACGAGTTGCGCGATAGAGCGGCGGGAGATCTTGAAGTCGTTTGGTCGTGGAGTAGAGACTTCGGTTTGTTTCGGTCGAATCTGCGATACTCGTCTCGTAATTTTCTTCTGCTTCTGTGACTAGAGTTGCGAATTTGTTTTTCCCGTACTCTGAGAGAGAGAGAGAGAGAGACAATCGCGAGCGAAACAGAGGACAGAGAGACAGAGAGGAGTCTCGAGCGACATAGAACCAGGAGAGAGAGGACTTAGTGTAGAAGTTGGTGGATATTGGCGGGCTTTTCTCTGCAGGAACCTAAGTGTCGGAGGAGGCGACGATCTTGAAGGACGATCGGACCGAGTGAGGGTGTAAGGGAAGAGAGTATAGCCAGGAGTGTGACGGGCGGAGAAGAGAGAGGATGAGGACTACCTGTTATCTCTCGCATGCCTCGCCGATGCTGCCGCTCGAGGACTCGTCTGCCAGGGAGTTTGCGAAACAGTTTCCGAGCTTGCATCTTGCCGAAAGGTGAAATTTCTTGTATAACAACAACAGCTGTAACTACATTCGTGTATTTTTGGCTGATTCTCTTCAGCACTGATCTTCGTGCAATGGATGATGCGCATCTCTTTGTAAGATGATGCTTCTTGCGCCTGCCTGATAAGTTTTTCAAATCCGTTGTTGGACATGGAATCCCGGTTGTACTAATGAGACAACCGGAGGAAATGACAGGAATGGTCAGGGTCATCTGCCTGCGATAACTTCGTAACATACAAAATTTCTCACAATTGAGAGGTCGTACTTGGCTTCTGGTCCAAAGATTTGTTTGCTAGAATGCAATCTTTCTTTAGTAGAGATGATGGAGATCATCTCGGATCTCTCAGAACAGTAGTAGAAGAATGGATCATGGCTTCTTTCAGCAACGCTTTTCTGAAAGTTGCCTTAACAATATAATCTCCTTACAAGAGAACGTTTCTTCTGGAGCAAAGCCTTTGTGATATCTGAGCCCCACTGCAGATGCAGTTTTGCAAGGAAGGAGCTTTTTTGCTCACTGCAGGCAAGCCATGCACTTGCTGCCAACAGAAGCCTATTAGAACACTTGGAAACAGCTGGAAATTTTCTGGCAATTTGGGAGATCTTTTGCCTTTTGTCTTCCACATTCCTGCTTGCAGTTTCAAACTTTGAGAACTTTTTGCAACATAATTGTTGAAGTGTTTTACAGGAAGAGAATTGCCTATGAATGTGATGTCGTGGTTCATTCTATCTGCCATGATCTGGACTACATTTGAACTGGTTCCACTTTAGTCTTCAAAGACTTGAAATCTAGTGCTGATTGACAGTGCTTCCCTGTTGGACTAAAAGGCTTTATGCTTCTGAGATATGTTGACCTTTGTTGTTTATCAACGGGATTGTGCAGGCCAATGGCAATTATCCCAATTTCCGCACGTGGGGATGCACCTGGGCAATGGGGTCACAAACCAAAGGCAATCATAGCAAACTTGGCACATAGGGACACATCTGATCCTGTAGTGAATGGTGTGAACAAGAATAGCCTGATGGACGTGTTCAGTGGCTTTTCACGGCAACATTATCAGGTACATTCTGTTGAATGACTGTTGCTTTCTTGTAAGGACCTAGTTTTTATGATTTTTTTGGGCAAGCAAATGCAATGGAATGCTGCTGGGTGAGAATTTCTGCTTCTAACAAGTATTATCATCCTTCTATCTCTGTTTCATATTGTCTGGATGTCATCTTCTCTCATATTAAGAAAATGAACATCCTCCATGAGATTCACACAGATCTGTGAGTTTGGGTTCTCTTCTTTGGGTCTAGGTTGTAAACCACTCAGAAGGAATTCTGCCAAGTAAGAAGTTCATTACAAAAGGCTACTCCAGTTGTGGAATTTTTGAAATGATTGATTTGCATCAAAGTAGTTGCTTGGGTTTTTGAAGTGGGTGAACCTGTTGATGGAATCAGTTGCCAGGGCAAGTTTTCTTAATGCTGAATGGGTTTAGAAATGTAGTATTAGGAACTGGACATCATGTCTTTGGACAAGCTTTAATCCATGTTCTGTTCGAACTCTCTGGTGAATATACAGAGGCATGCAGTGGACCAGACATTTGATTCTGCAACACCAGTCCAGGCTTCTCACAAAGACATGCAGGAGGAGACAGCTGAGACTGAAGCCCATAATGGAAGTGGAGCTTCCAAGCGATTTGATTTTTTGGTCATTGGAAGTGGTGTGGCGGGTTTGCGATATGCGCTTGCAGTGGCAAAGTTTGGGACGGTGGCCATTGTTACAAAATCTGAGCCTCAAGAGAGCAATACAATGTATGCCCAAGGGGGTGTGAGTGCAGTTTTGGATCCAGCAGATTCTGTTGAAAGTCATATCAGGGATACTATTGTTGCTGGGGCCTTCTTATGTGATGAGGAGACAGTTGAGGTGGTCTGCCGAGAGGGACCTGAACGAGTAAGGGAGTTAATTGCATGGGGGGCTCTATTTGATCAGAGTGAGGATGGACAACTCCATTTAGCAAGGGAGGGTGGTCATTCTCACCATCGGATTGTTCATGCAGCTGACATGACAGGACGTGAAATTGAAAGGGCACTTTTGACTGCTGTTCAAACTGACCCAAATATTTCAATGTTTGAGCACCATGTTGCTGTAGATCTGCTTACCCTTCAGGATGGACCAACAGTGGTTTGCTATGGTGTGGATACCTTGGACACAAAGAAACAAAAGGTGGTACGATTCATTGGAGGTGTAACTATGTTGGCTTCAGGAGGGGCAGGTCATGTGTATCCAACCACAACAAATCCTCTTGTGGCAACTGGTGATGGAGTGGCCTTAGCACAACGGGCACATGCTGTGGTTTCAAACATGGAATTTGTGCAGTTTCATCCCACTGCATTGGCAGATGAAGGCTTACCAATCAAGCCTGAGAAGCGTGAGAATGCTTTCTTGATAACTGAGGCAATGAGGGGAGCAGGGGGCATCCTTTATAACCAAAGTATGGAGCGCTTTATGCCTCTTTATGATTCCCGAGGAGAACTCGCACCCCGTGACTTGGTGGCTCGGAGCATTGATGACCAGCTGAAGAAGCGTAAAGAGAAGTTTGTGTATCTTGATATCAGTCACAAACCAAGAGATGAAATCTTGGCCCATTTTCCTAATATTGCAGCGGAGTGCTTGAAGTATGGGCTTGACATAACTAAGGAGCCTATACCAGTTGTTCCTGCTGCCCATTATATGTGTGGTGGAGTTCAAACAGGGCTACTGGGTGAAACCTCCATACAAGGACTATTTGCTGCTGGAGAAGTCACCTGTACTGGTTTGCATGGAGCAAATAGGTTGGCAAGCAACTCCTTGTTGGAGGCCTTAGTGTTTGCAGAGAGAGCTGTAGAACCCTCTGTTGCATATGCCTTCAAAAAGGGAAGTGAACAAGCAGACATTGAGAAGGTGGAGAAAGAATGCCTGCGTCCTGTTGTTGCCATGGACCTGAACAAGGATGAGTTGAAGGAGGTTCTTCGTTTCACAGCAGTGCAGAGAAAGCGCTTGCAACAAATAATGTGGGATTATGTTGGCATAGTGCGATCCACAGAGCGGCTCAAAGTAGCACAGAGGGAGTTAACTGAGCTTGAAGCTGAGTGGGAGGAGCACTTGCTCAGAAATGGATGGAAACCAAGGATGGTGAGCCTGGAGGTGTGTGAGATGCAAAATTTGATATCGGTGTCTAATCTTGTTGTCAGTAGTGCTTTAGTTCGGCAGGAGAGTCGTGGTCTTCATTATACAACAGACTTCCCGATGCTTGTTGAGAGTGCAAGGCTTCCAACAATTCTGTTCCCTAGTTCTTCAATGACAACCTGGAGTTCGAAGTTGGTCCGCAGAACAGAAGTAGAAACAAGATAATGACTCTCCAAAGGAAGTTGCATTTTTGGAAGGAGTATAAAAAGCACCAGTATCTGCAGGCAACACATTCGAATTGATGCTGTCTTCTTTGAAATGAGGTAGCAAGGTTATTCACCCAGGAACCTACTCTATTGTATGGTAAGCGCATTAGTCATGGACTAAAAAATTCTTTGATCACGTCATTCCTAGATTGGTGTAGAGTCTTTGGAGTTGAGAGGACAAGATAACTTCTTTTCAGTGATCAGAGTGCAGGAGTGTAACACAGGTGTTTAGATTTCAGATATCTTAAGGCCTGGCAGATGAGTGCTGTGGTGATTCTGTAGAATACTCAGAACAGTATATGTGCATCAAGATTGTTCTCCTTGCTGCTGGTTTCATTCTCTTTTGTTTGCCACAATTGTCACTGAGATCAGATGAAGAGCAAGGAGGATATGAGTAGCATAGGAATTGAGGGTGTTCAACAATGCTCAAGATATCCCTTATTCAGACCACCATTGGCTCTGAACCAAATGATGCTGGAAGTGAGGGACAAGATTCCAACAGGTGTCCCAAGAAAGTGGATAGACCACTTGTTGTGCCAGTACCAAATGCAGCAGTGCTGGAAGTGCTAGTACCAAACACAGTAGCGTAGCTTACTAGAAAGGGGTCTTAAGATGCACCATACATAGCTTGAGAAATAACCAGACCAGGAGGGTTTTTTTATTATGAAAGTTTTGAAAGAACCAGAGGTGGTGTTTCTTTCATTTCAGTTTTTCAAAATTAAAAGAAACCCAGAACTGATGGTTATTATCAGAATCATTAGTAGTCATGTCCCACAAGGACATATGTGGGGTTGAGACAAAATTTCAAAAAAATCATTAGTGTCTTGCATCTAAGGTTTTGCATCATGTTGTCACCATGCAAACCATCAGACACTACTTGTGAACATGTTAGATTCAGATCAACTTGTTCAATGATGCCAAGGTTCTTGTCACAATGAAGATTGTCAAGTTCACACTTGTGTGATGTTCAGACATAGGGAAATGGACAATGGGAAATGTGACCTTCATTGTAACTATTGTTCCCTAGCCTAAAACCCTATTGACATAGACAATGGATTGGAAACCTTAGCTAAAAATCTAGAACCTCTAACCTAAAACCCTAAACCTAGACCTAGTCTACCACCATAGATGCTACCTACTACCTAGTCTACCAATGTTTTTTTGGGGGGTGAAATTCCATAGACAAAAAAAGTGTCCAAGGTGACAAGGTACGAAGGGAGTTTTTTGGAAAAGATGCAACAAAATCACCATATGTAGACAATGGGTTCTTGGGGGTTGTCAAAACATAAGAAAATTCTTAGAAGATTTCACTATATCCTCTTTGACCTATGGCCAGATTTGCTTTTCCCTCTTGTGGACAATTGCCACTGCAGATCACAAAATTGGAAAAAAAAAAGCCCTAGACCCCTATGCCTAAGAATCAAACCTTGTTAGTTTCCAATACCTTGCATGGGTATCATCTTTTTGAAGGATCTCTTCCAAGCAATATGCCATAGGACATAACATGCATAATCATTGTCCAAGCCCATATTATGGTACAATTTGTTGGTTTGTTGGGATTGACCTTATTAGAACATCCTATTTGGTTAATCCTTAAGCTTTCTTTGACTTGCTCATCATCAAGATTTTGTATGGGAATGGTTCAAAATTAGCATTAGTCAATCCAAGACCCTTTTTTGTTGCTTTGCCCAACATTGAAGATTGAACATTTAAATCCAACAACTTTTTTAAAGCTTGGTATCATTGTGTTGACAACCCCTTCAATTAGAAAACTCCCTCCTCATTATGCACCACAACCACACTATGGGAAACACCTACCCTACCAATGGTTGAATGTGTTGGGAGTTTCTAAAACTTGACAAAAACCACATGCCAAAATGAAGTTTTGAAAATCTTTACATAGTTGACATTGAAAGTACCATGGGAGACCATGCTCGAAATGGGATGATTATCCAAAGTAGTTATCATCCTTGGTGTTCACCCACCTTCACATAATGTGGTTGCCAAATGAAACATTGTTGTAGGTTGAATATCAAAGATAATGAATGTTTTGGTAGAAAACAATGGTGCCTAATACATCGTTGTTGCCACCCCTAGTAAACTACTTGGTGCCCTTTTTCTTGAAGTGGAACTATTAGGTGTCTTTCTCAATGTCATTGGCACAATACTAAAAGTCGATTGTCCCATAGGGTTGGAAACTAAATTTGGCAACATAAATGATTATGGTAGGAAAATTTAGTGTTAAACCTCCCCACATTGAAGATTCAACCTTTCATCACCACCTTTTGGTTTTAATGCTCGAACATTCGTTTTTATCATTGATGCAACTATCAAAAGTATTTGAATTGAACTTGAAACCCTAACATGGTTTCCATTGACTATTTGAGACATGTGATTTTTCATAATATTCAACATCACTTCGTTTGTGACTAAAGGGCCTGAAAATTCAGCTCCATAAAAATATCTTTAGTCAACATCAAAATTAGAGAACGATGAGTGTTTTCATTTTTCAACTTTGCTCAAAATAAGCCCAATGTTGGATTTCACCTTGTTACCATGTTCATCATTAAAACCTCCAAGCATGGTGTTGGGTTGATTTGGAGTTAGCTTGGTGGTTGAACCTTTATTAATTGCACATTTTCTTTTATTTTTCCTAACATTGGTTGTTTGTGATTGGCCTTGCAATAATTCCAAATGTAAGGTGAAATAATGATTTTCATCATGCCCATAAACTTCACAATGGGAACATGGTTGGTTAGGGTTAGGGTTTCGGATTGGAGGTGGTGGCTTGAGGTGGATTAGGGCAATCCTTTTCCCAATGTTGCCCATCATAGCTCCAACACTTGTCTTTTATGCTCTACTCCATGTAATATGATGAATATACACCATTTTTTTTTTTGTTTTGGTTCCCTTTGTTTTTTGTGGTGCAACCTTATTTGGCTAGTCACCTAATTGTTGAGTTGATGGTGTTAGGAGTTCCTTGGGTTGCCTTTATAGAAGTTGAGAATCACCACATGTTCTTCCACCATGTTTAACTTGATATGTTCTAACACACTTGTTAATAAAGGTCGTGTAGGTTAAAATAATCTAGCATATTGTATTCATCACCTAAGTTCTTTGTCCAAAATCCCTTGTTAGAATTGGACATCCTATGTTTCTATGACTCCTTGTGTCATAATGATCAATTGTTTTTGTTTGCACCTATGTTTCCCACAAGCTTTCATGTGATTTATGTTGAAATTTTTGCAAATTTCATGGTTTTTTTTGTTCAAATCCCTTGGTAATTTCTTTACAATTCGCTTGAAAAAATTCTACAACAAGGTTGAATGTTAGCACAAGGCATTGCTTGTTAGTGGGAAGGCTAGCACCACCGTTTCCAATGGTTGTGTTATTATTTTGACTTTGTATGTCAAATTTATGAAACCTGAAATTTTACAAAAAAATGTCCACAAACAATTATTCATTGACAAACAACTTAATAATTACAACTGATGAACTACACTAACACCAAAAAAGGTCACATTCACACAATTGTTTGTTAATGAATAACTGTTAGGTGGTCATAATCTTGTTGATGAACTTGTTAACAAATAACCTAATGTTAATGTTTTTTTTGTTTTTGAACAAAAAACTTCAAACTTTGTGTGGTATTCATTAATGAATAATGCTTTGTAAGCACCTCATCACACACCCATGTTTTGGGCACCAAACATTCCCACCTTTTCGCATTGCAGGCATCGACCATGTCATGTTTCCCACATTTTGAACACCAAACACTCCCACCCTCCCACATTCTAAGCACGAAGCATGTCACATCACATTTCGAACAATGAACACTATGTCAACCTTTTGTTGTTTGTTGGCAAATAACTTTAACACCTTCAATTAGGTGTTCACCAACAAACAACCCTAATTTTGTCGACTATTCACCAATGAACATGAATTTAGCTTCAGGTTATTGTTCATTGATCAATAACTACCTTCCAAACCTTTTTTTTCACAAAGGACACATGGCAAGTTTGGACTATTTTCAAACATGATTTTGGAGTTTGGTAAATTACCAAAAAATGAAAAATAAAATTGGAGGTTTTGGTTGGACCCTTATGTACCCCTTTAAACTTCTTTTGAACATCTCGACCTCCCCAATGCACTATTCCCTCCTTAAACCTAAGAAAATTTGAAAACTTCATTAACAAATGGCAATGGGTGCACCTTGTTGTTTCACTGCTATGCGCCCCCCCTTTTGATTCCTATGTAATTGGGGTTGTTGCGTTGTTAATTGATGGACAACATCACAAACTTACTAAACTTCATAAGATCATACAAAGTTTTTGCAAAATTTGGTTTTCAAGGTGAAAGCACACTAAAGTGGAGTACTTTTTAAAGTCCATATTACCTTGTAGCAAAATACATTATATTGCACAAGTCAATAGTAAGGCTAAACATTTTTTTTTCACTTCTAAATTTGATCAATGGTAGATAATTGTGTCAAAACTTTACATTTCAAATATGAAAGTTGAATTATTAATTCAAATGAATAAAAGACTTTATAAAAAAATCCGTATTTGATTGTATATCTCAATTTATGATTTTCAAAATCTTTCAAAATTATCTTCCTTTCTATCAATGGCATCACATTACTTTCTATGTAAAAAAAAATCACTCAACTAAGCATTTTAGTAAATGTAATGAATCCATACTAATCATATGATATGGATTATGATGTCGGGTTTTTGGCACTTCAAAAGTTCAATATGTTATGGTAACTCAAAATTTATTCATGAATTCATACAATGTGATCATATAATTAGTATAATATTATTATTTTTAGTCCTTTTCACATATTATTCATTTATGTTTTGTTCCATGGCCAATGATTAATAATCCAACAATTTGTGACATGATTATGTCCTCCATCTTAATGTGTTTTCATCATTCATAGGTTCATACAAAAATCACACAAATTCCGTGTTATGGTTAATATGAATGATATTTATATATATTCAATATTCTAAATATCAAAATGAATGAGACATTGTTTTACAATGACATGCGTGAATGTTCATATTTAATACATAAAATTTGCATAATTTTATCCAAAATTTTATCATGATAATTGCACATATTTAATTAAATTTTAAATCATACATATTTCACATCAAAATATCACAAGTAAAAAAGACACATCATTTATAATAAAGTTATATATATATATAATTTTTTTTTGTGCCCTTTTTACACTTTGAAGTTTATGGATTTTTCATAAACATATTTTTTATGATTTTCACATGAATTCTATTGAAATTTCATGATATTGTAAGTTTGTGTTAAAGATCTTATTACTGTGATTTCTTTTATTGTAACTCCACTAGCAATAACCTTTATAACACAAAATGATGATTTGCTTCCCCCTTTGCTTTTGCGAGTCCTATTGTTATACATTATGAATTTAATATGTGACAAATTAATAATGGAAATCATGTGAAGTTTGTTCATGCATAGGTTCATACATTTTACACACGAATATCATATGTCGAAAACACATTTGACACATGGATAAATGTGTTGACAGATGAGGTATGAACCTATGAATGAACAAATCTCACACAAATTTTGCATGATTTTCATTTCTAAATCGTGAGATGCTAAGTCTGTCATGTAATTGTTGTGCTTTTGACAACAATGACATAAAGAGAGAGGGAAAGAAAATGAAAGAGGAGAAAAAAGAGAAAGGGAGATAAAGAATGAATAAGAAATTAAAAAATAAGGTCATTATTAATGGGAGGGTGTTTCTCCTTATTTGTTTTTTGCAAATGTGTCCTTTTCCTTCATAAACAAAATACCGCCTTCCACATTTTAGGCACATCATGCTAATCACAAACTTAAAATATCATGATTTGAATAGAATTTGTGCAAAAATCTTAAAACAATATGTTCATGCAACATCCATGGGCTTCAAAGTGTAAAAATGGCATAAAAAATGTACATATTACTAAACTATATAAATGATGTCTTTTTTACTTATGATTTTGATGTGAAATATGTACAATTTATATTTTAACTAAATCCGTGCAATTATTGTGATGTAATTTTGGATAAACTATACAATTTTAATGTATTAAACATGAACATTCACGTATGTTATTAAAAAATAATGTTTTATTTGTTTGAATATTTAAGATATTGAATATGTACAAATATCATTCATATTAACCATAACACAAAATTTGTGCAAATTTTGTATGAACTTATGAAAATTGGATTTCACACGAAATTTGTACAAACTTAAGAAGTTTGGTAAGTTTGTGATTGATAGGCCCCATTAGGGTTCAAATCAATAAGGAGTGACTAACAAAAGATGATAATAAAACACAAAATTACCTATAAGCTTTTTTAAAATTGAAATTAGTGTCTAATTGTAATTCCTACCCTTTCGAATTGCAAATCCTTTTTGTAACAACTTTTCTAAAACTAAATGAAAACAAATTTACATCAAAAATTTAATATGTGACAAATTAATAATGAAATTGTGCAAAGTTCATTAATTCATAAGTTTGTACATTTTTCGCACGAATATCATGCATTGAAAACACGTTTGACACATGGATAAATGTGTTGATAAATATAGTACGAACCTATGAATGAACGAATGTCACATGAATTTCACATCTTCCAATAAATCCGTGTTTCAAATGTGTTTTCACTGCACGATATTAACGTGTGAAACATATGAATTATGATTGAACGAATTTACACAATTTCCATTATTAAATTGTGAGATGCTAAGTTTGTGATGTAGTGTAACATCATTAATTACATTACATTTTTCATGTTTCATGAAAACTCATTTGCATATTACAAGAATCCAAATTCAAAAATATGAAATATGAAATTTCAAAGCCACACCGTGGGGGTAAACCCCCAAAGACCAAGGAAACCAAGACCCCATTTGCACTAAACTAGGTTATATCCATAAATAACAAACTATAAGAAATTTATGTCATGTAACAAATATTTGACAAAACATTCAACCACAAGGATATCAAACACGACTAAACACATAACCGTAAGGACAACAAGCTATAGATTAGGCACATTACAAGCTCAAAAATTGACTAGATAGATGGCAAATGCTAGGATGATAATGACAAGGTGCATTCAAGTGAAGCTTCAACAAGTAACCTAACTTTATATAGTGAAAGGGGACATGGGAGGAGAGGGTTTGAAGGGATTAGGAAGTACTTGTGTAAACAACATTAAAACAATCAAAAAATAAGATGATGAACATGGGAAAACAAAGCAAGGAACACCAAAACACTACCATGATGATGATCAAAATGCATTGAAGTTCACCATTATGGTGATTAGATCTAGCAAGGGGCACTAGTCATGACACCACAATGATGACCATTAAATTCGACAAGGAGCATTAAAATGCACCTAGTTAATGATCAGATTTGGTGGAGAGCATTAAAACACCACTTCACAAGGACAATAAGGCATAACAAAGAGACCCTTGGAGCACCACCACAACATTGATGATCAAACTTGGCTTTTAAGACATTAAGAAAACCATTGCATAGATAGTCAAAATGGGCAATTAAAACATCAAAGCACACAATGATGATGATTAAATTTGACAAGGAACAATATAAGACCATCACCATGATGATTATAATTAATGATGAAACACAACAAAACAATAATGACAATAAGAGGAGTAACATCATCCTTCACAAGCAAAGTAAGACAATAAAATGATTGACCTATTATAAATAATCTAGTTGCAGCTGTCATGCCCGTATGCATGGCCTCATACATGACAATCAATTATAGTCATGCTAATCATGCCTTTTAGGGTTAATGTACATTCGTAGGTTATTTTACACTATTATGTGTTTTAAGGTTATGACTTGTTTAGGGTTTGAGCTTGTTGGTGGTTGTATAAAAGGCCAAGCTCTTTCCTTCTCTTGTTAGTTTTTCTAGAATTCCTTTGTCAGGGAGAATTTCCTCCATAGTTAGACTGGATTTCCAGATGCTCATGGTGGTTATTACATGGTCACAGTTTACGTACACTATGTTTTCTTTCCTTCTTTGTAATTTAATTCTAGAAAAACTACTTTTTGTTGCTTAATGTTGAAAGCGGTAAATTTTTTTGGCTTGGAATTCTTGAATTTCTTTTGCTAGTGTTGTTGTTGTTATTGGAAGGAGCTTGTGTTGTTACATTTCTGCTAACTAATAGAGTCCAGATTAGAGGAGTTGAGGAGAACAAAATTAATTGGGGGAGTGACGTATCTTGGAGCAAATGAGTTTCAAAACTATCTTTCTCTCTTTTGCGTGCACACAACACAAAAGGAGCCTTGAAAACTTTTGAAGCTGCCAAAATCAAGTAAGAAAAAGAAAAAAAATAAAATTGCTTTGATCTCTTGCGTGAATTGTAGCATTGCATCCGTCATTGCTGTAGCGTTGGGTTTGCCATTGTTGCAGCATCGTATCCGCCATTGTTGGAGTGCTGCTTCTGCCATTGTTGTAGTGTTGTGTCACTGGTCGTCGCAGTGATGTGTCTTTCATGTTGTCGGTCGTTGCATTACTTGTTGTTGCAAAGACACGTTTGTCACATTGTCGGCCATTGTGTTACCGGATGTCATAGTTGATGTCGGAGTTGACATCCATTTGATGTCATAGTTGATGTCCGTTGGACTTCTATTTGACATGCAATTGACATTTGTTAGACTTTTGTTCGATGTTCAACTAATGTCCGTCAAACTTCTGTTTGACGTTCGGCCGACATTTCTTGGACTTTCGTTCGACATCCGTCTTTCCACCAACATTTTATTTTTATTTTTACTATTTTTATTATTTTATTATTTTATTGTAAAAAAATTATAAAAAAATTATTTTTATGATAATAATAAGAATAATAATATGTATATTTACGTTATTTTTGTATTAATACATACATATATAATTCTTTCTTCCTTTACTTCGTCATTTAGCACTAGTGATTACATAAATTGAAAGTTGTTTAAGGTATGTTTTCATAAGCATTTCACATTTTAGTTTTCATTACGGTTATATTTAATTGCATGGTTATGTTAGAATTTTATAGCTAGTGGTCTGTATTGCTACAATTTTTTTTGGCATAGGATCGACAACACCATGTCCTTGGATGATGAGAACATTACCACTTAGCCAGAGCCCAAGTATCAGCTACAAAGTGACACACAATCCTTTGAGCCGATTTCTTTGAATTCATGATCTTCACAACAGTACCATCAAGTGTCTACAACGCCACTGTCATCCAATACAACTCCTACCAAGAATTCAGGTTCAGGTTACACTACATCAACGGTACATCATAATCCATTTGGAGGGGTTAATTAGTGGGGTACGCTTGCTACTACACTTGTTTTCACCATCATCGTATATTTTGCTGCAAGCCATGACCTTTACACCCATATACACCATGGAGGTTAGAAGTTCCCTTGGGAGAATAGAAAAGTTCAGTGGAAGGTTAGGTACCATTTCTTCGAGAGAATTTAAAGCAACTTTTTCAACTGTGATTTGTGCATTGGAGTTCAAATATGGCGATAATTACATGGAGGCAATCGCATTCAAAAAATTAGCTTGTTATGTGCACTATGAGGCATTGGATGCATACGAGCAACATTCTTTGAGGATTTTGGGTGTCACCTAAATCCCCAATCCAGCTTATGTCACAACCATCGCCACTGCTTCTCAAATTGCACTTCAAGTTACCATTGCACATCATGGGACTGTGCCCAATAATCCATATTTGATACCTATTTTAGTAAACCTTTCTCCTCAATAACTCATTGTTACTACCACAAACATTCTTCCCACCATCGATGCACCAACTTTTGTTGATCTAGTGGGGGAATTCTTTTGAGTTCTCGAGTTAAAATTTATGGTGAAGAATTTTGAAAAAATTCTATAGCTCGTCACCTTCTCTCAGCAAAAAGATGAAACCCTCAAGATGTTTTACAGGAGGCTTCTTAAGTTTAAAAAAAATACTTAGAGCATCATAGACTTGGAAGCTACCCATTGGTATTTTCGTTCATTGGAAGGTACTCCGACACTCCATGCACAGGTTGTGCAATGAGTTTTTGTAGAATTTGGAGACTCGTACACTTTGCTGGATGTGTACAACATTTCTAAAAGTTGGAATTAGTTCATGCACACTATGAGCACTTATACACATGCAACATTCCTTTTGAGAATCTCTTTTGTGATTATTCTGGGAAAGAGGGACATCAAGAAGCTGTTTGTTTTACTAAATTCTCGGAATGGAAGGAACTCCGATTACCATGGAAAAATTTGCTAACATCTTCCACTACCCCTCAACGAAAAGTCAAAGCACCTTAGCCTTCCACTTAGGCTTTCCCCACAAAGGGTAATTTTAGTAAGAATGTTAAGAAGGAGCACAATGCTAACAAGAGGGAGGTGCTTCAAGCCCATGTCACTCAAATTCAAACTCTGCAAAATGAACTCGAATCATTGAGGGCCCAACTTGCTAATTTAAAAGGCAAATTTTCCTAACTAGTTAGTCATGCCCAACCTATACAGGGTTCAGGGTCACGGGAGGGACTCCTAGGTCATTTTATGGCCTCCCACACAATGCCATGGTTGGGGAATATGTTTTTTCCAGTGCACACAATTCTAATTTCACACCAGAATTTGCCACTTCTTTTTGCCCTTCCTACTTTGCGGCATAAAAGGTTAGTGTGGCACCCAGAGTTTCTGCCATTAGGTAGGTAATTTAAACTGATGGACTCGCTTTTGGTTCAAGTCCTATTACCAAGGCTAGAGAAGCTTGAGTAGTCATGCCACAATCTTTTCGTCCTTTCAACACGGAAGAAAAACGCACCTTGTTGGTGAGGGGGGAATAAACTACTACACCAAAAGCTGCTAGGGCATCAAATTCTCATGTCCCAGGAGTACATGTACATTGAAAAAACACATAATTTTCCACTCATCAGCTTATGGAGTGCCAACTTCAAATGCGTGAAGTGGTGCAAAAGCTTGTGAATACATTGTTGTTTAGTTTTCAAGATTTGAAGTTAAACACCAGGGACATAATTGCAGTACTAAAAGATACCTTGAACATTACATTAGGTCCTCTATCGATCCCTGATCCACATGCTACAAGGGTCCCATCCAACACCTTGGAGAGACATTTGATTGGCTCATGTGTTGTAGATGGCGTTCATAATCTAGTCATTAGTTCTAGCATGGCTAAATTAATGGGTTCTCCTACCTTTGATTCTACATTCACATATCAAAAGGGATCTAAGAACACCTCACTTATGGATTTGTTACTCAACAAAGGCGTTATGGATAGCCAATCTTTTCACAAAATCTTTCACTCATTTTCGAAGGTGGTGCCTAATGAGAGAACTTCCATCGCCACCAGAGTTGCCATTATCAATAATATTGAGTTAGTAATCCAGGTGGGAGGACATATACCCAGAGTAGTACTTCTTGATACATGTGCCCAACCAATGATTCTTGGAGTTCAATTCACCAAGAAAATGGGCATGTTCAACTCCAAATTATGGAAATCTATGTGGCAAATTCGCACCGCTAATGGGAGCGTAAAAGAGGTACTTGGGGAGAGCTCAAATTAGATTGCACTTAACTTCAATAAAGGTACAGATCAGGAGCTTTGCCTATAGGTTAGATGTTTAGTCACTAATGTCACTAGTTACGATGTGCTCATTGGGTAAGAGGCCTTGTTTCCACCAAGTTTCACAATTGACAACTAGTTCGAGCATGCGTATTACCGAGTGGATTGGGAGATTGATGGCCACTATTTGGGAAACATACCCTTTGATTTACATGGGAACCATATTCCTATGGTTCACCATTGTATGCTCAAAGAAACACACATTATTTCCTACATCCAACAAGCTAGCCACGAGTGGATAGAGGTAGATGAAAAGGAGACAACTTACACCCAAGCTACTGAAAGCTTGAAAGTGGTTCCTACTAACATTCAACACGGATTAGAGGTTTTACAGAGGTTCAAAGCAGCCCACGAGCCCTTGGTTAAAGCTTTGTCTAGTTTTGAAAACATGGAGAGCCATGGCAAACCGATTAAACCAGTAGTTCGTCAACTAATCACCTCGACACCACCTAAGGAGGGGATTACATTACTAGAATTTTTTGGTGGTATTAGTATAGGTCTCGAAGCCTTACTATAGTCAAGGATGGTGGTTTGGAGGTATTTCTACATAGACATTGATCTTATTGCAAGGCAAGTAGCAGCATCGAAAGTGATGGAGCTCACAGCTAGATTTCCACAATAGTTTGCAACCATCACATGAAAGGCCAATTCATTTTCTTGCCCTCTAACATACAATTAATTCATAAGAAGCATATGGAATTACTTGGCCCCATGGACCTCATCATTTCATGTTGGGAGAGTCAAAGATTTTTAGCGGTTGGATTTGGAGATGGCTTGAGTGACATAAGATCCGGTCTCTTCATGGACATGGTACAATTGATCACTTGGGCTCAATCCATTTCTCCTACGTTTAGTTATGTAATTGAAAACACCCCTTCTCAACTTGATCAAAGGGAGAAAGTTTAGGAGCATTACACATTGGTCAAGCATTACCTTGGAAAGCCGCTCCTATTCGATGCGGCATAATGTGGTTCTTATGTGCATTGATTACGCAACTGATGGACCAACCTTGCACCACTTTTAGTTCTACAATTGGCTTTGAGATACACCATCAAAGACCCCAACTTGTAAGTTTTTCACATATTGGATGATCAGAGTTCTTGCCAACCAATTACAAGGCAAGAGAAACCTCCTTGGCTCCCTGCGAACACAATAGGAAAACCAAGAGGTGCTTGGCCCACCTTTGTTTCCTTCCCAAGAGCACATGTTTTTCAAGTAGATGGACTAGGCCTAGTGTATCATCATGTTTCAACCACTTGAGATGAACTAAGCCCGGAAGAAAGAGAAAAGGTTATGGGGTTCCAAATTAGCACTACTAGTCACACCAAAGTGACTAAATTGGAGCGTAACACTCTACTGGGGAGAGGCATGGACTTGAACTCCCTTACATGGGTGTTGGTAACCTATGTATTTTTTCAAATGTACACATCACCAACATTGATTCAATTAGCTTGTAGTTCTAGCGATGCGACTACATGGCACCCCGACCCAATACACTTGCCTATCTTCAACACTCTACACTCCATTCTTAGTGTTGGGGGGGAGGAGGTACCATGTAATTTGACTCAAGTTGTTTATGATACACTTGGAGGTACATTAGCTTCTGGAGAAACAATTACAACCTTCTACAAATCTGCGCAGTTGGATAGTGGAAAACCCAATACACCAGGTTCTTCAAACATACTTTCCAACTACATTCCATGTGTTTCCAATTACCATTTCGTTATGGGGAACTAGCTCACCAAGAAAGAGAGAAACCAAGTCATAGACTTACTAATTAAGTATGAAAATGTGTTCACATTCTTAATGAAAGATTTAGATAGGTGTAAAACCATGCAATTTTTTATAGACCTTAGAGATGAGACACCCATCTATCGAAAGCATAGGTTGAGCAAACATGAGTGGGAATTGGTAGATGAAAGATGTAAAGAGCTCCATGATGCTGGTCTCATTTAGCCATCAAATTCTGATTTCGCAACCATTATAGTAATGCTAGTAAAAAAAGATTCAACTAGATTATGGACTAAGAAAAAGATGTGTGAGGATTATAGGCCTTTAAACTTGGTTACACCTCAGGACAGGTACCTCATGCCCATCCCTGAAGAAATTTTTAATAACATTAAAGACTCAAACATCTTCACAATTATGGATTTGAGGTAAGCCTTCAACTAGATTGTGCTTGCTGCGAAGGATCCCAAGAATACGACATTCCATGGAAGCAACAAGTTGTGGGAATGGCTTATGATGCCTTTTGGATTAAAGAATGCACCTGTCTTCTTTCATCGAGTCATGGACCAAGTTCTTGAAGGGGCAGGTTTCCTGAAGTGTTATATAGATGATGTCCTAGTGCATAGCAAGGGCCTCTTGCAGCACTTGGTTCATCTTGAGGAGTTATTCAAAAAGCTTCATGAACTCAATACGAAGATCCATCCTAAAAAGTTTGAGTTTGTTGTCACCTTAGTAATCTACCTTGAACACAAAATCTTGCCAAATGGTATTATGGCTCATTGGGCCAAAGTAGTCGCTATTTTGGAGATGCCCAATCCTACTGATGTTCACACTTTGAAGAGTTTCATTGGACTATGTAATTATTACAGGATTTATGTCCAAGACTTCAATATTATTGCTCATCCTTTCTATGCATTGTTAAAAAAGGATGTTGCTTGGACATGGAATGAAGAGGCTTAAGAAGCTTTCGACACACTCAAGGAAAAGCTTTCAGAGTTCCCAATTCTAAGAAGACCTGATTTCAACAAGGTCTTCATTCTACACATTGATTGGAATGCTCTTGGTATTGGTGCTATTCTTGGCCAACTTGATGAGGAAGGCAAGGAATATGTTATCACTTATGCATCTCGAAGTAACAACAAGGTTGAGAATAACTACTCTTCATACGAGGGGGAGTGTTTTGTTGTTGTGTGGGGTGTCCTACATTTCAAGCCTTATTTTTATGGCACCGAATTCACTTTGTATACCGACCACTAGCCTATCAAGTGGTTGATGACCAACGATAAGCTTACTAGTAAGTTAGCTCATTGGGCATTTATACTTCAGGAGTATGAGTTCAAGGTTATTCACCGACCTGGTATTACACATGAGAACGAGGATACCATGTTGCGGAGACCCCTTACTACCTTTGAAGATTTTTCAGAAGTCAGACAAAACTTCGACCAGATTCTAGTAGTACATGTATCTTATGCATCTAGTTATCTTACACTATTGCAATGTAACCTGGTTGAACATCCCATTGTGGATATATGGGAGGACTTGGACACTCTAAGGTTTCTTTAGCATGGGGAATACCTTCCCCAACTTACATCAATTCATTGAGATCGCATACAACAATGGTCCAAACATTATTCATGGAGGGATAATCATTTTGTCCGATGCTTACGATAAGGTGACATAGTGGTTCCTCCACCACATTAACGGCTTGGTTTTATTTAGAAGGTACATCTGGAGCTTGGACACTTTGGAGTTAAGTGTATTTATAGGCTTTTCGCTCCTCATTACCATTGGAGAAGGTATGTATGCTCAAGTGTGAGATGTCATTGCTAGGTGTGAACAATGTGATAGAGTGAGAACTTCCTTCTCCTTTCAATAGTTCATGCTTTCTCCACTCCTTATTCAAGGCATCTTCTATCGCCGGTCATGTGATTTAGCTGGAAAGTTACCATAGACCTCTAGGGGTAATGTCTTCATCATGATTATGATTGAGCATTTTTCAAAATGGGTCGAGCTTGTTGTGTTGTCGAACAAGTCATCATACAATACCGGCTAGGTTTTCATACAACAAGTCTTAAGTAGGTTTGGGGCTTGTGCTGAGTGCCTTACTAATCAAGGATCAAAATTCAGAGGAGAATTCCAAGACCTATTGGACCATGCTTTCATTGATCATCGCCGGACTTCAAGGGATCATCCCCAAGTTGATGGCCTTGTAGAGAGGATGGTTTAGACATGCAAGAAGGGACTTCGAAAGATTTGCTTCACTAAGAACAAAGAGGATTGGGACTTGGCCCTACTTTACATCACCATGGGTTACAAGATGTCCAAACACGCCTCTTTGTCTCATTTTTCTCCTTACTTTCTACTTTTTGGGAAACATCCCATTCCACCTTCTTCCATTAGTGTTCAAATGGACCAAGTTGTGGACTTGGACTCCCCAGTCACTTGGGTTAAAGTCATCGCAAAGAGGGTTATTTTGTTCAGGAGGGTTATGCCCATGGCCATGGAGAACTTGTCCATTGTAAAACATCGTGACACTTTACGGTATGCACACACATGAGGTGATAGTTACAAACCTAAGGTGAGACAATTTGATGTTGGTGACTTTGTGTATCTCTAGTAGTAACCTAATGATACTCTAGACATTTCTTTCGGTCGCATTATCTTGATTAAGGCGATCAGGCCTTCAAGTGTGTTGGAGTTGCAAGGAGTTAATGGACGCACAATTTGGGATCATTCCAAAAATTGTGTGCCCTGCCATTTTTGAAACTTAGTTCCTACCATCATCATGTCAATTTGGATTCCTCCACTTGACTATCCATGTTAGGTATGTCAAAGGATAAATGATGCTAATTAGATGCTACTTTGCGATAATTATAATGGTGGATACCATCTATTTTGCCTCAAGTTGGAGCTCATTCAAATTCCTACTAGCATTTGGTACTGTTCATCATGTTCTCCTACAACACCTTGATTTTTATTTAGACCATGTCACACTTTTCTTAATTCAAATCTTGGGGGGGGGATACATGAGATTTTCATTTCAACCTCCTATTGTGCATTATATATATATGTGTGCGTGCATTTCTTTTTGATTGATTAGTTTCTACATTTACTAGTTTTAGTCTTTTCGTTTAGTAGAGTTTATTATGGATTTATACCCTTATGACACCGTATGTCACAACATTACACGTCATGATAGCTATTATGCTTGTATGCATGGCTTCATACATGACGGTCGATTATGGGCATGCCAATCATGCCTTTTAGGGTTAATGTACGTTTGTAGGTTACCGTATGCTATTAGGTGTTTTAGGGTTATGACTTGTTTAGGGTTTGAACTTGTTGGTGCCTGTATAAAAGGTCAAGCTATTTCCTTCTCTTATTAGTTTTTCTAGAATTCCTTTGTTAGGGAGAGTTTCCTCCATAGTTAAATTGGATTTCGAGATGCTCACGGCATCTATTACATGGCCATTGTTTACATACATTATGTTTTCTTTCCTTCTTTGCAATTTAATATATATGAGAATTTCATCTCAACTTCTTTTTGTGCATTGTATATATATGTGCGGGCATATATTTTTGGTTGATTAATTTCTACCTTTGACTGGTTTTAGTCTTTTTGTTTAGTAGAGTTTACTATGGATTTACACCCTTACGACACCGTACGTCACAACACTACACGTCATGACACACCGGTGAAGACGAGATTAACATCAACCTCGAAACATTAGAGATTTTGAGTTTTTTTCAAACTTACCACCACCTTGGAATTAGATCTTGAACCCCATTGTTTTGCTTAAATTTCAACCACACACAAAGGTGTGAACAAAAATGCAATAAAAATGGAAAGATATTGCATAGGAAATGTTTTGTAAACAAACAATATTGGATTGTTTGCTTGTAGGGTGAAAATTGTATGTTCAAGTGTCAAATTTTGTATGGCCAAAATTGTTGTTAGTCAAATTACCCCCTTTACTTCCAACCTTGATATTTCGCCCACTTTTTTTTTGTTGATTTGAACATTCTTCAAGGTTATGGATGCATCTAGCACAATTGTACAAGTTTTATTTGAACCCCAAATGCAACCAAAGAATGCACAAGGATTTACAACTAACTCACACTAAGTGTTCAATGATATATATATAGTTAACCTAGTTGTGGTGTCCATTCTTTGCTAGTTTTTTTTGCAAAGTTTTGATTTTCCTTCTAGGTCAAAGTTTTCATGACACTTTCATGCTTGTGACAAAAGTTTTTTTGCATGTCATTCATTTGTCATCATTTATGAATAGCTACATTTTTCATCCATTATCTTTGTTGTTTTCAAATTCCTTAAACTTTATGTCTAAGCCTTCATATCATCCATCAACCTTTTGGAGATCCAATTTCTGTGGATCTTACCATTTTCAACTTTCAATTTATCCATTGTCTTTCCTAGATTCTAACTTCCATTGTCATTTCAATTTCTCACTTTCTTAGATCCTATTTGTCTTGGCCACTTTTTTTGATCCTATTGGTCTTGGCTTTCATGATTCATTACTTGTAGATTCCAACTTTCTTGCACTTTACTTTTCTTGATATATATTTCATTGTATTTCTAGGATTCCAAATTTGGACTTTATTTCCATTCAATGTCTTTGCAAGTTTGGAACTTCTATATGGATATTATCTTTCTTAACCTTCATTTCATATATTATTTGTTCCAAAATTTGACATTCTTTGATCTTACCTGTTGAGGCCATAATTTCATTGTTTTTTTGCATATTTCAACGTTTTGGAGTCTTATCTCATTGGGCCATCATTGTCTTTTTCTAATTTTCCATCATCCTCAACCTACAAACTATCCAATATTTAACTTTCCAAAATCCCATCTTACTTCATCCATTTCTTCCTAGTTTCAAATGTTTATATATCTTCCATCTTCATTAACCACCATATCATCCAATAACTTTTCCAACATTCAACATCTATGACCCATATATCATCTAATGTTTAACTTCTCCAACTAAATCCATTTTATCAACTATCCAACATTTGAACTTTCTTCACCCATATATCATCCAATGGACCTATCATTGCATTGATATGGAAGGTAGAGTAACCAGAAAAAAATCAAAGATATTTTATTCAGTTTGGCCAATACGAAAACTGAAATCCAAGGATATTGATTACTAGTGAAGATGAAGATACTTTTATCATATGTGAACCATCATTCCTTCCATTCAACACATCTACCACATCTCTTTAATGTTTCTTTTGGGGCATTCACATCTCTTTCATTGAAATGCATTCAATTTCAAGCATTGCAACAATATGATTTGATAGTAAAATTGAATATATTATAAAATTTTGAAGATTTTTTTTCTCTTTGGGCACCTTGACTTGTAATAGCATTGGACCTAGTGTTGGATTGATCTTGTTGCACTTCTTTAATGTCATCCTTCCAAGCCTTAGAATGAAAATTGGGAGGATACATGAATATTAGCCCTAATGGATACGAACTATGATCCCTCAATTACATACACAAAAACAGTTGATGAAATACACCACTTTTGGTTGGAAGGTATACACACTGTACACCTTTTTTAAAAAGAAGTGTACAATATACACATGAATGGAGGCCTGAAATATAACTAAACTTGGATACAAGAAATATTTTGGCAGGGTCACATACTGAGCACCCGTGGGGATGCTCTTAGACGCTGTAAGTGATTACTCTTTACTATGAAGGTAGATAAGTATGTAAGGCACTTGGTAGCTAGTAGGTAGGCAGATGCATGTGAATGGTTAGTAGTTAGTACATAGTTAACTACCATGTTTACTTAGGGGACATGTATCCAATGCAAAAGTGTTCCCTGTCCATTGATGATTTCCATCTACAGCTGAGTTACCAAGGTTAGTTATATACTGAGGTATATTTGCATCATATGACAGGCTTCCACCTCGGTAACCTATACTGTAAAGCCTCCTACTTCCGCCTCACACTACCTAACTACCTATGTAAGTGGGTAAGTATCATAGATAAGTAGGTAGGTAATATAAGTGGTTACAACTATGCAGGTAAGTAGGTACGACATTTGATGGTTACTAGAGGTAAGTAGATGCATGTGGATGGATAGTACATAGCCAATAATTGGATATGAGATAATGAGAGAGAGGGTTTTTGAAAAATTCTGGTGAAAAAAATTCTTTGCCCTCCCATCATCACCAAATACTTAATCCTTCAAGCAATGAAAAGAAGCCACCTGTCATCACCTGCCTATTGCAAATGGACAACTGGCATGCATAGAAAATAAAGAAGGCACTACCCAGTACCACTAGAGATTGAGCATACATTGAGGACCTGTTCTTTGTTATGTACGCAATATTTGGAAAAAGTTTGTGCTCATGTGGCTTTATGCAGTACTCTCCTTTGCATGGAAGTTAATATGCTTTCATTGTGCAATTGGTCCTGTGGAACTGATCAATGATGGATTTGCATATGTGATGAGATGTAAGTCCCCCGCCCCCCACCTGGGATCCCCCAATATGTGATAAGTATGAGAAGGTACACCCACAACCCCTATTTGGGCCTTGACTATTGTTAATCACATCCAACATAAAGTCTAGAGGCCATTTTATTTCTGCTGGTGGATCAAAGAGCAAGTCCACCAACAATAATAATGTAATGGTTTAGACGAAGTTCAGGCTTCAAATTAAATTTGGACATGAAAATATTCACATGGTAGAGTGTTTTTCAAAAAAGGCAAGTAAAGAAACACAATTGGTTTTGATTGACAGTTACCAGTGATTGGTTCATTTGGTGGCATTCAGTTAATGACTATACACTATCCAAGCTTTCATTCGTCCAGGTGATGGTAAGGAAATAACTTGCAAACTATTTTTGGATAGGGTACACAGTAGGTTGTAGAGGCCCATATGCTGGGTGTAGGTGGATTTGGTGCAACAAACAAACTCTGATCAGCTCTGTCATTAACACACACCATGGAGAAACCAGTGCAACTTTAGGAGTAGAAAAGCTGTATTTCTAACTAATTGCATCTCTATCTCTCTCTCACACATCCTCAAAAGGTACAAAGTGTTTCCACCATAACTCCAAACATGCGAGAAGATCTAATAGTTGGATTCCAAGTTCGTACAGAGCATGAAACATGGGATGTTCTAAGGAGAGTATCTTGTAACATTTTTTGAGTCTTACTTTATGCTATGTGCAAGTTGTTTGCTTTGCTTTTGAAAGTAATTGTTTTGTTTTGTGATGTAGGTATTTTGAATGTTAGTTGTAACCTTGTCCTATAATTTACATATTATATTCCATCACATATCAAGATGGACAATGGTCACAAACTTTGGGTTCTTAGAGCAACTCCACCCATATTTGGTCTTTGGGCTTTTCACAATATATTCTCACATTCGACATTGCGAACATATTGGTTCCCCACCCATAAACATGACCATTGATAAAAGGTGGGAGACTACTAATAACAAGTTAGTTGGATTGATCATTTTATTTGGCCAATCAAGACCACCCAATCATATTGTGAACACACATTATAGCCAAAATCCATTTTACTGGTCCACACCGGCATAACCTTTACTATTCTTCATCCAAAACGTAGTGTGCAATGTGTTGTCAATGGCCCAAAGACCAAACATGTTCCTTCATGTGATCGATGCTTGCACTTTGATATTCGGAGGAGTGTCAAGAGTTTGCACTCGACTCCACTTTATTCTTCTCCAAAACCAAAAAAAAAAAACTGGAAAAGCTTTCGACACTTTGGAGAACGTGGAAAATTAGCTACCCTAACTTCATTTTTACACTTGGAAGAGTATGGCCAGAGAGAGAGAGAGAGAGAGAGAGAGGGCGACACAGAGAGATATAAAGAGAGAGACAGAAAGAGAAACAGAGAGAGTATGATCGAGATCATCCACAAAACTTTGTACTTACACTAAATTTTCAGTTTTTTCATGAAGAGTGTAGTCACTTTCCTAATAGAGACACACTGCAAGAAAAGTTTTTTGGACAAAATTGCTTTGACGTCTTTGATACTTTTTTTGTGTTTTTTGGTGTTGTGGAAGAGTGTGGAATATCGAGTTCTTCGTGTCGAGGTTTTCTAGATGATTGTAATTCGACGCTAATTTGGAGATCAGTTGCAGGATGCCGCCAGGATGATTTACCTGATTGATTATCATAACAGCAATATTTCTGTTGCACGCTGCTGCTGCACTTAATACTGATCTCTAGCTGTCAATCGCAGCAAGAAGCGCAGAGCTTCGGTGATACAACTACACCTTTGACCTGCTGGGGGAAGTGGATTCCTGAATCTCTAGTAGATCGTGTTCGTGAGATTTTACTAGTGTCTGCTAAAAGAGTCGTAGGTTCTTTGTTTTTTGGGCAATTTTCATGGTGCTACAGAAAGACAGACAGACAGGAAGCAGCCCTGAAGAGTACTTACTGCAGGGTTCGATTCGCATGCGTCTCGACAAGATGTGGAGCGACAAGTCGTCAAATCGCAATTGAATCCTCAAAGTATAATTAGTGCTGTCTCCTCTATCAGTACTTGTTTTTTCTTTTTTTTCTTTGTGGGTACTTCTTCTTCGTCGAACTAGATCGATGTTTTTAGCGGCGTCCTGATCATCAGCTGCAGTACTTGTACTAGACGTCATCGAAGATGCAGATTGCATTTGATGAACTCGTATTTCCATCACTACCGAATTCCTAGTCAGGTTGGTACTGGTATTGGATTTATTTTTTTTCAAACTTTGATACTAGCCTGGTCCTGGTATTAGGGTCCGACGACAGAACCGTCTAATCCTGGTTGCGTTGTTATTTGGTTGTTATTTGGAGCTAGCTAGCTAGGAGGAGTTGAAGATGGACGGGGTGACAGCATTGTTGACAGATGAATTGCTACATATGACGAGCTTGCAAGTGGGTTCAGCTACATCGCTGCTACAGTTTGCATTGTTGCCTATAGCAAAGGTGTTGGTTTTATGCGGTTTTGGCTTAGCCATGGCCACCCCTTACATCAACATCCTGACGGCACCCTCTCGTCGTGTGCTCAGCAAGGTAAAGGTCGCATGCATGATGATCTTGACATGATGGTTCCAAATATTCCTCTAAATGCACATATAGACTGGTATCCAAGAACCTACGGGAATGGTATAATGATCTGATGATGAGGCAATACCAGCCTATGAATATCAATGCCTGCTTAGTAGGGACTTGACATAATGCCAGGGCTATATCAATCTCAATATCAGGTATATACTTGCCACATACCAGCCAAAACTCGGCCCAACACTTGCTGGTCTAGACATCATGCCCATAATGCCTTGCACTTGTACTCTTCGTTCTTCTTGAATCTCTTCTTTCTGTGAATGTGTTCTGATGATCATACCGCACCAGCTCCCGCACAATCCTGATCATAACTGCAAGTTTAATGCAAGGATCCAAAAGAAAAAGGAAATAGAAAAAGAAGAAACTGATGTTGCAGGTCAAACCATAGCTTCTGCTGCTGCTTTCTAGTAAGTTACTGATCATCTGATCATCAGCTTGTGGAGTTGGGATTTTTGTGGTTTGGATCTTGCACTGCAGCTGGTGTTTTCCCTCTTCTTGCCATGTCTGATCTTCACTCAGCTAGGAACAGCCATCAGCTTCCAAAAAATATTTCTATGGTGAGCTTGCTATCCAAGCTCTTGGATGGTAGTACTTTTCTTTGACAACACTCCTAAAAATGTAATTTCTTACAGCATCTCCACCCACACCCCTATTGGAGCCAGCCTTTTCAGTGTTACTCACATTTAACATACAGTGTTATCATTCCCTCCCATCCTCACCTATAAACATGAAAATGTGGACAGTATAACTTAGTGAGAGACTGTTTAAATGTCTCCACTTGGGTCAATCATTATGGCTGGCCAGTCAGAAACAATCATTTCCTTTTACTGACCCACTTGGAAGGCACTGTATCTTTGGCACAATTACAGGCCCACACTGAGTTTCACATTATTTTGGCTCCTATACTTCTTTAAAACATAGTGTACATGCCAGTTTAATACTACATATGTGTGGAGACGCTCTTAAATGTCTAAGCTTCTTCAGGCAAGAATTATCATGAGAAAATTGCATTGTGATACCCATTTATGGACAATCTAACTTGCAAACGCTCATGCCACAACCAGTGCTCTGATTGCAATAACAGTGCTGTGATGCAACAAGGATAAGTTGTGAAATTTTTGTGAAGACCCATTTAAAAGCTGGATTTGGACCATGATAATGCTCAAGTTGTGGGTGGGTGGGTGCAAAATTGGGGAATGACAATGAACAGGTGGTTCATTCCAGTAAACATTGTGATAGGAGCAGTTCTCGGGTGCACACTTGGCTACTTGATGGCTCTCCTGGTCAGACCACCTCCTCAATTCTTCAATTTTTTCGTCATTATGGTTGGCATAGGTAAGCTGCTGCAAGATGATTTTCCCATTCCTACACATCTGATGGGTGATTGCATCATGAAAAAAATTCAAGGATTTTTGGTTTAACTCATGGTTGTAAAATTCAAAATAAATCAGATTCTGAGATTTACAATACCTGTGTTTTGCAGTTTAATACTGTTTCTCAAATCATAAATTGTTGACCTCAAGAGAGAGAGAGAGAGAGATCATGCATTTGCTAGACACAAAGCTCTGCAAAGTAACAGAAAAAAGCCTTTGGGAAATATGTTAAATTTTGCACCTCTGTTGAACATTTTCCACATAAGGGTTTAGGGTTTCTCATTTTCCACATGATTCTCAAGTCATTTGGGAAGTGCTCATCAAGCTCTACTTTGATGTACGTAAATAGTTCTTGTTTCCACATGAATGTGTGATGCAATTTATTGTGATTACATCCATCGCAACTTTTTTTCTCAGAAGAATTTTGAGGCTGAGTATCTAAGTCTTCTCTTCTTGACTGGGACAGGGAATATTGGCAATATACCACTAGTGATTATAGGAGCAATTTGTCGACCTGATGACAATCCATTTGGGCAGGATTCTGAAACATGCAATTCAGAGGGTGTGGCATACATCTCTTTTGGCCAATGGGTAGGTGCGTGTGTGTGTATGTCTAAAAGAGAGATGGTTGCATATTTTTGTCACCATGTACCACAAATTTTCTTATATTATGTCTTTCTTTAAGAGTGGGAATGGTTCTCTTTTTTAGTGCAGAGAAAACAAGTTTATACTTGGAATGAATTTTTTTTATACATATAGGAAAAAAGTCAAACCAACACGGTTAACCAGACTAATATGGATTATTGGACCATTGGGTAGTTCAGCTAGACTGGGTGCATGTGTGAAGGTTTTTTCTCAAGTTTTTGGTGGTTTTGTGTGCTGCAGGTTGGGGCTGTAATAGTGTACACCTTTGTGTTTCACGTGCTGGCACCACCCAAAGATGCAAACAGGGAATCATCTCCAGAAATTGATATAAAAGTGGAGAGCATAAGTCCAGTCCATATTGATGATGCTAATGGATTTTCACAAACAAATTTCCTGCCAGACAACATCCAAAAGGAAGACTCGATATCAGTCCCTTTACTGCTCCCTCAATCTTCAGATACATTGCCCAAGGTCAGAGAGTCACAAATTCTGTCCTTTGGCCAAATTCACTTGTCAAATCTTGTGCAATGGGAAGCATGATCGATTAGAGTTACCCACAAAGTCACCCTGTCTTTCGACCCTAGTTTGACCCATGAAACCCTGTTTCATACCCAATTTGAGTGTACCCTTAAAGAGAGTGAAATTGGGTATCATTTTGTGAAACTGGGTATTAGTTCAGAAGATCCGCAGGACCTTATAACGACAAGGATTGATTTAATGTAGAATATGAGTAAGCAATCAAGGCGCAGGTAAGGCAAATCCGGAACTGGGGATGCAATCCCTCCCTGTTTCTACTTTCTTTTGTGCTCATGGTATTGTTGTTGTTGCTTGTGTTTTTGTATGATTTTGCTTTCTTTTCAGGTCTCAGGAAGATGGCTGGAAAATATTTTCCAACCCCCAGTTGTTGCATCGGTATGTTACATCAGGACTTGTACTAGCAACTCCACCTCACTTCTGCATTTGTCAATGGAGTTTTTTTCAAATGCCACACGGCAAGCTATGCTCATATTATTATATGGTCTTCCATCTGCACATGTAGTAGAAACAGATGTTCATGGCAATCTCATATACGGAATTGGCAAAAAAAATAACAATTTTAGCCTGCATTTGGTACTGTGCAGTTGTTGGCATTGGTGATGGGATCAGTACCAGTGTTGAGAAACCTGATGTTTGAGGAGCATTCTATCTTTTTCTTCTTCTATGACAGCCTCAATATGGTGGGGTAAGCAGGTTCACTCCCTGACCTTCATAGCTTGAGAAGCACTTGAAAAAAACTCTGCTTTGACTCTTGAAAAAAACGTCTGCTTTGACTACTCTTTTGGTACCCACTCTAGTATCTCATTGCTGACATATTCTAGAAGTAGTAACTTGTATGTACTAGAGAGTGGACAGAGTTTGGCCAGCTCCTGCTCTTAGTGAGCCTGTGACCAAGCCCAATATGACACGGGCATGCACTCACTAGGAGTTGGAATCAAGGCCAAACTCTGCCCCCTTGGTGGCATTAATAGCTGTAAGGTTTATACAGAGTTCACATGGCCTGCTGATTCGGTCTACAAAATTGGCACCTGTGCTGAAAGACCAATTCAGCATGAGAGTTAGTCGATTGAAAGGGAAAACACGGCATAACAGCCCTCCTTGTCATAGTGGTTGTTTTGCCTGTTTCTTTGATTCCTCGTATGGGTACAAAAGGCCCTAGAGGAGGCCATTACCAGAATAAGGGGTGGAGAGAGCATAGCCTTAGTTCTGGTAACGCCCTCTGGCACAAGAGCCTCACCATGTGCAAAAGGCTCCTTTGCTTTTCAAGAAAATTGATGATACCAGTGGGTGCAGTATGAACAAGAAGTTCTCCCCTTTGGGAGGGGACTATTGCACTTTATAAGGTCCCTTGCCATAACAACTGTGGCAGGGTTTTATGAGTTTACTCAAGGGGTACTGTCTGGGTTTTGCAGTGGAGCAATGGTCCCTTGTATTATGTTAGTCTTGGGTGGCAATTTGGTTGGCGGTGCGTATTTTCATTACACAATTTCCATGCACTTTTGAGCTCAAATTTTTCACCACAACACATTGTGCCCAGGGTTTTTCTTTTTCTTATTCCCAATTAAATTTGTGGTTTGGAAAGGTTTGGGGAATTTTTCCAAATTTTTATCAATTTTTTTTTGAGTGTACACTTCTAAAATAAATTTCCAAATTTTTTTTTTACCAGTGTAAAATTTCACCTGAAAAAAAAAAAAAAAAAACAAAAAAAATCCTCTGATTCTACTATTTTTTTTGCCTCCGACTCTGGAAAAGGGAAACATACTTGTTGTCAAGTAAGGAATTACGCTTACTTCTAAGCAACAAAATTACTGAATATATGCATGCAGGACCAGGAAGCTCACATTTGGGCCTTCGTTCAACAATAGCGATAACAATCACAAGGCTGTTCTTGATGCCACCCATAGGATTAGCCGTAGTGCTGATGGCAGACAGATTGGGCTTTCTTCCACCGAATAACAAAATGTTTCAATTTGTGCTCCTCCTCCAACAGTCAATGCCCACTTCCATTCTTGCAGGTAAAATTTATATGCATGCATCTATCTATCTTTTCTTGTGTTATTTATTCAATTTGTCCTCTGAATTAGACTAAAAAATGTGAATGGGTTTTTTTTTTGGGGTTCTTGCTTCTTTCTTGAGAACATTGAGTGGTCATGCATACTGTGGAATAATTTCATTATCTGTAAGAGTTAAAAGAGGTGTTAGTGAATGAAAGAAGGGCCCAGAAGCGCGATGACTTTACACAGATTTCTTTAACATATGAAATGATATCAAGCAAATCATTTTTGCCACAAAGGGATAATTTGTTCATTCTTTGCAGTGCTGATTTGAGTTTGGTTTTGTTGATGTTGTTGTTTAGGAGCTGTAACAAACCTCAGGGGTCATGCTGAAAAAGAAGCATCTGCCATACTGTTTTGGGAGCACATTCTTGCTGTTTTTTCACTGGCATTTTGGCTCTTCTTGTATACTAAAATTCTCTTCTAAGTCTGTGACTTACTCTGAATATTTATTATACTCGTTTTATAACAAGTTTACATCATTTAGAGAGCTCCAGCCAAATGAGGGTGGCAGCTCCCAAAATGTGATAAAACATTTTTAGGAGCTGACACCTTTCTTCAAGTGCAGTTAATTCATCAAAGTAAAATTTGCCATTTGAGTTGTCAACTTCTCTTTGAGTTAGAAAACCAACCTTGACTCCGTCAAATCATCTGCTTTTTGTGAATTAAAGTCTCTTTGCTGCACATTCCATCAAGCAACAAGAGAAACAAATGGGAAGATCAAAGCTGATCTGATGCAATGAAGCTCAATATAATGCACGCAATCGAAAGCTGATAATGCCTCAAACAAACTGCAGAAAATTCTTATGCCATACAACTCACTCTATTGCACAGCAAGCAATTGAAAAACACATACTAAAATCCCATACTAAAGTTATTCCATTTACTCCACAGAAGACCAGTCCAGTTGTGGACTGTATTGGATACAACTGCAGGAAATCTCTTTCATGTAGCCATGTACACTAATCCCTCCCTAATGTGATAAAACTCTTTGAAATCCCTTAACAATGTATGAACATCCTGTGTGATCTAGTTAAGTACAATGGGTGCCTCTATCCCAGACGTCTATTTGTTCAGTTGGGTACATGAATACACAGCAAAACCTTTGAAATGGTTTTGAGCAATTTTCCCATCTCAGGGCATGAGAAACAAACCTTGGGAATTTGTCCACCTGAAGGCAAATTGTTGGTGGAGAATCTCTCCATGCAAGATCTAGATTTGATGACTTCGTTGAGAAATTACGAAGTCTGGGAATGTATAGGGGAGAGAAAATTGGTTTGGTAATCAATGGTCATTGATTCGTTTCATGATTCATCTGACACTATCTCGCAACTCAGTGCTGTTGCCCCTGCTGTATACTGTTCGAACACTGTGTGGTTTTGAAAGCATTCTCCCTACTGCAAAAAAACAAAACAAGAGAAAAAATTTAGTGGTTTGGTTACATGTACATATAAGCAACCAACAATTTGATATACATTTATTTGAATATTAAGGAACTTGAGGGTACTAGAATTTCTTCCAGTGATCTGACCTTCACAAATCAAAGTGATCGTGAATACCCATGTGTAAACAAGAACAGGTTACACAAAGGGAGAAGCATTCAACTTCAACAATAGACTAGCAACAGTTCTCCATATTTTGAAGTTTCAAGTTCGTCCTACTGCAAAACCTTACCATAAAACATTACAAGACTACATGCTGACACACATGTAGAACAAGATTTAAGACTGGAAAAATGTTAAGGAATTCCCACGGTTATGTGATACAAACCCTTATCTCCTCCCCCTAGAGAATTGTGTTACCTAACCTGAAGGAGAGAGATGAGGCTTTTACCTGGCGAGCTGACCTTGATGACTTCCAGCATTACTGCCACACCTTCTGGCAGCAGTTCTTCCCTATATACAGACAACTTGCTACTAAGTGGACTCCGAATGCCCACGAGAATGTCCTCATTGATGCCAGTACGCTTTTGTAGCTCCTCTTTCAGTTCGCTGACACTACTGCTGTTGAACACAAAACTTCCCCAATCTGTATTCTCAGGCGAAGCACCATTCTCATTGGTCACCGTGTAGAAGATCCTGTGACTGTCAGGATTCAATGATGATGATGATGATGATGATGATGATGACCTTGCAGAAAGACTTTGTTCCCTTGGAGAACCACTTAGACGTTTACTTGGAGATGATGGTGTCACCCTCTCATGGCCTTGCCCCCTGTCTCTGTCTCTGAGGGAATTCCGATGTTTCTTGCGTGGTGTCGTTGGGCTCACTTCTTCAGCATCAAATCGGTTCATAGATACTCTTGGTGATGTCCTTGGCCTCTCTTCTTCAGCATCAAAATGACTCACGGATCTCCTTGGTCTCACTTCATAAGCATCATAATGGTTCTCAAATCCTCTTTGTGGTGGTGTCCTTGGCCTCTCTTCTTCTTCATAATCATTAGAATGTCTCACAGATACTCTTTGTGGTCTCTGTAATGCCCTTGGCCTCCCATTGGGTGACATTTGACCTTTTCTTCCTCGTGAAGCCATTGTTGGTGATCCATTTCCGTCGAAGGAGTTTTGAGACTTTGCTGGTGAGAGCACAATATTGGGTAAAAGTTGTTCTCTCTCTGTAGACAAGTTGATTTGGGCCAACTTCCTCACCTCTTCTTCATCATCAGAAGAATAAAGAGTCTCAGACTTAAAAGTTGGAACATCAGAATCAATAGAGACGTAAGGCGACAAAGATACATTCTCCTTTTCTCTGTAAAAGCTCTGCAGCTGCACATAATGCAAAGAGAATAATTCCAATTCCATGAGAATGATATGAAGGAAACAGGACGCAAAGAAAGCTTACAAGCACACTAAGAAACGTAGTCAGTACTATCAATCGGGAACGTCTTCTTCATCATGTACTCAACACATTTTGTTTCGAATAGCCATGAATGATTATGTTGGGTAGAAAGGAAGTCATATTTACAAGTCGGGTGGTTGTTTCTCAGGGTTCAAACATGCTAACATGTAGCAAAACAATTGTAAACATTGCTTAATGTATTATATTTTTAAATAATAATGATCATGGAGAGGAAAAAAAATTGAATCTAACAACAGGGTAACTTAGATCTTTGAAAGTTTAAACATGTTAACATGTACCAAAACAATTATAACCAATGTTTAAATATTTCATATTCTGTCAGAACTTCAAATCCCTCCATTAATGTTTCCTTCCTTACTATTTTGATCCTCCTCCTCTTCGCCCAGCTTCACAAAAATTAGAAAGATCTTTGAGAGAAGATAATTGTATCTAGACTTACATGTATTGGAGCTTCTTCAACAGGCGACTTGCGAGGGATGGACTCAACAACCTGAACTTCCCAAAGAATCCAAGATTGTGTAGCTGGGCTCTCAGGAACATCATGTGTCACAGAGTTGCGGTATCCTGGAAGCATCACTCCATTGGCCCGCAAGAAAGTGCCTTTCCTGGTCTTGAGCTTTACATACTTGCCTTGGGAAATCGGTTGCCACTCGACAGCGGAATCTGCCTTGGAGGAGTAGCTTTGGATCACCTTCTTTCCTGTCAGGCCTAGTATGTAGGCGAAATCCGTCTCCGCCAAGTACAAGTCATGCACGCTCTTGAACCGAACTGCAGCACCGACTGTGACTTGCTCCACCTTCCACACTGTCGCTACATCTCTACTATCTCCAGTTTGAGACACCGATTTTCGGTTGCCGTCTGCCCAGAGAAATCTTCCATGAATACTCTTCAGCCGCACAGTCGCGGCACGCTCAAAAACTTCCATTCTCTAGACTCTACGGTCTGAATATTCCTGTATTACCAGAGAATGAAAAATAGCCAAACGGTGGTGAGAAACTGACCTTTTGTCAACGTTCTTGTGTGCAGCAAGTTCGTCAAATCCTGACCCATGGAATTCTTTAAACTCTTTCAACAACAAGACTCCCTGAGAAGGATCTCCGATTCATCTCCGAAGCATCTTGTTCATGCGTTTATTCACCTATTCAGGCGGCTTCTAGAACAATCTAGACGTCTAGAATTCTTACGAGGTGCTAAACTGAAAACACGAGAGCAGGTAGTACAGCAACTAAGGGACTAACAACAAGAATTTGACAAAACAAAAAGCGAATTCTGTTCTTATGGAAGCGGAATTTCAGTTTTCCGCGTCTTTCTCTACTAGCTATCGCCCTCTTTCTCTGATTCGAGACGAAACCAGTATGAAGTTCAGCAACATGAAGAGCTTCATTATTCTCTCTTCATAGCTGCAATTCGCTTGAAATTCAACCTCACAATACATGATTCAGCACTCAGACTGCTGCCTGCAATATCACGCACTCACATTTCTTCTCGAAAAAAAAGAAAAGGAGAAAGATCGTGAAAACGTACAAACGGATAGGATCGTCGAATTCGAAGCTGTTCAATATCCGCGCATCATTATCTTCCTCCGATGCCAAAAATTCGCTGATTGGATCTTGCTGACGTCTTTCTCTCTCTTGACTGCGCCTACTAATAATTCTCACCCAGACTTCTCACACAAACTTCCAAAACGCTCAGAAATCCAAAATATGAAAAGCTTCACAGAAAGAAGAAAGATTTCGCAAATGAAACTTCGCGAAAGAATTCGAATCAGATCATACAAATTTCAGAAAGGAAAACCAAAGCAGTACATGCAAGAAAAACTCCTGAGCCTCTTCTTCTTCAAGTGTTCAATGATCTTAGTACACCACAAAGACTGTTCTGCGAATTAGCCGGCACAAAATTTTGCTTGAAAAACTTCAAAATTTCAAACTGTAAAGCTTCACAGCCTTGATTAACAGAGATTAGGAACCGAAACTCCTCTGTCAAGGAAAACTGCTCTGAGAAGGAAAAGAAACGCTCTGCGGAACTGGAGAAGAAAGAGAAGGATAAGCAAGCAGCAGGCGACGTCCTAAAAACCAGGTCCCAGTATCCAGTCCCACTGGAATCCAGATCTCATGCCACGTGTTATTAGCTCAGCCCTTGAACTCTCGATCTACTACTAACCACTAACTGAACACAAGACCTGGTTCAGGATACGGATTAGGACCTTGGATGGCCCTTCATCCAAGGGCCATTATTAGCCTAACTGTCGATCATATCCATCAGGATGTCGATCGGGATGTGGACTTATCACATTGCCACTTCTTACCGAGCCGGCAGGAGAAGAGTAGTTAAGAAGTTAACAGATATCGAGGTCCTGAATCCAAGTCTTGCTGCCGGCGTTGCTTCGAGGATCGAGGTCCTATACGTCGGCAAACGCGTCACACACGCGTTGCCTACCGTCGCTTAGCCTAGTCTAGAGTTGCTAAGACTAGTCTAGCGTTGCTTAGCGTCGTGCATGATCCAAATGTCCACGTAAGGCGGGGAAAAAGAAATGTGGAAAAATCGAGGTGACAATTTTAAGAAATTTCCAGTGTTGGCGATCGTTGATTGCGTGAGAATCGGGAATTGTAACGTGGCTACAGATGCATACGGCACGTCGGTGAGGTGACGTCGGTAAGCTGATCGTGCATCACTGCAAAATCCATCTTAACTCATTTTCATTTTCCGTCCGATTTGTTTCTTTTCCGCCCTAGCCAGAAAACTTGAGAACCTCCCAAAAGGAGCGATTTCGCACGCACGTTTGCAAAATTTTGCAGAAGAAGAATTTTGGCTCTGTTTCTCAACTTCTAAGAAAATTTTGATGAACTTGAGAAGTTCACAAAATCAGCTATTTCGCACGCACTTTTGCAGAATTTTGCAGAAGAAGAATTTGGGCTCTGTTTCTCAATTTCCACGAAATTTTTAATGAACTTGAGAACTTCACAAAATCAGCTATTCCTGCACGCACTTTGCAGAAGAAGAATTTGGGGTCTATTTCTCAACTTTCAATAAAGATTTAATGAATTTCGTCAGAGGATCGGGACATTAATTTACCGCCTTGATTCCAGATTCTAGAACCCAACCCAAAAAGAACGAAAACTGCAGCAGATTCTGCCCCCTTGTCAGGAAATCGACTAATGCTCGATCCATAATTAAACTCCAATGTCTTCACTAAATAAAAAGAAAAGGAAAAAAAGGCTTTGCACGGCAAGTCGACTGTCCACCGTCCAAGTGGAATGTGAACAGTGCACAGTCCACTCTCCACACCAAACACAACTTGAAAACAAAAAACCGCCTACAAGAAAAAAGAAGGAAGGACCCTTCACTTCATGACGCGACTTCTCATTATTTGCATGGAAATTCTATTCCTAAAATTGGCTGCCACAATTTTCTCGCCTGGACTAATAGCCCTTCCCAAGAACACCCTACTTATTCAAACTCCATTTTCTTGGCACATTAAATTCAACCCCAAAATCTCTTTTAATGGAGCCGTTTTGTGCTTGTAATCAACACCTAGTGCCCATTACAAGCTCAAAATGTGCATAACACAGGATCCAAACTTACAGTGTTTTCTTGAGAGTCTGGCAAATTTTCACCAAAAAGTGAAATTAATTGGTTTTCAGTTTGTAGCCATGAATAAATAAGGTTGCTTGAAATTTTTGTATCTCGCTATATCTGGTTTATAGCCAGATTTGGCTAAATCTTCCTAGGGATGATCACCATTTTTTCTACATCTTCCTATGGATGATTGCCACTTAGGCTACATTAAAAAAAAATCCTAAACAAACCATGAGTTCAAAGCGTGCCTTGGCAGCTCCATCTATTTTGAGAAAAAAGATAAATTAGGCCAAGGGTAGAAAATATGAAACACTGGCAGGCAGTACTTTTGTATTGGCAAATAACAACTACATTCACATATGATGGGTGGGGAGGGGGCAAAAACCCACGGCTTGTCAGAAACTGGAACCATAACTCAAAAGGATTTTCAACGCTAATGATAAAAGTTATTGTGATGGAGTTTTCGTTAAATTCTTCTGAAGCTTCACCAGACTAGCGGTTTAGATTGCATCTAAAAAGTCTGGGGGACGATGGAGTTGATGTAAGTACTAAGTAGGTACAAGCTACTTAAAAGCATCCCCAAGGGATGCTTCCAGGAGTCACAGTGTGTGACCTTGAACATGAAAAAAAGTCAAAACATGCCGATTTGACCCAGCAAAATAGTTTTGGCCCAGCTTTTTTGTGGTGTGTGATGTTGCTCTAAGTAGAGCAGGATCGCGATGCAGCAACAGCTAGCTACAAATAGAGTAGTAAACTGTTGTGACTCCGAAGCTCCTCTTTAAATCAATCAAACTTAATTAGAACTTGGTAACTAAATATCTTGTTATGACCCAAACGGTGGCTGCTGGCTTTGCTAACACAGGTGGTTTGTTCACTAAGTTATTTCAAACAGGTCCGTCTGCTTTGCTGGCTGACTAGCTGGGCGGCCTCAATTCATGCAGCCGCCAAAGTCTAGCCACCTGGTGGATGTTGCGTAGTAGTTACAAAAGAGTGGGGTCAAGGGGGAGATCTTCTCCGTCCTCAAGATAAAGACCAGAACAGTGCACACCAAATATATGAACAACAATTTTTCACTAATATTTAATGGTTTCTTTCCAGTTGTCTTTCAATCCTTCCAGGCACCTTCTTCTTCCTCCCATCGGTAGTCTTTTCAGGAGATCACGCGGAGTTTTCAGCTCCAGCTCTAAACTTTTGTTTTTGTTGTTTTCTCTTTGTTTCTATTTGTTTGGGTTTTGTTTCCAAGTCCTCCTGTCTCTCTCTCTCTCTCTCAACTCTCAAGCTGAACCCCAACAACAACAACAAGATTCTTTTGCACCATTTTTGCGGTAGCAACTTCCGGTAAAAATTCGGAGTAGAAGATTCTTTTGCGACATTTTAGAGGTAGCAACTTCCGGTAAAGATGAGGAGTAGCACGAGCATCCAGCATCCGCAAGCAGATCCGCCCTCATTTTTTCTTCGGTCACGTGCATCAGTCCACCAAAAAGGTTACCAGAGATGCTCCCCCCGGGGAAGACTCAGGAACGCTTCCCCAGGCAACGTTCCAGCAGGAGAATGCTGTCAGGGATGAAACCCTAATCGGATGAAAAACACGCTGGCCCTGCCAATAGATAAGATGTTGTACATCTGCCTACTGTGTCCACACTCTGAACACCAAAACAAACCGTTCCAATCTAAACAGTCTAAACACTTTCACCAAAGAAACCAGTTCACCTAATGTGAAACTGGTTCTAATAAGGTAAAACTTCCAAAAGTTGCGATAGTCCAAGGCCCAAAAAAAGGAGATGGATATTTCTGAAGGCTTGGAACTAGTGTGAGGGTGGGTATTACATTGTTGGGCATCAAACCCCCGCCGGGTATCAGGACAGTCAGAGGTCCAATTTTCAAATGCCTGACCCTGCCTCATACCCAACCAACCAATACTAAGGCTCCACATTGCTCCATGCAACCATTTACGCACCTTCTAACATTTTATTTAAAATGTGCGCATATTAAAAAATATGAAAGTAGAGAACCTTAAGCATTCTTCAATATTGTAGATAAATGGTGGTGAATTTTTATTTTTATTTTTAAAATTTTGATGAGTCTTTTTTTATTGAGGAATTTTGTGACAGAATGTTTTTTTCCCTTTCTTTGCAAAATGGTGAAATATCATCACAAAAAATATTGGATCCTTGGTAGCATTGTTGATTCTTATGTGTGTATTTTTTGCTTCTTTGACAAATGGATAGTATACATGTAACAAGTTTCTAACTTTAGGGTTTTGGGTGTGAACAGAAAGTGTTTTTCGGGTTTCAAGGAAGAAGTTTTTTTTTTCCCTGTTGATGGCTCGTAGTGTTTACTCTCAACAGCGTGGAAACAAGGAAGAGCACTAAATGGAGATGCGGTGGTGTTTTATGGCGTTGAAATCTTTGTGTCGTTTTCTTCTATTTGGGATGTGTGTGTTGCTACTAGACGTAGGATGATTGTGTGGCAAGGGAGCTGCCAAGTGAATGTAGTTGGCAGAAATCTTGTGGTGGAAAGGTAAAAGGATGAGCAGCAAAATAGATAAATAATGTGGTTTTGGTTTTTCAGGGAAAGGAAAATAGAGTTTTTTTTTAAAGAAGGGTGATTAGATCTCTGTCTCCAACAAAGGTACAAGAAAATCTGCTGCACAATGTATTCAAGGAGGCAAAAATTCAGTCTAAGGGTTGGTTTTGATGGTTGATAAGGGGGATGACAAAAAGTTTAGAGGTTTCGAAAACGACTAAAAATTCTTCTCAAAGTGTGTGTTTTGGGTTGGTTTGTATGAAGGTGTTATTGGATTGCATTTCATGAAAGGAACACCCAAATTATTGGGAACTCTAAAGAACTGCAATAGTCCATTAGTGTTACAAGGTGGATCATATGAAGGAAGGTTGTGGTTCTTTGTAAGACTTGTGAAGCAATCATTAGGGGAGTTGATATGTGTTGTTTTCATGTTTCCATATTTTGTCAAGTTAAGGGATGGTGTCAGGAACATTGGATTATGTAGTCTATTTGGGATGAGGGATCTGTGTTACCAAATGTAAACAAAAACTTGGGTTCCTATGGAAGTTCAATGTAGTTCTAAGTTCATGTGGTCTGAAGACTTTGAAAAGAAAAAGGAAGGCCAGTGGAGAAAAAAATCAGAGTAATCTGACCCCTTAGAAACCTCAAGCTTCTCTTTGATGAAGAAGGCAATGACTTAAGTGGTTACAAGATAGAACTTAGGTGGCCACTGGTTCATGCTTGTGGGAAACTCTGTGAATGTATTTACCTTTCAATATATGTGTGCTATGTATTATAATTGTCATGTGACCTAGTTTTTATGTCACATACACCCTTGTTGCCATCCTTGAAATGAGTTAGTAACCTTGTCTCCTATGCAATGTGTAATAAAATAATTTATTTATTAGTGTTGTTTTGGATAATAGATTGGTTGTAATGAACAATATTTTATTTTATGAATTTTGTGATGTAGTCAAAGCAGTGATTAGTTTGTTTTCATAGGAAGAATTAGTCATAATTTTTGGCTAATTTTGGAACCATATACGGAAATTTGGTAATTTTATTTTTTTTTCAAAACTTGTCACAATGGAAATGTCCAAAATGATTTTATTTTTTCATTTTGTTTATTGGTGAAATTTTGCTAATGCATTTGGCCATAATTTCACATTAGGTCATGGTTGTTTTATGTAGGTGTCAAAGCTCTATGAGGCAAAGCAATTGTCCAATACATTTCTCTTTGTGTGTGTTTATGGGCATATGATTGATACCATGAAATGTAGATTTCTACAACTAAGTTTTTTTCTTTTATAAAGGCTTTGATTTAGTATTGATTGAATTTTTTTTTAACACATATATAAATAGTCAATATATTTTTTTCAATGATCAAGTCCCTTCCTCTAGTTGTGGATGTTATACTTTTGTTTGTGTGAAAACTTTTCATTATCTTGGGTACCCTCACCTGATTAGCTCTTGATCCTAATATTCAAAAAAAAATTGAAGGTGTTACATTTTAGCTTGCAAGGTAAAAAACTTCATGACATGGTTTTTGGGTCCTTTCTTTTAAATGAATGTTCTAACCTTCCCTTTTTAAAGAATCTACTGATTTTATCGTGTTCAATTTTGTTGCATTGCTTACTAGGTTCCTTTGCTATACCTTTATAATCAAATAATTTTTTTTACATTGTAAGGATTTTTATCCTTTTCTCATTAATTTTTCTTCCTTAGAATATATCCTTGTGAATTGTTTGACAATCATGTGAAGCAAGTAGTGGGGATTTGACCACATTATTGAGGATTTCAAACAAGGCATATATATTATTTGCTTGGAAGCTGAACAAGTTGAATTGAAGTAAACTACGATGTGAAGACAAATTACATTGTGGATTTAAATAGACTTTGTGATTAAATATAATTGAAAAGAAGTTGAATCATAGTTGTGAATGCATTTATGGTGTGTATTAGGTACTTTCACTTTTTCTTATTTCCTATTGCTTAAATATTTTATATGATTTACTATCATGTTCAAACTTTCAAAAATTATTAAATGCAATGATTATCTAGGTGGGTTTTTTTGTTATTGTGGATTGAAAAAATCGAATTATGATATTGTAAATGTTGTTTCACTAATGCACCACTATCACTATTGTTGAAGATTAAGGAACACCCATTGGCATGTTAGTTGTGTGACTTCTATTAGGTCTTGCAACCTACCTTGATTATTTTTGGTTATTCCATGCACACCAACCTTCAACCTTTATGAGTTGATTGAATTTCCTTATATGTAAAATGTCTACATTTCAATTCTTACAAATAATATTGCAAGTCACAATCTTTTAGATAGTAAGCAATAAAAGATCACCTTAACAAGCTTTGAGCAAATGTTACTATCATGAAAGAATTATTATGTTCTGGGTATGGATCAATTGAATTGAAAAGATGGGCTCCTTCCCACCCACATATATTGATCACATTGAACTTTGCAGGTTTAGGTTACATTCACCATCATTATATTCCATAGGAATCAACATCAAAACCAACATATATGAACTCATCTACACATTAAAACTTTTGTTGGAAAGTAGGCATTAATATTTGTTTAAAGCTAGGACATTTAACACCCCAAAACCTTCACCCAATTCGCTTAGCACTTTGGAATCATATTGCTTAATGTGAAACCAAATTGCATAACATCACAAACTTATCAAGCTTCATAGGTCTGTACAAATTTTGTGCAAAAATTCGATTATCATAAGTTTATACAAAAATCGGATGAATTTCGTGCTATAGTTAATATGAATGATATTTGTACATATTCAATATTTTAAATATTCAAAAAATTGAAACATTGTTTTTAAATGATATATATGAATGTTCATGTTTAATACACATAAATTGTATAATTTTAACTATATCATGATAATTACATAAATTTAATTAAAATGTAAATTGTATGTATTTCACATCAAAACAACACAAGCAGAAAAGACATATTATTTATATAGAAGTAATATGTATATTTTTTGTGCCATTTTGACATTTTCAAACTATCAAATTGTTTTACAATTTTCACACTGATTTTATTGAAATTTCGTGATATTGTAAATGATTCATGTCAATCAATAAGAAGTGTAACAGAAACTCCCCCTCATAACTAATATGCATTCATAATTTCATTACTAATATTTAGTTCCCCATGTTCAATAAGGATTGTACCGGTTTTCAAAAGAATCATTGATTATGTTTAGTCACTATGTTATTTAAGCAAATTCCTATGCCAAGGACCTTAAGACAAATTTGTTGTATTATTGATGTGAGATCGCATGTTTGCCTCACATTCAAATAGCTTAGATTTTTAACCAACCAAACAAGAAAACACCATACAATAATTACCTAGAAAAGTAATCAAAGTAGAATGCCCTTTCCAACATTTATAAAAAGATGGATTTCAAAGCATAATGTTTTTTAAACAATGAACTATGGCAATTAATGACCCTATGAAAAAAAATTATATACAATTATGGCTAGCCAATTGAAGATTACAATCTAATTTTTATTTTTTAATTTTCAAAGGTCACTATGTTTTACATGGGTGTAATCACACTAACATGTACCATTAGCAATCATAACCATTGCTTAATTTTTTGAATTTTGGATGTAAAAAATTAAAAAATTATAAATAGAATTTTTTTTATAAAATTTTATTTTGGATATATTATGTACATATCATAAAAAATTTAAATTAATCTATTGAGTAAAAAATATACAATTTACATTTTAAAAAACTTGTAAACATTGCTTCAAAACAATTTTGAGACTAAAAGCACAATTTGACAATTTTTTTAATGACATATTTTGGGATTTTAAAAATATAAACCTGAATATAAAAATATCAAGAAAAATTGAAATATTTTTAATGGTTTTTTGAAAGACATATTACAAAAACTCGAGAGAAAAATTTAAAAACCAATGAAAAAACAATGGTCTAAGGGGGCAGGTGTGACTCCTTATAACATGGTTGGACCCACACCTATTCAAAAACTCAAATCTTTTATAGTTTCACACTCTTCAACATACTTGATAAATAATTATGATATTTGTCTCAATTCATTGGATGGTTTTCAAAGATTTTTGATAGACAAAAATATACACTTCTAGAATACATGTACACAAGAATATCATTATTCATATGCATGCATGTTCAAACTAAACACAATGTATAAATTCAAATTCAATAGATAACACGACAATTGTATGAATGTTATTGCAAATGAACAAGAATATAAAAGATTCAAACTCACCGCTTTAAATAAACTAGGTAGTTTTTACTAGAAACTAAAGTAGTTACCTAATTAATAAGTAGGAAGTAATATTTTAACTAATAACTAATTAGTTAATATTTATCCAAATTATGACTTCAAACATATAGAGATAAAATTTGTATTTAATATCTAGTAACATCTAACTAACAAGATGATTACATATTTGATTTAACACTTAAAAAGACAAATTTGTACTTAATACATGTTAATATATAATTAATAAAATAATTATAAAGTAACATGTATAAAAGTCAAATCTATGCGTAATACATGTTAATATTTAACTATTAATTACACCCTAACACTTGCAAGGTTAACATTATCCTTGTGTTTGTTCAATGTTTTTCCTATGATTTTTTTGTGGATCTATGGTTTTGTTTCCATGTGTTTTTCTTGTGGCTCTTTTATGGTTTTTGTTTGTGAATTTGTGGTTCTCGGTCAAATGTTTTTAGCAACAGATGGTCTATCACATTGTCTAATTACAACATAAGTGAAAATGTACATGCAACAAACATTTGTTGTATTGGATTGACTATAAAAAATAGTGATGACATGTGGTTTACAAGTATGTTGTATAAAAACTACGGAAATTGTTAATAATGTTGGGACCACAAAAATTGTTACATGACAAGAACCTACAAGTAGTTTGATTACTATAGTTTGGTTATCACTATGGAAATTATATCTGTTAAAACCACACTACCCTGCAACAAAAAATAAAAAAACAACTCACATACAACTATCATGCAACTATCCTTTAGGTATTTCAACTATTGTGCAATTGTCCCCTTTAAAATATGAGGTATTAATAAATAAATTATTACATCAAAAAATCAATTAGTTGTATTATAATTGTAAATGAGTTGAATATGGGTATTTTATATGGTAATTTATACACATTGTACATACATATGTACTCAACCATGTTTGACTTTTTCAGAAGTTACATTGTAATTGCATGTGACAAGTATTTTAGAACTATTGTAAATGTGTCAGTAAAGCAACAATTATGTTACAACTAATGTACAATGTACATTCATGTGATGATGCCACATGTAAACATTTCCACCACCCATTATGGGATACATTTACAACTAGTTTTCAACTATGATTTCCATTAATACAATTAATAGGGCTACTAGTGCACCACTATTAAAATATTGTTGTTCAATTATGTTATGACTATAGTGCAACCACTTATAATTTAATAAGGATACATATTCATATGTAATGTTTTATGAAGAATTATTGTCTTAATAATTTGATTATTAAATATTAATTATGATTAATACACTTACTTTTTATGAACTTATTGATTGTACTGAATAACTTATTATCAATATGAATGAATATGTGTAATTCATATAAATAATTTTACATTAACTAAAAAATATTTAATTATTATATAATGATAAAATAAATAATTACCAAATCATTAATCATTTAAATGCATTAACTTTTTTTTTCATAATTTAATGCTTATTAATAAATAATTAATATGTAATTTACATAATTATTATGAAGTATAAATAAGTTTGATTCATATAATTAGTTCATTTATAAATTAAAATAACTAGTAATCTGGTGAAAATTTATCTGAAGTCCAATAATTATCATTTGAAATAACTAACAAATAAATTAGATTGATTAATTCAAATAAATTTCTATGTATTTAGCTAAAATAATTAATTATCTTAATTCATGAACTTAACAATTATTTGAATTAGATTAATTAATTTAGATAACTAGCTCAATGGTTAATTAATTCAAATAATCAATCCAAATAATTAATTATCATATATTTAATTTAAAAAATTATGTTTCAGATAATTATTTCTCATAAAATCAGATAAACTATTTTGATAATTAATTATCTGAATAAATAGAATTAATTCAAATAAATAATTCAAATCATTATTTCAAATAACTAAATATTAAATACTAAATTCACATATTTAATTATCATATAAAAATTAATTTAATTGTATAATTTACATAATGAAAAATAAACACAAAACATGTGAAAAAATATTTTATAATTGCAACTCAATTTGTAACTAAGGAACAACTAAAAGATTTAACCAATATGTTTTGCCTTTGAATCCCATGTTACAAACTATATAAAGAAGGCATCTTCTCTTATGTTTTCATGTTAAAATACATGTGCCATTTTGCGACGAGCTTAAAAAAATTTAAACCCAAAGGCAAAACATAAAATTGTTAAAAACAAAATCATGGTTATCTTTTAGTTCATTTAATCTTGTGTTTTCCTACCTACATACCTACCTAGGTAAGTAAGTATGTAATATTTTTGTACCTATTTATGTAGGTAGGTATGTAAATAAGTCTTAAATAAATAGGTTTTAGGTAAGTACGTAAGTATACATAGGTCCTAAAACCTACTAACCTACCTACCTATGGTTATGTATGACCTACTTAGCTACTAAAATAGATATTTATTTTTATTTATTTTTCCAAAATATAATTAATGCCATGTGGCAATCTTCGATTGTGCCACGTGTCATAATCTCGGACCATCATTAACAATCATAATGGATGATGGAGATCAATGCTTCGAAAAACAAATTTACATCCAAAAATCTTCATAATGCCATGTGTTAAATTTTAATTGATAGATGATAATTAATGATATCAACATGATATCATGGGTATAGTTATAATGGAGTTGGGATTTATCATAAATATTTTCAACATAGTAATTGAAAATGAGTTATTTCGATCGAATTGCAATTGAGTTACAAAGAATTATAATTTTGTAATTTTGCAATTCATGCAACTTGTCTATTAGCATTCATGATGTATAAATATAGTGAATTGCAATTGCCCAATGCAATTCAAAAATTGAATTGCAAGGCTAGTTGTAAAACACCTTTTTTTCTCATAGCGTATGTTGTGGAATGAAACACCTTGTGAGCATTTGGCTAATGTGAAAATGTAGAAATAGTTCGTTTTGTGTTTCTATCAAGTACTCAATGACATTCAATGCATTCTTAGGCACTAAAAGTATGTGGTTTACAATATTCTTTTGTTGGAAAAATAATAATGTGGTGAAAATTTATGTGTAGTTGTTGTGATGTGTAGTGTCATGATGTACGATGTCGTAAGGTTGTAAATCCATAATAAACTCTACTGAACAAAAAGACTAAAACCAGTCAAAGGCATAAACTAATCAACCAAAAAGATATGCATGCACATATATATACAATGCACAAGAGGAGGCTGAGATGAAATTTTCATCTATAATTAAATTGCAAAGAAGGAAAGAAAACGTAGTCTATGTAAACAGTGGCTATGTAAGAACCGCCGTGAACATTTAGAAATCCAATCTGACTATGGAGGAAACTTTCCCTAATAAAGGAATTGTAAAAAAACTAACAAGAGAAAGGAAGAGATTGGCTTTTTATATAGCCGTCAACAAGCTGAAACCCTAAACAAGCCATAACCCTAAAACACCTAATAACGTACAGTAACTTAAGAACGTACATTAACTTTAAGAGTGTACATTAACCCTAAAAGGCATGATTGGCATGCTTATAATCGGCCGTCATGTATGAGGCAATGCATACGGGCATGACAGGTCATGACATGTAATGTCGTGACGTATGGTGTCATAAGGGTGTAAATCCATAGCAAACTCTACTAAACAAAAAGACTAAAACTAGTCAAAAGCGAAAACTAATCAACCAAAAAAAGATGCACGCACATATATATATAATGCACAAGAAGAGGCTAAGATGAAATTCTCATGTATCCTTCCCCAAACTTGAGCCGGGAAAAACATGGCATGGTTTGAGTAGAAATCAAGGTGCTGAAGGAAAACATGATCAACAATACCAAATGCCAACGGGAACTTGAATGAGCTTGGGCTTGGGGCAGAAAAGATGGTACCCACCATTATAATTATCGTAAAGCAACATCTGATTAGCATCGCCTGTCCTTTCACATACCTGACATGGATAGTCAAGTGGAGGAATCCAAGTCAACGTGATGATGGTAGAATCCAAGTTCGACAAGTGGCAAAGCGCATAGTTTTTGGAGTGATTTCGAATTATGCGTTTGTCAATTCCTTATAACTCCAACACACTTGAACGCATGATCGCCTTAATCCTCAAGATAGTGCGATTGAAAGAAATGTCCAGAATATCATTAGGTTACCGCTAGAGATACACAAAGTCATTAACATTAAATTGTCTCACCTTAGGTTTGTAACTACCACCTCATGTCTGTGCATATCGTAAAGTGTTTCAATGTTGTGCAATGGACAAGTTCTCCATGGCCATGGGCATAACCCTCCTGAATAAAGTAGCCCTCTCTGCGGTGACCTTAGCCTAAGTGGCTGGGGAGTCTAAATCCAGAACCTAGTCCATTTGAACAATAATGGAATAAGGTGGAATGGGATGTTTCCCAAAAAGTAAAAAGTAAGGAGAGAAATGAAACAAAGAGATGTGTTTGGACATCTTGTAACCCATGGCAATGTAAGGTAAGAAGGCCAAGTCCCAATCCTCTTCGTTCCTAGTGAAACAAATCTTTCAAAATCCCTTCTTGTGCATCTGAACCATCCTCTTTGCAAGGCCATCAACTTGGGGATGATCCTTTGAAGTCCGGCAATGGTCAATTAAAAACATGGTCAAATAGGTCTTGGAATTTTCCTCTAAATTCTGATCCTTGATTCGTAAGGCACTTAGCACAAACCCCAAACCTACTTAGGACCTATTGTAAGAAAGCCTAACTAGTGTTGTGTGATGATTTGTCTGGCATCGTAACAAATTCGACCCACTTTGAAAAATGCTCAATCATAATCATGATGTAGACATTACCCCTGGAGGTTTGTGGTAACTTTCCAACTGAATCACATGGCCAATGATAGAACATGCCTTAAATAGCGAGTGGAAAAGGCATGAGCTGTTGAATTGAGAAAGAAGTTCTCACTCTATCACATTGTTCACACCTAGCAATGACGTCTCGGACTTGAACATACATACCTCTCCAATGGTAATGAGGAGCAAGAAGGCTATAAGTACATTTAACTCCAAAGTGTCTAAGCTTTGAATGTACCTTCTAAATAAGACCAGGCTGTTCATGTGGTGGAGGAACCACTTTGTCACCTTGTGGTAAGCATCGGACGAGATGATTGTCCTTCCATGAATAGTGTTTGGATCGTTGTTGTATGCGATCCAGGTGACTTGATGTAACCTAGGAAAGGTATTCCCCATGTTGAAGAAATTTCAGAGTATCCAAGTCCTCCCATATATCCACAATGGGATGCTCAACCGGGTTACATTGCAATAGTGCAAGATAACTAGATGCATAAGATACATGTATTGCTAGAATCTCGTTGAAGTTTTCCCTAGCTTCTGAAAAATCTTCAGAGGTAGTGAGGCGTCTCCATGACATGGTATCCACGTTTTAATGTGTAATACTAGGTCAGTGAATAACCTTGAATTTAGACTCTTGAAGTATAAGCGCCCAACCAACTAACTTACTAATAAGCTTGTCATTGGTCATCAACCACTTGATAGGCTGGTGATCGGTATACAAAGTGAACTTGGTGCTGTAAAGATAGGGCTTGAAATGTATGATGGCCCATACAACAGTAAGACACTCCCCCTCGTATGAAAAATAGTTGCGCTCAGCCTTGTTGTTGCTTCAAGATACATAGGCGATAACATATTCCTTGGATTTTTCATCAAGTTGGCCAAGAATAGCACCAATACCAAGAACACTCTAATTAGTGTGTAGAATGAAGACCTTGCTAAAATTAGGTCTTCTAAGAATTCTGAAAGTTTTTCCTTGAGTGTGTCGAAAGCTTCATGAGACTTTTCATTCCATGTCCAAACAACATCCTTTTTTAATAATGCATAGAGAGGATGAGCAATAGTACTAAAGTCTTGGACATAAATCTTGTAGTAATTACATAGTCCGATGAAGCTTCTCAAAATGTGAACATCAGTAGGATTGGGCATCTCCAAAATGGTTACTACTTTGGCCCAATGAGCCATAATACCATTTGGCAAAATTTTGTGTCCAAGGTCGACTACTAAGGTGGCAACAAACTCTCATTTTTTAGGATGGGTCCTCATATTGACTTCGTGGAGTTTCTTAAATAACTGCTCAAGATGAACCAACTGTTGCAAGAGTCCTTTAATATGCATTAGGACGTCATCTATGTAGCACTTCAGGAAATCTACCCCTTCGAAAACCTAGTCCATGACTTGTTGAAAGAAGACAAGTGCATTCTTCAATCCAAAAGGCATCACAAGCCATTCCCACAACTTGTTGCTTCCATGGAATGTTGTTTTCTTGCAATCCTTCGCAATGAACATAATCTGGTTGAAACCTTGCTTCATATCCACAATTGTGAAGATGTTTGAATCTCCAATGTTATCGAACAATTCTTCAGGGACAAGCATGGGGTACTTGTCCTGAGGTGTAACTAGGTTCAAAGGCCTATAATCCTCGCACATCTTTTTCTCAGTCCATAATCTAGTTAAATCTTTCATTACTGGCATTCATGTAGTGGCTGCAAACTCATCCTTGTTCAACGTATGCCTCTTTTGATAGATGGGTGTTTCATTTGTAAGGTTTATAAAAAACTACATGGTCTTACACCTACCTAAGTCTTTCATTAAGAATGTGAACACATTCTTATACTTCATTAGCAAGTTTGTGACCTGGACTCTCTCCTTTTTGGTGAGCTGGTTCCCCATAACAAAAGGGTAGTTGGAAATGTGTTTGAAAAACATGGTGTATTGGGTTCTCCATTATCCAATTGCGTAAATTCATAAAAGGTTGTAATTGTTTCTCAAAAAACTGATGTACCTCCAGGTGTATCAGAAACAACTTGACTCAAAATACATGGTACCTCTTCCCCCCCCAACGTTAAGAATGAAGTGTAGAATGTTGAAGACAAGCAAGTATACTTGGTTGGGGTGCCATGTAGTCACATCGCCATAACTGCAAGCTAATTGAATTAATGCTAGTGTTGTGTACATTTGAAAAAATATACAAGTTACCAACAACCATGTAAGGGAGTTCAGGTCCATGCCTCTCCCCAGTAAAGTGTTACGCCCCAATCTAGTCACCTTCGTGTGATTACTAATGCTAGTTTAGAACCCCATAGCCCTTTCTTTTTCCTCTAGGCTTCGTTCATCCCAAGTGGTTAAAGCATGATGATACACCAAGCCTGGTCCATCTCCCTAAAAGGCATGTGCTCCTAGGAAGGAGACAAAGGTGGGCCAAGCACCTCTTGGTTTTCCTATTGTGTTCGTAAGAAACCAAGGAGGTTTCTCTTGCCTTGTAACTGGTTGGCAAGAGCTCTAATCATCCAATATGTGAAAAACCTATAGGTTGGGATCTTTGATTGTGTATCTTAAGGCCAACTATAGAACTGAAAATGGTGTTAGGTTGGTTCAGTAGTTGCGCAATTGGTATGCATAGGAACCGAATCGTGCCACATCGAATAGGAGCAACTCTCCAATGTAATGTTTGACTAGTGTGTAGTGCTTCTAGACTTTTTCCCTTTGGTCAAGCTAAGAAGGGGTGTTCTCAATTACATAACCAAACATAGGAGAAATGGATTAAGCCAAAGTGATCAATCGTACCATGTTCGTGAAAAGACCGGATCTTGTATCACTCAAGCCTTCTCCAAATCCAGCTGCTAAAAATCCTTAACATTCCCAACCCGAAATGATGAGGTCCATGGGGCCAAGTAATTCCATATGCTTCTTCTGAATTAGTTGTATGTTAGAGGGCAAGAAATTGAAACTGGCCTTCCATGCGGTGGTTACAAACTATTATGGAAATCTGCCTATGAGCTCCATCATTTTCGATGCCACCACTTACTTTGCAATAGGATCAATGTCTATGTAAAAATACCTTTAAACCACCATCCCTAACTGTAGTAAGGCTTTGAAACCTGTACCAATACCACCAAAGAACTTTAATAATGTAATCCCCTCTTTAGGCGATGTCCAGGTGATTAGCTCACGAAGTACTGGCTTAATCGATTTGCCATGGCTTTCCACGTTCTCAAAACTAGACAGAGCTTTGACCAAGGGCTTAGGGGCTGCTTTGAACCTCTATAAAACCTCTAGTCCGTGTTGAATGTTAGTAGGAACCACCTTTAAACTTTCATTAGCTTAGGCATAAGTTGTCTCCTCTTCATCTCCCTCTATCCACTCATGATTAGCTTGTTGAATGTAGGAAATAGTGTGTGTTTCCTTGAGCATACAATGGTGAGCCATAGGATTATGGTTCCCATGTAAATCAAAGGGTATGTATCCCAGGTGGTGGCCATCAATTTCCCAATCCACTTGATAGTACACATGTTTGAACTAGTTATCAATTGTGAAACTTGGTGGAAACAGACCTTTTGCCCAATGAACACATCATAACTAGCGGCATTGGTGACTAAACATTTGGCCTATAGGCAAAACTCCTGATCTATACCTTCATTGAAGTTAAATACAATCAAATTCGAACTCTCCCCAAGTACCTCCTCTACGTTCCCACTAGTGGTGCAAATTACCCACATAGATTTCGATAGTTTGGAGTCGAGCATGCCCATCTTCTTGGCAAATTGAACTCCAAGAATCACCGGTTGGGCACATGTATCAAGAAGTACCACTCTAGGTGTATGTCCTCCCACCTAGATTGTTAATTTAATATTGTTAACAATGGCAACTTCAGTGGTGATAGAAGTTCTTTCACTAGGCACCACTTTCAGAAATGAATGAGAGACTTTGTGGAGAGAATAGTTATCCACAACGCCTTTGCTAAATAACAAATCCATAAATGAGGTGTTCTTAGTTCCTTTCTAATATGTGAATGTAAAATTAGAGGTAGGAGAGCCATTAGTTTAACCATGCTAGAACTAATGACCAAATTACGAATGCCATGTACAACACGTGAGCTAATCGAATGTTTCTCCAAGGTGTTAGATGGGACCCCTGTAGCATGTGGATTAGGGATTGGTAGAGGACCTACTGTAATGTTCAGGCTATCCTTTAGTACTATAATTTTGCCTTTGGTGCTTAGCTTCAAATCTTGAAAACTAAATAACAGTGTATTCATAAACTTTTGCGCCACTTCATGCATTTGAAGTTGCCACTCCAGAGCTGATCAATGGAAAAATTGTATGTTTTCCTAATGTGCACGTATTCCTGGGACATGAGAATTTGATGCCCTAGTAGCTTATGGTGTACTAGTCTCCTTCCCCTCGCCAACAAGGTGTGTTATTTTTTCGTGTTGAGAGGATGAAAAGATTATGGCATGATTATTCAATTTCCTCTAGCCCTAATAATAGGACTTGAACCACATGTGAGTCCATTAGTTTGAATTACTTGCCTAGTGGCAAAAACTTTGGGTGCCACACTAACCTCTTGTGTTATGAAATAGGAAGGGCAAAAAGAAGTGGCAAATTTTGCTATGAGACTAAAATTGTGTGCATTGGAAAAAACATATTCCCTAACCATGGCATCATGTGAGAGGCCATAGAATGACCTAGGAGGTCCCTCCTGTGATCCTGAACCATGTACAAGTTGGGCATGATTAGCTCGTTCGGAAAACTTGCCTTTTAGATTGGTAAGTTGGGCCCTCAATGATTCAAGTTCATTTTGTAAAGTTTGAACTTGAATGGCATGGGCTTGAAGCACCTCCCTCTTGTCAGCATGGTGCTCCTTCCTTTTAGCATTTTTACTGGAATTACCTTTGGTGGGGAAAACCTGAGTGGAAGGTTGAAGTGCCTTGGCTTTTGGTAAAAGGGTAAAGGAAGATGCTAGTAAATTTTGTCATGGTAATCGGAGTTACTTCCGTTCCAAGAACTTGGCAAAACAAACAGCTTCTTGATGTCCCTATTTCCCACAATAATCACAAAAGAAATTCTCGAAAGGAATGTTGCACTCATTAGCTTTGTGGGCAGGATTGCCATAGTAGTTGCAAGAAGGTAGGATGGGTGCAACCGAATGCACCACTTTAGCCCTTGAAGAAGAATGTGATGATCTGGTTGGTGCAGCTGGTGGAAGTTGAGGCCTTGAATGTGATGGAAGCTTCATAATATTGGCTTCATAGTGTGCATGAGCCAATTCCAGCTTTTCAGAAATGTTCTACACATCCAACAAAGTGTACAAATCTCCAAATTTTTCAAAAACCCGTTGCAAAACCTATGCATGGAATGTCGGAGTACCTTCCAATGAACGAATATACCGATGGGCAGCTTCCAAGTTTGTGATGCTCTGAGTATCCTCTTTAAGCTTGAGAAGCTTCCTATAGAACATCACGAGGGTTTCATCCTTCTGTTGAGAGAAGGTGGCGAGCTGTATAATTTTTTCAGAATTCTTGACCGAAAATTCCAACTCAAGAACTTGAAAGAATTCCCTCACTAGATCAACAAAAGCTGGTGTATCGATGGTGGGAGGAATGTTTGCGGTAGCAACAATGAGTTGTTGAAGAAAAAGGTTTATTGAAATAAATATCGAATTTGGATTATTGCGCACAGTCCCATGATGTGCAATAGTAATTTGTAGTGTAGCTTGAGAGGTGGTGGCGATGGCTATGGCATAAGCTAGCTGTGGCATTAGGGATTTGGGTGATGCCTAAAATCCTTGGAGACTGTTCCTCGTACACATCCAATGCCTCAAAGTGCACATAATGGGTCAGTTGTTTGAATATAAACACCTTGGTGTAATTAACACCATACTTGAGTTCCAATTCACAAACCATAGTTGAGAAACTTGCCTTGAATTCTTTCAAAGAAATGGTACTTGGCCTTCCGCTGAACTTTTCAATTTTCCCAAAGGAACTATTAACCTCCATGGTATATATGGGTGTAGAGGTCACAACTTGTAGCGAAATATATGGTGATGGTGGGAAAGCTGGTGCAGTAGCAAATGTACCCCACTGATTAACCCCTCCAAATGGACTTTGATGTACTATTGATGTAGTGTAACCTGAACCTAAATTCTTGGTGGGAGTTGTACTGGATGATGGTGGTGCTATAGATGTTTGATGGTACCATCGTGAAGATCGTGAATTCAAAGAAATCGGCTGAAATGATTGTGTGTTACTTCGTAGTTAATACCTTGATTTTGGCTGAACGATAGTGCTCTCATCATCCGAGGACATGGTGTTATCCCATGCCCCAAAATTTTGTAGCAATACAGAGTAGTAGCTACAAAGTTCTAACACAACATACAATTTCAAAAATACGGTGTGTTGACGAGGGTGAACGGCAATGGATGGTTCTTAGTGGATGGACGTTTGTGGACGGACGTCGGTGGATGAAAAGGGATGGACGGATGAAACCGGATGGAAATTGGACAAACGAAAGTCACATTGACATCAGATAGACGAAAATCAAACGAACAAAAGTCGCATTGAAATCAAACGGATGAAAGTCGCATTGATGTCGGATGGATGAAAGTCGCACCGACTTCGAATGGACGAAAGTCGCACCAACGTTAGATAGACGGAAATTGAACCAACATCGAATAGACAAAAGTCAAACCGACATCAAATGGACGAAAGTCGAATCAACATTGGACATCGAACACAATGCTACAAATCGCCCGAGAGCTCTACAATAATGGCAGGCAACAACACAACGTTACAAATCTATAACGATGGTGAGCAACGACACGATGTTACAAATCTACAACGATGGCGGGCAACAATGCAACGAATGCCGTAGTGCAAATCGCAGTGCTGCAAATTGCCCAAAAGATATGGAGCGATGGCGTGCAAAAACAATATATATTCTTCTTACTTGACGCTACAGTTGGCTCCAGCAACTTCAAGAGTCTTCAAGGCTTCCTCCACCTCCTCCTATGTCTCTGTGTGAAAGAAAGAAAAAAAAAACAACTTCATCTACTCCAGGATACGTCACTCCCCCATTTGGTCTTGTTTTTCCTAGCTCTTCCAATCTTGGCTCTATTGGTTGGCAAAGGTGTAACAACACAAGCTTCTTCCAGCAGCAAAAAAACCCCAAAAACTCAAAGCTAAGAAAAATTTGCCACTTTCAACATTAAGTGACAGAAAATAGTTTTTCTAAAATTAAATTGCAAAGAAGGAAAGAAAACATAGTGTATGTAAACAGTGGCCGTGTAATAACTGCCATGAACATTTAAAAATCCAGTTTGATTATGGAGGAAACTCTCCCTGACAAAGGAATTTTTAGAAAAAATAAAAAGAGAAGGGAAGAGCTTGGCCTTTTATACAACTGTCAACAAGCTGAAACCCTAAATAAACCATAACCCTAAAACACCTAATAGCATATAATAATTTAAGAACGTACATTAACTCTAAAAGGCATGATTGGCATGCCCGTAACTCGCCGTCATGTATGAGGCCATGCATATGGGCATGACATAGCAAACTCCTATTGTATTGTAAGTACATATTGCTTTGTTTGCATCAGTACAAAAGTGTGTTCAAGTGTTCTTTAGAAATTATGCATGATCATGTACAACACAACAATCAACTATTATATGCCTAGAAAAATTTATTTTGCTATTGGATATTCATTGTCATTGTTTTTCAACAAATCGTTTTTGTTGCATCCTCTTAACAAGAATTCATAATAACAATACCTCAACCAAGCTTTCTCCCATGGACAACTACACCTATCAATGTGATTAAAGACATAGTAGATCCATTTTCGAAACATAAAAAGTTGGTATTCAATGATACTTTTCTAATCCTAAGACATAAGTTTTATAGTAGGTAGAAGGAATGAACACATTTTCCCCCTTATGACTTGGATGCATAATCCTTCAATCAAAATTATTTTGTTGAACCTTTTGTTTCCATGATCAAGAACTAGAATGCCCATAAAAATATGGACATTGTTTGTAAGAGAAAAATAAAAAATTATATAGGGTCTCATAAAGATTTTTTATTTTTGTCATTCCTTTCATAGAGACACACAAATCTTGAATCCTAACCCAAAAGATGGTGTAAAAAATTACAAATGCTCAAAGTTTTTGAAAGAATTCTAATTTTGATTGCCTATCATATGGAAATAAACAAAACCTTAAATCCTAGCCCAATATATGATCACCAAATGTTGATAGACAAAGTATACACTTCTAAAAAACATGTACACAACAATTTCATTATTCCTAAATTAAACACAATGTATATATTCAAATTCAATAGATAACAAAATAATTTTATGAATGTTATTGCAAATGAACAAGAATACAAAAGACTTAAACTCACCTCCTTCAATAGGCTACATGAATTTTAATAATAACTAAAGTAGTTACCTAACTAAATAGAAACTAATATACAAGCTAATAATTAATTAGTTAATACTTATTTAAATTTTGATTGAACACGTACAATATATATATATATATATATATATATATAATTAATGTTAATGTTAATTAATAACTACACATTAACACTTACATGGTTAACAAAGATTTTTTGTTGCATCTAGACATTGAATACCTTTAGAGTCAATAGGTGATGAGATAGGGAAGAGAAGTTTTGAAAATGGTGAAGTATCTTTCTATGATGACCAAGTGTAAAGATTCACTTTAACCATGCCACAACTTCAATTTCATCATGAGCAACTTTATAAAGCTTAAATCTATTGCAATTTAAACTTGTGTTCTATGAATGTTGAATTTTTGTCCAACATTTGAGACAATTGCTTTCCCTGCATTGCTTAGTTCATCAATCAATATGTTGGGCAATGTTTCAGTGATATCATATCTTGCAAAATATTTACATGCCTCTTTCTCAAGGAGACAAAGATGACAATATTCATAGTTAAGGCAAGCCTCCACAAGGATTAAAAAAAATCTTCAAGACAAGGAACCATAGTAAGGCTTGGAAAAATAGTGTCTACCCCTTGCTTCCCAACTTGGGCATAGAAATGGTCAACTAGACACCACTTGGTAGTGGCCAACAACTTTTGGAAAAGAAAAATTTCAGCAAGTCATAGACCATGTGTTCAAATATATAAACATATTTGAACCTATTCAAACATCAAAACAACTTCATAACTACGATTTGAATACAACAAAGGATCTAACTTTGCTATTGTTGCAAAAGCAATATGCTAATCTTTCATGAAATGTGAAAGAATTAAATTCAATAATTCTTTGCAAATAACCATTAATGTAGCGATCCAATATTACAAAAGCATTTGGAATTTCTCCCTTCTCCATTCTTGGGGAAGCTTTTGGAACAAGTCAATTAATCAAATAATTTGCTTCCATATCTACTTATATATATCTTGTAACTTGAAATATATCTTTTGATTTTCATTTCACATTCTTTCCAAGGTTTCTACAACTATTTGAACAAGCTCTACTTGAAGGTGGAAAAACGCTTCAACTATTACAAAATTCCATAGAAAAATGAGTGCAATTAGTGAACATATGCATTTGGAAAACTCTTGTCATTTGCTAAGAAGAAATTGTAAGATGTATTTTTGGCAAAGGACCAATGTGCAACCTAAAACCTACAATATTGAAATAAAAAGAGGTTCAATAATGAATCTTACTATGCACTCACCTACTAATTTATAAACAATGTCCCTAAGGATGAAATGTTTCTAGAGAAAAACTAATGTCAAATATTTAAGTTAACAATGGTGAAAATGAACTCCAAAAGTAACAAGAAGTTATAATGTAACAAGGTCAAAATTTTCATAAATATTGGGAACTTATTAAATTTATAGTCAACTTGCATAAAATTCAAAGATGACCCAATAATAATGCTAAAAAGATTTCAAATTTGACAACAAATCAACAAAAAAGAAAATGAAAACAAAAAAAGTGACACAAGTTCCAACCCTAATAAATAGATAACAAACTCAAGAAAATTTTGAACAACAATAACACATGGACAAAAACATATTGCATCAACTATTGTTTCTATTGGAAAAGAATGAAAGAACTTTCAATTACATGCATGTAACCTTGTTCATGTAATCAAATGGGGCTAATAGCCATTAGCCTCTGACAGAATTTTTTGCACATTTTAAGTTAAAAGATGATTCTAAAATGGAAACTTCTTTAGTGAAGTTAGTAATTGGTTATCAAAAACAAAGTAAAAAAATCCGCCTCATGATTGTCTACCATAACATAAAACGTGTCAATTTCTAGAAACAACACTATTCTAATGTTTATTCTAAATTTTCATAACCATTTGGAATTTAGCTGTTCACGCCATAGGAATGAATTACATAAAAATGAACCCAAATTCCCATAGGAAAAAGTTGGTCTCATAAAAGATTATTTTTATTGTTTTGTTATTAAATTTTCAAGTTGTGTTTTAAATGTTTGAAAATCACCCATCCTTAATCCCCAATATTTTGCTTATATTTTGTGACATATATGCAAAACCCACAAGTAAATAATCCAATGATTTCATCATCAAATTATGAACATGAGTGGCTAAAAAAGGAAGAGGAAAACTTCTTCACAAAAGACACCTAATATGTTCAAATACTCCCTCATAGGTACAGAATGAAATTGACCTCATATCTTGTTCCCTTGAATTGGCCACAATAGTTTGAAGCATTTCATCTCATAATTATAAGATTCCAAGGTTGGGATTGCATCGTCCTAGATTTCTACAAAAGGCTTTCTTTAGGTTGCATCCACCAAGAGAGAAATTGTTGTAATGCATAAAAAAGTGTCACAAATTTAATATCCACCTCACACCTTCTTTGCCCTACTTGTCTCAAAATGTGCTAACCCACAACCCACATGCTAAGCACAATGAGGTATTTGCTTTCAAACATGATATGACAATAAGCCAAAAGCATGTTACATTCAAGCTATCCAAAAGATGTAAGCAATGAAATTACCCTCTACATTGGTTTCCTTTAGACCACCATTCATTACCAAAAGGTTCCAAACCAAGAACAACAAATATTCTTTACGACCCATGCCCCTCCAATCTCATTGTTTTATTATTTCTTGGTTTCTTTCTTACACTTCTTCATTTAAAATGTTAAAGTGAAAATAAATAAATTACCACCAACAATAAGAAAACAAACCTTTAGGGCACCACAAGCTCGCACTCGTCTTAAACTCCATAAATAACAAGCAAACAACAAGCTTGTTGTTTCGTGCACTTGGCAAGTACCCAATTAAGGGTCACATTAGATGAGGGTTTAAAATCTAAGGTCTAATGAAATAGAACAATCCTATTGATTGAGAGCCGTAAATTGGACCCATGGCCTTTAGATGAGGATCCAAGATCAAAATGTGGCAATTTGAGGCTAAAGATACATGGCACCATTTTCGAGAGAAAATGAATTGGTTCATACCCAAAAAAAGAGCTCAAAAGGAGAGCTCATGATTTGGAGAACGAAGATGCAAGCTAGGGTCCAAGGCAAGGTCAAACCCAAGGAATTTGGACCTCGGGTGTTGGTCTTGTGGACCGTGATACAATTTGCTTGGGTTTCTACTATTCAATTTGAGATGACGACTTGGTGTGCATCCACTTATCTAAGAAGACTGGACTCCCCAATGTTGGAACAAAATTTTGTTAACACGAGACCAACCATCACCATTCTAATGTCCTCTCTTGGACCAAAAAATTCAACTTTATTTGAGGATCAATGACATGTTCAGTGACAACATGAGGTCTGGCGATACAAAGACTATGTGTCATGGTGTCTTTTATTTTGAGGTCCTTATGTTAAACCATTTCTGTAACTGTGTAAATGGAATTATTGATTTTCAAATACTTGAACACAAGCTGTTCTTTAACTTCAAAGACGCAGAAATGGCATTTCTTTTCAGATATCCACAGTGGGTTGTTTTTCAAAACTCAAATACTCACCCAACCTTGCACCAATCAACCCCTCATCAATTAATTGAAACTAGTGTAGCTTGTGCCATTGGCCCAAGTGTGAATACATTCTTTATTTGTCACAGTTTCAAAATTGAGGGCTCAACTGATTTTACCTTTCAAAACCAACTTTTTAAAATTTCTAACAACAAAGTCCACTAAAAAATTATTAACTTCCACACCTTAGCTCTGACATTTGAGAAATAAACTCTATTAACCTTGACCCGTCAAAAGCTTTCCAACAACACCAAGAATGCCCCAAAATTCCAATACAGTTTTCAGTTTACATTTTATTTGGTCAGTGAGAAAATGGTTCGATAATCAATAACTTTCACACTGTAGCTGCAAACTGTTTTGAACCAAGTCAGTGCATCCCTACTCGTCGAGAGCTTTCCAAAGACAACAAGAGCATGCCACAAAGTGCAGTGGTTTGGGAGATTTCAACATGACAAACAAAACAAAACAAACTACCTTGCTTCGTAGATAGAAGGGACCACACACCCCCTCCCCGCTGTTTGGGCAGGTACTTGTTGAAGAACCTAGACACATACCCCCAGCTTCACAATCCATCAAACCCCCGCCCCCAGCTCATACCTGTGCAAAGCAAGGATTCAAAAACCTGGACCTAGATGGTTCTTTATAAATTAAAAAATCAGAAACCAAGAGCCCGCATTAAAGTTATCCGTATAGTCACCCCCTCCTTTCACCCTCTTTTGGTGGTATCTGCAAAGTAAGGAAATTTTATTAAAATCTCAATATGAAATGCGGAAACTCAGCATTTAATGCACAAGGTTCGAGAGTAATTATAGTAGTTGCATGCAGAGGTGCAGTGAAAATATATGTAGCAACAGTGGAGGCGCTCAGGCAAAAGGAGAGAGGGGATGAAACTTAGTTTACCATCAAAATTGGTGGAAAAACTAGTTTGTGGCCCAGTTATTTCATTTTGTAAAATTTCATTCCATGTTTACGCATTTGATGCCCTATTATTATGCCGAAACTGGCCGTTCTCGCCCCCCTAATCGCCTGACTTTACGGATAACTTTATTGTTTGGAACCCTACATTTATAATTTTAAACATGGAAATCAAACAGTGCAATCCACCACCCTGGGGGAGGGTGTTACCAGAACTGGTGCCTCTCTCAGCTCCACCTCATGCAGGCCCATTGTTTTGGTAATGCCCTCCCACCAGGACCTTACACTAGTTGCATGGGCTTACGGCACGTAATTGCAGATGTTTTCCTAGTGTTGTAAGAGCATGTTATTAAGTGTTATAAAAATTCCTCCACTTTCCAAAGGAACTATTTCAATTTTTGAAAATTTCTGACTCAATGCGTACCCATTAGGTATCCCAGAAAACAAATAAATAAATAAATAAAATAGACACAACTTTATGAGCGTCAAGGCCCTCAAGTGACGGAAACCAAAATTAGGGCCATGGAAGGCTTGGGGCTGTCCATGGCCCTGCCTCAAATGGACCCCTTATCATGGTAACACCCTCCCTCTAGGGCCTTACCTACTGGACACTAGTGATCCATCTACTTATCTAGTGACCACCTCTTTGATGTGCAAAGACAATAGAGTGACTTTCAAAGATCTTAAGTTCTAGAATGCAAATTGTTCATATGAGTCAACCTACATGCCCATGACCTCCTTTCACTTAGAGAAGACATATCTTGCTCATTTCTTCATTGATTTGAGTGATTTTTTTGTTGCATTGGATGTGGCATTTGAAGCTTTACAAAACCTATATGTAGGACTCATTTCTTATAGAATGGGTTACCAAGGTGAAACCAGATATTAACTCAGTTGGGGTTCATCTGTAACTGAGTCATAGCTAGTGTTGTGAGGGCATGACTTTGGACGGTTATATCTTGAGGGTTCATGTCCAAGTCTTGTAACTCAGACTCATATTCAACACCCTTTTCTCCAAATCAGCACAAAAATTGAATCATGAAACTTGTCTTTTGCTAGATCCAAAATCAATATTGGAATCATGAAAAAACATTCTTAAACATTGGGTTAAGATCTTTAGGGAGATAGGAAAATTCATTTTTTTGAAAAAGTTGATAAGTAATCTGAATTTTATATTTAAATATTGATTTTAATTAATTGTTCAACTCTTTTATTTATATAGACCCTTGTTTTAATTTGTTGAGGGACTTTGTATCCATATAATCTTTAGAAGTGCGGAGCATGTAGTGTGAACATGGAATTGAACCTGAAGGTTCAAGAATTTGAAAAAACCAGGCTCAAAGCTCAAACCCCCTCATGAAGCAAACCTAACTACCTACCTACTAACAACCTGCTTGTGGTTTCTTAGTAAGTAGGTAGAAAAAAAAGGCAACTGAGCTAACCACCATGGTTAGCTAGTGATCTGGAACCTAACAGAAAACTATTTTCCGACCACTTACCATTCATCCTTCATGGTGGGATGGTGGGTGCTGGTTCATAGATTAATGCCTCCCTTGCAAGGAGATGGATGACAATATTCATAGTTAATGCAAACCTCCGCATGATCTTCATCAGATATATCAATTTTGATTAAAATAAAGGATTAAATATAGTCCATGTAGTCTATAGTTTAGGGTTTAGGGTATGAGGTTGGAGTACAGTTTATGTAGTCTATGTACTAAGGTTTAGGGTATGAGGTTGGAGTATAGTCCATGTAGTCTATGGTTTAGGGTTTAGTGTACGAGGTTGGAGAATAGTCTATGTATTAGGGTTTAGGGTAGGAGGTTGGAGGGGGTTGTTGGGGGTGTGTAATTGAACTAAAGAAAACCTCAACAAGGCAACACAATGACCTTCCTCATAATGTGGGTGTGACCCTTTGTCAATGGAGCCTATATATATCCTCAGATCTTCCAAGCTTTCATCAACACATTGCTTGCCAACTTCCCTTCAATGTAGGGACAAGTAGTGGCCTGGTTTATGACTAACCAACTACCAAGTAGTTTATGTTTGATATGTAATGTCTTGTGACCCACTATATTGCCTTCTCATAGGTTGGTTAATTAAAGGAACATTATTCATTATTAGAATCATTAAAGGACCTTGTCAAAAAAAAAGAACAATTATATTGACTATATCCACAACTCAACCTCCCCCCCCCCTATATAAGTTGCCCTCCCCAATCAATGTTTTTGTTGGGGGCAAATTTTGGCATTTTTTGACCTGAAAATTTATGATTTCAACATGAACAAAAGAGTTTTTTGTGAAAGAAATGGAGCTAATTTGCCAAACTTGGGGTGGGGGGGGGGTTGAATTCTAAATTGCCAAATTTCTGCAACAAGTTCCAATCAGCTTGTTTTTCAGGTGATGTTTTGCCACTTGGTGACTGAACAAATTTTAGTGTAAATTTGACTAAATTTGCTAGAATTTTGGAAATTTTCATCAAAATTTGGAAGCCAAAAAATTGGGAAAAAAACACTGGTTCTACAAGGAACCCAAAACATAGAAAGAATCTTAGAATTTTTTAATTTTTATATCTGGTTGATAGCAAAATTTGGCTAAATCTTCTTGTGGATGAACACTAGTTTGGCCACATAATAAAATTGGAATTTTTCTATATAAAAAAACCCCTAGGACCCCAATCCATCCCTTGGTTCTTTTGGGGTTTTGGTTTAGCTATTAATCACACATGAAACACACATTACAAAGACATATAGCCCAAAAAAATATTCAGATTGCATGATTTTTTGAGACTTCAAAGATGGACACCCATTGCCCAAGGCCAATTCTAACAATATGGGGGTTTGAGGGAAGAAGAAGAAGGAGGAGGAGGAGGGGTCAAAGCCTAAGCCCTGAGTCATTTTGGGTATTTTGACAAGTCTTCAATTTCTATTTTATTCTTGGCAAAAATAGGTTTTAAAAAAAAAAAAAAAAAGCTTCCATGTGTGAAATGGGTTCAAATCTCAAGATTGGTTTCTTTTTTTTCCTTGAATCAGTTTGATACTTCTTCTGTAGTTTCCTTTATCTTTTGTTTCTAAATTATTGCGCACTCAAATTAAAACATCCAGTTGACCATCTTTTTGAGTAGTTGTAACTTGTTGGTTTATGCTTGCAGGCTTCTAGAATCTAGGGTATGTGCAATGATATACTAGCAGCCAACAGACAATTAGTACCACCTTAAATGGTTTGGTAGGAATTGGGTTTTGCTCCACCTCTACTCTATTAAGAGAAAACCCCAAGTTGAACTACAACAACTAGGGCTCTATAGTACAAGTTATTACAAAGGGAAGTAAAAGAACCATGTCCTTAGACTTCAAGGAAAAACTCAATTGTTTTTTTGGTAATCTTTTTGTTGAGGGATGTTTGTTGATACCACCTCCATGTACATTGTTTTGCATTAGTAAAAAGGTCTTATGGGCGGGGGGGGGAGTTCTTATCATAGATGCTTGGGCTAAAGGTACATTATTATCCAAGAGAATTGATCAGAAGGGTGATTCACAACCCACTCTTTAATTTCAGAGGGGAAAATTTTCCTTGGAGACTTGTGCTAAGGAATTCATGAAGGATTGGCAAGTTGCCCATCAATGAAGTAGGTTTGACACCTTTTGGGGGGGGGTTTATGAAGCCACTCCTCTTCAATGTCAACAACCACCTCATAGCTTAACATGTCACCTAGACTATGGCATTCTTATAATCAGGCAAGCTAGCCTACCCATCTCCCTTAACCAGAACTTAAGAGAAAGTTTTGTCCTGGAACTGAAATTTTCAGGATTTTCCAAAACTGTAGATGCAATAGTAATCTTCATCATTTTCTCGAGAAGAGTTATTCATATCACATGCATCGTTCACACATGGAGATATTGTCCATGTTAATGGCATTATTTGTTACTTTTGTTCAATATGTAAATTGTTTTGAAGATAAATAGCCTACATGGCATGTCTACATGGCACATTATCAATGTGGCTATAAAAAAATGGTAAGCTTGCTTATAGTTTTAATTACATAATGAGAAATCTATTAGAGTTAAAGATTTTTATGCATATATGTATAATTGGGGACTTGGTAGCCTTGTTACGATGAAGCCAATCTACTATTGGGTAGGAAAATAGATAAATTCCAAGGTGAGAAGGCAAATGGGTCATGGGTTATCCTCTGGAAGGTGAATCTGTTTTCTATCCATAAAAGCTGAACTACTCCAGAAATGCCAAAAACACACCAAAATGAAAAGAGAGTTTGAAAAGTAGCTACCTTCCAAACCTTGAACAGTACCTTCCTATGGTCAGAATCTCCATTCTGACATTTTGTCAACCTGGATAAAGTTGTTGCCCTTTTTAAACCGTCTTCAGGTCTATTGCTACCATCTTGCAATAACTATTGCTATGTTCCAAAAATTTGTTCAAAGAACAAAGATGAAAGAAAAAATAGAGAAATGAAAACATTACATTAATATGAAAGTTATAATGTTTTTGCATCAAACTAACTAAACCTACTATCAACATTAAGAAGTAATGAAAGCAAAGAAAACATAATCTTAGGTCTACGACCTTCACACAAATGCACACTCTTTTCATATCAAAATATTTTTTCTTCATTCCTCCAAAACAACACAAAAATACAGCATTGAAAATGAATCAAAAGAATAAAAAAAGTTAAGAATGATGAAATGAACCCAATGGACAAGAAAAAATCACAAGTGATCCTCACTACACAAGGGTTTCTCTTATCCTTTTGGATTTTCACACATTATCCTAATCTATTCCTTAAAACTAAACAAGACTAACAATCATTCAAATCTTATTTTAATTTTTCTCAAATCTCCCTTAGGTGATTGGTTCAACAAACCAACCACATATGTACCTAACTACCTAATTATCCTCATCCCCTTAATAAATAGGAGATGGTAAGTGAAAACCTACCATCAATAACTAATAAATTAGTAAGATGCCCACTAAGTTAGCTTGGTTAGGAAATCTACCCCACTAACAAGTTAACATTTTATTCCAATTTAGAATTACTTTTGAATTATTCTACATTAGGATGGTAACAATTGTGTTGTGACAATAACTATTGCCTCATGACCATAACTATCGTTAATTAACAATATCATTGTTAATAAGTTATCACATTGAAAACAAGGTGAATAAATTGTTGAGCTACAATCTACTTCCCTTTTAAGAAAGACCTTGTTCACCATCACCACAAACAACAAGAAAATTTCTATTGTAAACCTTGCACCACTACAACACATGTTCATTGTCCTACACTACACATCACACATGACATTTGCACATGAACATCATTTTAGCATTACACAACATGCACAATACACATTGTAATTGATTTGCGATGAACAATTTAATATCTATAGGGAACTTGGTGACCACATGCAAAGGTGTAAGGCAAAGATTAATGTCCAAAGGTGCAAGTCAAGCAACTTGACAACGGCATAAAAATTGGGAACAACATGAGTTGTTGGAACCCATCCGATGTAAGAATTGCAAACATGTTGTGCAAAAAAAATTAACAAATCCGAAATGTACAGGTGCCAAAAGTTTAATGATGGAACAAGATCATAGAAAAATTACAAGCACTCGTTCATGTTCAAATCATTATAAACAAAAGAATGTGCAAAGATAAATCAAACAAATTCAATTTTGATTACAAAAAAAATTCAACTACTACAAAACAATTAAAAACCACATTTCATTTCAAAAGATGACCATGGAAAAGTGTGACAAGTATCACTTACCTCACCAATTCAACAAAAACATTTGAACACAATCGAAATGTTTCAAGGGGGAATGAATCATCAACACACCAATTTACGTGAAATTTGTAAGCTGAAAGCAAAGGAAAATGTGTTGCTAATACCAAAGGTTGACACACAAGAAGAATAAATTTTTGAAAATTTATTTTTGTTTTCGTAAGACCTCCTTGGTGAATGTGAACAACATGCAACAAAACAATAATTCAATGCAAAAAATGCAAATGTGAATTGTGTGAATTGAAATGATGCACATAAGAATCTTCAACACCTTTAACACAATAGCCCTTTTATCCTTATCTTCCAAAGACTTTGTTCCATCACTAATGTTGACTGCAACCACACACAAAAAAAAAAAACAAACACAAACTTGAAAGCAAAATCCCAAAGTTCTTCACCTCCATCAACCAATTCCATCTCCATTTCTCCTCCACAAATCAATAATCGTTCAATTGAATGATAAAAAAACATTGAAACAGACAATGGTTTCTAACACTTAAAAACTAATACAACTTGCTTTATTCACACCTTAAACCCTAACAATAAAATACTAAATACATTTATGGTCTACACCAACACTCATGTCGGTACCATGATTAAAAAAACCAAAATCCACTTAAATCATTTTTAAATATTACAAATATCCCGTACTTAGACCAAATTAAGGTCTTTTAAAAGCCACTTTAGTCAAAGGTCTAAGGAGCAAGGTCCAATGAAATCGAACATTCCTATTGGTTAAAAACTTTAAATTGGTCCCAAGGCCTTTAAACAAAGGTCTAGGATCAAGACAAATCAAATGGTGATTTAGCTTACATGGCACCATTTTGGAAGGAAACCCAATTGGTTTGAATAAATAAAAAATGTTTAAAGGAAAACTCATGGTTTGGAAAACCAAAGTGTAAATTAAAGTCCAAGGTTGCCAATTTCTTTCTTTTTTGTTCCTTTCCATTATTTTCTTTCGCCCTTGCTGCTCAAATTTTGAAAACATGTTATGGATTGAAGACATTGTTGAGAGCATACCAACTCACCCATTTTTTACCAATTCTATAGTTGACATGGCTAGTTTCGTGAATTCTCACAAGGTGATTGCTAGGAATGCATTTTCAGCTTTTCCAAGTGCACAAATGAAGTTGAATTGAAAGGTGGGGCAGAAAGTGAAAAGTTGATTTTCACAAGTGGAAGGGGATTTGAATTCACAAAAAATCTCTAAATCAATTTTCATTCCAAACAAGGGATCACCAAGGAAAAGACAGCTATGGTGAAAAATGAAAAAGGTGAAAAACTTAGAGAAAAAATCCATTGTGTGTAGTAAGAGTTAAAAAATAAAAAAATAAAAAAAATAGAGAAAATAATGGGGGAAAAAAAAAACCAAAAGTTAATCTAATCCTCTCACATGTCAATCACACTCTTTTTTTTATAGAACCTTCAAATTGGACCTCAAGCCTTTAGACACGACCAAAATACAATCATTGTACCATAAAAAGAAGTGTTCCTTTTTAATGGTAAGAATGGTCCAATTCAAGATTCAATTTTGTTCAAATTGGTCCTTGGGCTTTTGGTCCATGTACCCTTGTCTAAAATGGCCCTAAATCAAAGCTATTGTTTTTCAAATTCCTCAAGTAGGTGCATTATCAAGGATCTTCAACATTAATTAGCATTAAATGGTCACTGTCGTAGGTGGGCGTAGGTGGGCAATAGAATTTTCACCCAAAGTGCTACTACAAGTGGCAACCTAGGAAATACCTAGATCTAGAAGTAGCTAATTTAATTATTTTCATTTCAAAAAAATGGTGAAAAAACCTTTAGAAATCACCCAAAAAATCTTTCTCTTTTCATTTACAGAAAATATAAAATATAAAATTAACTGCCCCAAAAAAAAGAATGCACTGAATTCAAATCTAACATTTTTGATATGGCCACTAAAAGGGCTCACTAAATAAATAAATAAGTAAATAAAAAAGAAGTGAAATCACCAACATGGGTGCTGGTTCAAGGTGGCCATCATCCAACATAATGGTCATAAACAAAATGAATTTGCAGATATGAGTTGTGAAGAGAAGTGTGATGAAACCCTGCCAAACTGAATAAAAAAGAAAGCACCCAAGAAAGAAAGGGAGAAAAAAAGAAACAAGTTGGGCAAGGACCAAAAGACCAGGCAAGCAAACAAGCTCAAAAGAGGCTGGCCACAAAAGAGGAGGGAAGGGAACCACTAAGTACAGAAACCTCCACCAGTTCGGCTTGAAGCATATCAACTAAAGAAAAGGGAGGTAAACCCCATAGTTGGTAGGCTAGCAACTTGTAGATTATGAAGAGCAGATACTTAAGAAGATTTAACAGTGCAGCCCAGATTTATAGGGGGGGAGAAGAAGTCATGTGCAATTCCCACTTCCAACTAACTAGCCTACCCTCTTTCAAACTTCTCTCATTAATGCAAATCTAGCTAGACTCTAGTCTGCAGCAGCAGCAGCAGCAGCTTCTTCCTTCCTTGTATCTTCATGGCAGCTCCACTAGCTACTACTACTAGCCTGCAAGCTCCTGATCCACATTTCCCCTATATATTACAAGCTCCTGCTGCATCCTCTTCACAAGCAGCTAGCTGTGCCTTCAGCTCAATCCCATCAAGAGTCTCCCGGTACCAGTTTTGCTGCAGCAGAAGAGTAGTACCTAGTTCCACTTGTATTCAATATTCTTGTGATTTTGTAGTCTTGGATCTGTTGTTGTTGTAGAGGACGGGAAATTTGAAGTTGCTTATTGTCTTAAAGATGGCGTACTTCACCAACAAGACGGGGAACTTTAATGGTGTTGTGGGTATATATTGTTTGTTGCTGCTGCTGCTGCTGGCTGTAGCTGCAGTGGAGGAAACTAGTGCAGCAGTAGTAGCAGCAGCAGCTCGACCTCAGTGCAATTTGAATGGGCTTTGGCCATGCTATAGTGCTGTACAAGGAACGCGGCCTCCTTTTCCCAGCCGCAGCTGTTGCAGCGTGGTGAGAGTCGTGGACAAGAACTGCTTGTGCAATGCGTTGTTGTCCGGTAGCTATCCGCCTCAGATGGTGCGGAACGCCTTAACACTCCCCAACAAGTGTGGACGTTATGATCTCGCCGGCTTCAAGTGTGGAGGTACTAGTTCTTGCAGCTCGAAAAGATTCGGCTCTTCTACAATTTTTCTCTCGTGTTTGTTTTCTGGCAGATTCATGTGTTCCATCACTGCTACTTCTTGCAAGGACAGACCTAATTACTAGCTGAGAGATAAAAAATTCTTTGGCTGCAGCGATTATCACATCTCATGTACTGCAATATCTTTTGTAGACTACTATAACTTGTGCAGAACTATTATATTTTTTGAGGTGCATGTGAGTTCCAATATTACTGTGTAATCGCTTGGCTGTTTCGAATGCAGGCTACACAATCCCTAGGTGAAGATCTAGTGGAGGATGACTGTAAACGACTGTCTTTTTATTTCTCTGTGTACATTAAGGGATCTCCCCCAGCGGAAGAACCCTCGGGCCTTATGCCAAGGGGGAAGATCCTCAAATGTTCCCACATTCCCATAAAAAAGACAGTTGTTTACGGGCGGCCAGGTTCCTGTACTGTCCATGGATTCTCCTGAGGTTTGGGAACACCCTAGGGCTCTCACGCCCTCAGATGGCACTACCTCAGGAGAACCCACTCGTACAAGAACCTGAACCCATGAGTACAGCAGGAAGCTCCACAACAACAACATGATTTCCTTGATGACAAATATTGCAGCTGCCAAGTTTTTAATTTGGTTTGCTGCAAATTTGTGACTGATTTTTGGAATGGAACTCATAAGCGATTTGTTCTAAATTCTACAGCTCCTAGCTTGCTACTGGAAGGGGGTTGCTTACAAAGAAGCCATCATAATTAGCTTTCATATTATACTCTATTATAACAAGTTCATAGATAAATTAGTAGCTTTTGATCATTAGCATTTGCTGCTAATCATCATATATATCTAACTTAGCTGCTTTAAAATATTTCGTTACTTATTACTGGCTAGCTGTTGGGCCGGTTATATTATTTTGTGTTTCGTTGAGTACTAAATCATATAATTAATTTTTTTGCTAGTTGTTGGGTTTTCTTCCATTTGGATATTAGGTACACTAGTGTGATTTCTAGCTGCAACTGAGTTCTGGTGTCTTCACATCATGGCATAACTGTGATGAGATGAGCTTAAGCAAATCATAAAAGATTATTTTATTCCCCAGCTGCATTTAATCATGAATTTTCTGGATCTACTTCTAGCCTTGTTTGTGTTTGTGTGTGTTTGTGTGTGTTCATTCAGAATGTTCAATTTCATTATAGATTCATTGATGGATGAGTGAAATATGAGATTTACATTCTTGCCTCTAGGCTGGAAAAGAGGAGAAACTAGCAGGCGGCCTGGATCTTGGTTCACAATAGCCATGTCCTGATCATATCAAGATTAGTCCTTGGATGTTTAGTCAAGAAAATCATATTTTGTCAAGAGACCCTAAACCATATGATCTTATGACTCTCAAGAAGCTGCAGCAGCAGACATTTATTCTCAACTCTTCTTAAACATTGACACCAATTATTTCACCCTGAGCCTGCAGCAAGAACATAAGTAATCTCAAGTTACAAAACTTGCTTGAGAGAAATTAGAAAACAGAATACTACCTAGCTAGGGCCTGTAATTATAATAGCCTATGCCCTTGACAATTCCTTCTCTTCTTGAGATCTTCAAGTCTCCAAACCCTCTAGGCCTAGAGCTGCAGGCATTATATGATGATGGATAATTATTTAGGCTTCTGCTATAGTGCATTACTAGTGAGACAAAATGATGGGGGAAAAAAAAAAGGTGGAAATTAAGTTCCATTCGAATGAAAATATTGAATGAAACTGCACATAACTTGAATTCAATTCAAATTCAATTGAGCTCAGATTTAATGGAATTGAACACAAAACTCTATTGAAATTTAATTGGAATTGAGTTAAATCCGAATGTGACTGAATTAAGTTCAAATTCAATCAAAGAAAAAGTGGGATATAAATTGGTTCAAAAAGTATTGAAAATCTGCTTGTCACTTCCATCATTCATGACTTTTTGATGTTGAAATTTTTCAAACAGCTCCCAAAAAAAAATTAAATTAAAATTAAAAAGCCACCTTTCTATTCCATTTTGAGAAAATACCCAAACAAAATCTATTAATTTGATAAGATGAAACATTGCCCCTATGATCGTCCGCCCTATCTAGGAGCTCTCATGTTACCATCATCATTGTCCTTATAAGAGTGAGCTACAACACTAATTTATTCAAGCTCATTTTGCAGTCAGCCTCACTATAGAAATATTCTATAATGTGTATGATCTTAGGTATTGCACTTATCGGGTGCAAAGCTGGGGGGATGATAAACTTCGCTCCTAGAATTAATTTCCTTGCTTATTGAATTAAAATTTGGGAATTTAACAAGAAGGTAATGTTGTGAGACATTTCATGCACATCCATGATCCACCCATTTTTTGCCAAATCCAAAAAAAATAGGGAACTTTGAAATTTTACTAATATGCTAATGGATAAATTGTGCAACAATTGATATTATTCAATTACTACTACTCCAGTGGGCAGGATGTGTTTATTGTTTGTTGATCTTCTCATGTCACTATATAAGATTTTCTAACCCATCGGGCATGTCTTGTTTGATACATTGCTCTCATATTATCTCACTATGGGAAAACCTTTCATGAGTGGTGGATGATGAAAGCACATTCCTATGAACAAAATAATGTTGCCAAATTATTTCCTTTCAAAATTGTGTATATTGAAACTTTCATCAAGCCCATATTTAAAAGCTTTTTCATTAATTATACTTATAATAACATAGTTCAAAACTTAAAAAATAAAATTTTCAAAAGAAATCAGAATTTTAATTGACATTAAATAATTAAAAAATATATTTTTCAGAATATGATACTCATAACAATATATTGCAAAATGAAAATATATTCTAAAAATCATTTTGATTGCCAAACTTGATGAAATATTTCCTCACATATTGAATATAAATCTATTGTATCATTTTAATTCCATATGAAGTATTTCATTCATTTGATTTCATAAAACACATTTAAATAAGATATTTCATTTAGATAAGCATAAGTGTGAAAAATAGACATAATATATTTTTTAATTACTCTATTTTGAAAGGTAACAAAAATTGTGTTATTCCAAAATTCCATAACCCGGATTTTATGTGTTACCCCCGCCATTCTGTTCTCTTTTAGGGGTGAAAACGGTTTTACCTTGCGATTAGAAACCGCACGTTGTTACCATTTTAACTGTGGTAAAGACTGCAAAGCTTCACCGCCTGCCCCGGGGGGGGGGGGGGGGGGGGGGGG
>Ga0116227_10000484_pt1 | contig 77247 bp, 78 predicted proteins | sample S1TSphgellanicum_FD_89693 | JGI IMG/M metagenome (GOLD analysis project Ga0116227, IMG submission 89693) | Host-associated microbial communities from peat moss isolated from Minnesota, USA - S1T2_Fb - Sphagnum magellanicum MG | ecosystem: Host-associated > Plants > Peat moss > Unclassified...
ATATGGCCGCCAAGCATGGTGCGAAACTGCCGGTGACCGAACCCGTGATCTCGCAGTACCAAGAGCTGATAGCCGAGGGTTTTGGCGACGAAGACATCTCGGCCATCTACCGCCTGGCGTCCAAAATATTTCCTGAAAAATTCGCGTGAGTACCACGCTGCGCATCGCCACGCGCAAAAGTCATTTGGCGCTATGGCAGGCTGAACACGTGGCCGCACTCCTGCGCGCCGCACATCCCGGCGTTGCAATCGAGTTGGTGCCGATGGTGACGCAGGGCGATCGCATTCAAGATCGCAGCCTCGCCAGCATTGGCGGCAAGGGCCTGTTCATCAAGGAATTGGAGTTTGCCATCGAGGAGCACCGTGCCGACATCGCCGTGCACTCGATGAAGGATGTGCCCGCCGATCTGCCGCCCGGATTTGCCATCGGCGCGGTACTGACTCGCGCGGATCCGCGCGATGCGCTCATCACCCGCGACGGCGCCGCGCGCATCGAAGATCTGCCGCGTGGCGCACGCGTCGGCACGTCAAGTTTGCGGCGCCAAGCCCAGCTGTGTGCCCTGCGCCCCGACCTCAAGATCGAGGCGCTAAGAGGCAACGTGGACACCCGTTTGCGCAAGCTGGACGAGGGTGACATGGCCGCCATTGTGCTCGCCTGCGCCGGACTGATCCGCTTGGGACTGGAGTCGCGGATCACGGGCCGCGTGGACCCGAGGCAGTGCCTGCCGGCCGTGACCCAGGGAATCATCGGCATCGAATGCCGCGAAGGGGATTCGCCCACACTGGCGTTGCTTGAGGCACTGGAAGATCCGGCGACGCGGCTGGTCATGGAAGCGGAGCGCGCGTTCTCGCGTCGTTTGGGTGGCAGTTGCCAGTCGCCGATTGCCGCTTACGCGGAATTGCATGCCGACCAGATCGAATTGCATGGGCTGGTGGCCGAGCCGGATGGCTCGCGGCTGCTGCGCGATTCGTTGACCGGCGGTCACGGCGACCCGCAGGCCCTCGGGATCCGCCTGGCTGAACGCGTGTTGGCGGCGGGCGCCGGTCCGTTGCTCGAGCGATTGCGCGCCGGCTGATCGAGTGCCTCCGGCATGCGCACGCTCGAGGGTTTAGGCATTCTCGTCACCCGGCCCGAACATCAGGCCATGCCGCTGTGCCGGTTGCTCGAGGCCCAGGGCGCCTACACCGTGCGGTTGGCGGCTCTGGAGATCAGGGCGTTGGGTGAGCGGCGCGCACTGTCCGCACAGATCGGTGCGCTGGAGTCATTCGATCTCATCATATTCACCAGCGCCAACGCCGTGCGCTTCGGCGCTCCGCTATTGGATCAGAAACGGGATCTGCAGCTGGCGGCGATCGGAGCCGCGACCGCGCGCGCATTGAATCAGGCGGGCTATCGGGTTGCTTTCACGCCGGGGGAAACGCCCAACTCGGAGGGCCTGTTGGCGCATCCGCGCCTGGAACACTTGTCCGGCCATCGGATCTTGCTGATCAAAGGCAGCGAGGGGCGGCAATTGCTGCAGCAGGAACTGACGCGGCGGGGCGCCGACGTGGTGAGCGCCGATGTGTACCAACGTGTACCCGCGTCGGCCAGCGCAGCCCGTTTGCAGACTTTGCGGGAGCAATTCGCCGCAGGCGCGGTGCACGTCATTACCGCGACGAGCCTTGCGATAGGGATTGCGCTGCTGCAGATGGTACCGGAGGAATTGCGCGCCGAGTTCGAACGCGTGCCGTGGCTGGTGCCGGGTGAGCGCGTGGCGGCGGCGCTGCGCGAGCAAGGTCTGCGCGCGCCGCTGTTGCTGGCTGACTCAGCGGAAGATCAGGACTTGGTTGCTGCGTTGTCGCGATGGCGCTCGACAGAGTCGGGCGCATAGTCGAAGGAATCGAAAAATACCCTGTCCGGCGCCGCACCGCGCGCTTCGAAAGCGCACCGCGCGGCATCGATCATGGCCGGCGGCCCGGCGATGTAGACATCGAAGCTGCGCAGCGAGTCCAAGTCCTGCAGCGCCGCTTCATGCACCCACCCGGTTCGGCCGCGCCACTCAGGAGTCGCCGCGGATAGCACGGGAATGTAGGTCAAGTGTGGCGCTTTGCGGCATAGCTCTTCCAGAGTTTGTTGGGCGTACAAGTCCCGTTGCCCGCGAACGCCCCAGTAAAGATGAAGTGCGCGTTCCAAGCCGTTATAGATGACATGTCGCAGGATGCTCAGCAAGGGTGCGAGCCCCGTACCACCGCCGATCAGCAGCATGGGTGCTCGCGATTCACGGTAGTAGAACTGGCCCAAGGGTCCTTCGATGCTGAGCAAGGCGTTGCGGGTATCCTCGTGAAACAATCTGTCGGTGAACAGACCGCCGGGCACGCGCCGAACGTGCAGCTCCAACGGTTTGGCATCATGCGGCGCAGAGGCCATGGAAAAACTCCGGCGCCGTCCTTGCGGCAGCAGGATGTCGAGATATTGCCCGGCCTCGAATAGAAACTCCTCGGCGGCGGGCAGCTTCAGGAACAATTGCATGACGTCGTGCGACAATGGCCGCGCGCGTTCGATGCGGCAGGGCAGTCGCTTGACCAGGCTTTGCGCCGCCGGGCGCACTTCGAAGGTCTCGAGCGCCACATCGCCGCGCGCCTGTGCCTGACACAGCAGTATCAAACCTTCCGCCACTTCGCCGGCGGACAGTCCCAACGGCGCACCTCTGGGGTACTCGATCTCGCCGCGGATCAGGCGCGCGCGGCAGGCGCCGCAATTGCCGCCCTTGCAGCTGTGCGGCAGGCGCAGGCCGGCCGCCAGGGCGGCATCCAGCAGCGACTGCCCGGGCTCGACTCGATATGAACGGGAGGAGTTCTCTACGGTGACACGCACGCGCGCACCTTAAAGGCGAGGTCTATGCGGGCTGGCTGCGTTTGCTGTCTAGCCACTCGCCGATCGCCTCCCATTGCTTCCAATCCGGCCAGGCGAGATATTCCGGCAATTCGAGCACGCCCATGCCGCGCGCGTAGGCGCGCACGTAATTTTGCGCTTCACGCAGGCAGCCGAGGTAAGGCACTTTGAGCTTGGTCAAGTATTGATCCAACTCCTCGTACACCAGCGTGTGTTCGCGTACGCGATTGGCCACTACCGCAAGGCGCGCCTGTTTGCGCGACACCTTGCCGATCTCGAGCAGTTCATTCATGAAATGTCCGCAAGCTTTCATGTCGATGCTCGAAGGGAGCACGGGAACGATGATGGTTTCCGCGCGGCGCACGAGTTCGTTCAACTCTGTGCCGTGAACGCGGGCTGGAGCGTCGATCACCAGAATGTCGGTACCGCGGGGCACGCTGCGCAAGCCTTCCTCGAATGCCGCCACGCCGCTAATGGCGGGAAGGTCCGCCGGACGAGTGCCGAGCCAGTCGAGACTGGAACGCTGCGGGTCGTAGTCCGCGATGCACACTTGATGCCCGTCGCGGGCAAAAAAAACGGCGATGTTGGTGCTGAGGGTGCTCTTGCCGCATCCGCCCTTGGCGTTCAAAATCATTACGTGGCGCATAATTCCCCGGGTTTTTCTTTTGCCGTTAAGGTAGAACTCGCGCTGTGATTGCGCAACCCCCGCGTGAAATTTTCGGCTATGCTCTCGTCCATGCGCATCGACTTCTTGAAGATGCAAGGGCTGGGCAACGATTTCTTGGTCTTCGACGCCGTCGCCGATACTCGCCTTGACTCAGGGTTGCTTCGCGCCCTCGCCGACCGGCACACCGGCGTCGGCTTCGATCAGGCCCTGATGCTGGAAACTCCCCGCGATCCGCACAGCCGCGTGTTCTACCGCGTCTTCAACTCCGACGGCACGGAAGTGGAACAGTGCGGCAATGGCGCGCGCTGCATCGCCGCCCTGCTCTATGACCGCGCGCCCGAGTTGGGGCGCGAACTCACCCTGGGCAGCACCGGCGGCACCATTCACGCCCGGGTTCGCGACGACGGCCTGGTATCGGTGGACATGGGCGTGCCGAACTTCGAACCACTTGCCATTCCGTTGGATGCGCCGGCACGAGCGGCCGCTTACACCTTGAATGTCGGGGGCACCGACATGGAGGTGGGCGCCGTTTCCATGGGAAATCCGCATGCGGTGTTGCGAGTCGCCGAGGCGAAAAGCGCGCCCGTCGAGCGGATTGGGCCTACTATCGAACGTCATGAGCGATTTCCGAAGCGCGCCAATGTGGGCTTCATGCAGATCATCAGTGACAGGCACATTGCCTTGCGCGTGTTTGAGCGCGGGGTCGGCGAGACGCTGGCCTGCGGCACCGGCGCATGCGCGGCCGTGGCGGTCGGACGCGAACGTGGCTGGCTGGGACAGGAAGTCAGGGTCGACTTGCCGGGCGGCACCGCCATGGTGGCCTGGCCGGGAGCGGGTCAATCGATCTGGTTGACGGGACCCGCCACGACGGTATTCAAAGGATCCATTGATTTAACGCGATTCACGGGAGCCAAACAATGACGACCAGTTCCGCACGCAAGCAGGAAATCTTGAACGACGCCAGCGTTGCCGATTACTTGCAGACTTATCCGGATTTTTTCGAGCGCAATTCCGCATTGCTCGCCAAGCTGCGCCTCCCGCATGTGCGCGAAGGCGGCAGCACCATCAGTTTGGTCGAGCGTCAGGTCGAAGTGCTGCGCGAACGCAATCAGTCCCTGGACCGCAAGCTCAAGGAGCTGGTCGACGTGGCACGCTCAAACGACGCGCTCGCCGATCGCATCCACCGCTTGAGCCAGCGGCTGATACGCGCCAAGACTTTGCAGGAAACCATCCATGCGGCGGAGACCTCGTTGCGTGAGGATTTCGGCGCCATGCATTCGGTGCTGGTGCTGTTCATCGATGAGGCCAAACCGCTGCTCGGCGAGGGCGGCCGCTTCCTGCGCACCGCGAATCTGGCCGATGAACAGATCAAGATGTTTGAATCCCTCATGACTTCGGGCAAACCGCGCTGCGGTCAGGTCAGGGATGCGCAACGGGACTATTTGTTCGGCAAGGACTCGGTGGAAATAGGTTCGGTGGCGCTCACCCCGCTGGGGACCAAGGGCGCACTGGGGCTGCTCGCGATCGGCGCCAGCGATGCGGACCGTTTTCATCCGGCCATGAGCACAGAGTTCCTGTCGCGCATCGGCGAGCTCGTGACCTATGCCTTGACGCGCTGAAGGGATTGCTGGGGTGGAGCCGGCACAGCGCGCGTGGATCGATCAATTCTTGTCGCATCTGGCGCACGAGAAGCGCATGAGCCCGCATACGCTCGAGGCTTACGCCAACGATTTGGGCTCCGTCCTCAAGTTCTGCAAGCGGCGCCAGCTGGCGACTTGGACCGCGCTCTATCATTCCCTGGTGCGCGCTTATGCGGCGTCCGAGCATGGCGGCGGCATCGGACCGCGCAGCATTCAGCGGCGCCTGTCCGCGCTGCGCTCGTTCTACGACTATCTGCTGCGCGAAGGCGGCGTGACGTCGAATCCGGCAACCGATGTACGCGCACCCAAGACCAAGAAACGGCTGCCGGCCACGTTGGACGCCGACCAGATGGCGCGTTTGCTGGATTTTCGGGCCGATGATTCATTGTCGGCGCGCGACAAGGCCATCATGGAACTTTTCTACTCGTCGGGGCTGCGGGTGAGCGAACTGGTGAACTTGGATCTGACGACCATCGATTTGCAGGACCGCACCGTGCGCGTTCTCGGCAAGGGCAACAAGACCCGCATCGTGCCCATGGGGCATCATGCCATCGATGCCCTGAAAAAATGGCTGGTGGAGCGCAGCGCCTTCGTGCGCGAATCATTGCCGCCGTATCCGCTTTTCACCAGCAAGAGCGGCCGGCGTCTCACGGTTCGCGCGGTGCAACTACGCGTGAGCGCATGGGCGCGTCGCCAGGGATTGGCGCAGCACGTGCATCCGCACATGTTCCGTCATTCCTTCGCCACGCACCTGCTGGAATCCAGCGGCGATTTGCGCGGCGTCCAGGAATTGCTGGGCCACGCCGACATTTCTACCACCCAGGTCTATACCCACTTGGATTTTCAGCGTTTGGCATCGGTTTACGATGCCGCCCATCCGCGCGCTCGCCGCCGTCCCGGCACGGCTTGAAACGGGGTCGTTTGGCCCCATTGCGGAAGCGAGATGAATCACGATCCGAATACGATTTACGGCACCACCATTCTGGCGGTGCGCCGCAACGGTCAGGTTGCAGTCGGCGGCGATGGGCAGGTCACCCTCGGCCAGAGCGTCATGAAGTCCAATGCCAAGAAAGTGCGTCGCCTCTATGGCGGCAAGGTGCTGGCGGGCTTCGCCGGCGGCACCGCTGATGCGTTTACGTTGTTCGAGCGCTTCGAAGGCAAGCTCGAAAAATTTGGCAATCTGACGCGCGCCGCCATCGAACTGGCCAAGGACTGGCGCAGTGATCGCAGTTTGCGCCGTCTCGAGGCACTCCTGTGCGTGGCGGACCACGAAAGCACGTATGTCATATCCGGAACGGGCGATGTGATCGAGCCCGAACATGATTTGATCGCCATCGGCTCGGGCGGCGGATTCGCGCAGGCTGCGGCGCTCGCCTTCATGCAAGGCGAGTATTTGGCGCGGGACATCGTCGAGCGATCACTGAACATCGCGGCGGACATCTGCATCTACACCAACCGCAACCTGACCATCGAAGAACTGTAACCGCACATGTCGCAAATGACGCCGCGGGAAATCGTGGAGGAACTGGACAAGCACATCGTCGGCCAGAGGGCTGCGAAACGCGCCGTTGCCATTGCGCTGCGCAACCGCTGGCGACGTCAACAGGTCGCAGAGGCCTTGCGTCCCGAAATCACCCCCAAAAACATCCTGATGATCGGCCCGACCGGCGTCGGCAAAACCGAGATTGCCCGGCGCTTGGCGCGGCTCGCCAAGGCGCCATTTATCAAAGTGGAGGCCACCAAGTTTACCGAAGTCGGGTACGTTGGCCGCGAAGTAGACTCGATCGTGCGCGATTTGGTGGAGATCTCCGTCAAAATGACGCGAGAAGAAGCGATCGGTAAAGTCCGGCCACGCGCCGCCGATGCGGCCGAAGAGCGGGTACTGGACATACTGCTGCCGCGCGCCCAGGGCGCCGGCTTCACCGCCGAGTCCACGCCGCGCGACGGCGATACCCGCCAGCGCTTCCGCAAAATGCTGCGCGAGGGCGACTTGGACGACCGGGAGATCGACATCGAATTGCGCGCCGCACCGATGGGCGTGGAGATCATGGCGCCGCCCGGCATGGAAGAAATGACCCAGCAGCTGCAGGGGATGTTTCAGAATCTCGGCGGCGGCCGTCCCCGACAACGCAAGCTCAAGATCAAAGAGGCGTTGAAACTCCTGGTCGACGAGGAAGCGGGCAAGATGATCAACGAAGAGGATTTGAAGCTGCGCGCAGTCGAGAACGCCGAACAGAACGGCATCGTGTTCATCGATGAAATCGACAAGATCGCGCGTCGTCAGGAAACCGCCGGCGCCGATGTGTCGCGTGAAGGCGTGCAGCGCGATCTGCTGCCGCTGGTGGAAGGCTGCACCGTGAACACCAAGTACGGTACGGTGAAGACCGACCATGTGCTGTTCATCGCCTCGGGCGCATTTCACATGTCGAAGCCCTCGGATCTGATCCCGGAGCTGCAGGGGCGTCTGCCGATCCGGGTGGAACTCGAACCGCTGGTGGTGGGGGATTTCGTGCGTATTTTGACCGAACCCGACGCTTCGTTATGCCGGCAATACACGGCCCTGATGGCTACCGAAGGCGTCACGTTGGAATTCGACGCCGAAGGAGTGCAGCGCCTGGCGGAAGTGGCTTTCGAGGTCAACGAACGCACCGAGAACATTGGCGCTCGCCGGCTGCACACCGTCATGGAGCGACTGCTCGAGACCGTGTCTTTCGATGCCGCGGACCGTAGCGGGTCGCATGTGCGCGTGGATCGCGCCTATGTCGATGGCAACTTGGGCGAGCTGGTGAAGGATCAGGATTTGTCGCGCTACATTCTGTAGTACGCCCGCATGCCTACGCCCACCGATATCAAGCTGCGCACCACCTCGCGACTGCTCGAGGTCACCTTCGACGATGGCTCGCACTACGAATTGCCCTTCGAATATCTACGAGTGTTCTCGCCTTCGGCCGAGGTCAAGGGTCACGGGGGCGGCGAAGGCGTACTGCAGCTGGGCAAACATAATGTGGGCATCAGCCGCCTCGAACCCATCGGCAATTACGCACTGCGTCTGCACTTCGATGATGGGCACAATACCGGCCTCTACAGCTGGACCCTGCTGCACGAGCTGGGCCGCAGTCGCGAGGCCAACTGGGCTCGCTACCAACAACGCTGCGCGACAGAGCTCGGCGGGAATCCGCTCGGCGCGAACGCGCTCGGCGCGAAACCGCGTACAGCAAAATAACGGCTCAGTCCCCGCAGTCGGCTACAATGGACCTCGAATAGAGGTTCCATGACTGACTCCGATCGCACGGTAGATTTTGGTTTCGAAAGGGTCGCGGCAGCGGACAAGGCTGAGCGCGTGCGCTCCGTATTTGCATCGGTGGCGCCGAAGTACGATGTCATGAACGACCTCATGTCCTTCGGCGTGCACCGCCTGTGGAAGCAATTCACCCTGTCGCTGACGGGCCTCAAGCCCGGCGGCTCTGCGCTCGATGTGGCCGGCGGAACCGGCGATCTGACGGCCGGGTTGCTGCGCCAAGTCGGCAAATCGGGCCGCGTCGTCTGCTCCGACATCAATCCTGCCATGTTGGACGTCGGCCGCGACCGGCTGCTGGACAAGGGCTTTGTCGGAAACGTCGAATTCATGGTGGCGGACGCGGAAAAACTAACCTTCGAAGAAAACACCTTCGATTGCGTCACCATCGGCTTTGGGTTGCGCAATGTGACCGATAAGGCCGCCGCGCTGAAGTCCATGCATCGCGTGCTCAAACCCGGCGGCCAACTGCTGGTCTTGGAATTCTCGACGCCGGTGTTGCCAGGTTTGAAGCCCGTGTACGACGCCTATTCGTTCAGGGTGCTGCCGTTGCTCGGCAGGTTCGTCGCCAAGGATGCCGACAGTTATCGCTACCTCGCCGAGTCGATCCGTATGCACCCCGATCAGGAAACCTTGCTGGAGATGTTGCGTGCCGCCGGCTTCGCTCACGCCCGCTATCACAATCTCACCGGCGGAATCGTGGCACTGCACCGCGGCTACAAGATCTGACATGACGGCGACCGCGCCCTGGCTGGCATCCGTCGAAGCCCTGTTCAATCGCAACATCTCCGCTTCGACCGAGGCGCGATCTTTGGCGCGACGGCTCGAGGCGACCTCATTGCTGATCGAGGTGGAGAAAATGTTGCGGGTGCGGGTCTGCGTATTCAATGGCGGCCTGGCGCTGCTCAATGGCAATGAGGCAGGCGCGGTGCCCGGCACATCGGTGCCCGGCACTCCGGTGGACGCCACTGCGGTCATTTCAGGCTCGGCGCCCGCACTTCTACAATTGCTGCGCGGCGAAGGTGCTTCGGTGGCGGCCCGCGCCGGCGTGCAGATTCGCGGCGATGCCGAAATCGCGAATCTCTATCGCCAGTTATTCGCCGCAGCCAAGCCTGATTTCGAGGAAGAACTGTCGCGCTGGATCGGCGACATGCCCGCGCGCAGGCTGTCCCAAGTCGCGCGCAGCGTGCGTTCCTGGGCGCGGCGTACGCGACGCACCGCCGGTGAAAACATCGCCGAATACCTGCAGGAGGAAAGCCGCGACCTGGTCAGCAAGCCGGAGCATGAGGAGTTCCTGCAAGGCGTCGATGCGGTACGCGAGGCGACGGATCGAATCGAGGCGCGGCTCAAACATATCGAGCAGCGAATCAAGGGCGCAAATTGATGCAGTTTCGAGTGCTGGCTCGAATGCTCGAGATTCAGCGGGCGCTGACGCGTCATCGACTCGATGATTTCGTGCGCGCGACTCACTTGTATCGACCACTGCGTTTTTTGTACTTCCTGTCGCCGTGGACCTGGTTTCAGCGCAGCTTAGGAATAACCCGCGGTGAACGCCTACGCTTGGCGCTGCAGGAGCTCGGACCCATTTTCGTGAAGTTCGGCCAGGCACTGTCGACGCGTCGTGACTTGTTGCCGCCCGATATCGCGGATGAATTGGCCAAGCTGCAGGATCGCGTACCGCCCTTCGGCGGCGCCATCGCCGTGGCCATGATCGAACGGGCACTCGGCAGCCCATTGGACCAGATATTTGGCAGCTTCGATGCGGCGCCGCTGGCTGCCGCATCGATCGCTCAGGTACACGCTGCAACCCTGAAGAACGGCCAGCAGGTGGTGGTCAAAGTGCTGCGTCCCGGCATGCGCGAGGTCATTGACCTCGACCTCGATGTGTTGGCGACACTGGCCTCCCTTGCCGAGGAATATTGGACAGAAGCGCGGCCGGTCCGGCCGGTCGAGGTGGTGCGTGAGTACCGGAAAACCATACTCGATGAATTGGATCTGCTGCGCGAAGCGGCCAATGCTTCGCAACTGAAACGCAACTTCGCGGGCTCGCCGCTGCTGTACGTGCCTGAAGTTTATTGGGATCTTTGCCGCAGCAATGTCATGGTCATGGAGCGCATCCATGGACTCGTCATCAGCCAGATCGATGAAATGCGGGAACGCGGCACCGACATCGCCAGACTGGCTGAGAACGGCGTGGAAATCTTCTTCACGCAGGTGTTTCGCCACAACTTCTTCCACGCCGACATGCATCCCGGCAACATTTTCGTCCAGATCGAAGACCCGAAACAGCCGCGCTACGCGGCCGTGGACTTCGGCATCGTCGGCACGCTGCAACCCCGCGATCAGTACTATCTGGCGGAAAATTTCATGGCTTTCTTCGACCGCAATTATGCGCGCATCGCGCAACTGCACATCGATTCGGGCTGGGTGCCGCGGGGTACGCGGGTGGATGAGCTGGAATCGGCGGTGCGCACCGTATGCGAGCCGATATTCGACAAACCGCTGAAGGAGATTTCCTTCGCGCAGGTTCTGTTGCGGCTGTTCGAGACGGCGCGCCGCTTCGACATGCAGGTTCAACCGCAGCTGATTCTGCTGCAAAAGACCCTGTTCAATATCGAGGGTTTGGGGCGCCAGCTGTACCCGGAACTGGATTTATGGAAGACGGCGCAACCGGTCCTCAAGCAATGGATGCGAGAGCGCATCGGTCCGCGCACCATGCTCAGGCAAATCCGCACGCATCTGCCTGACGCGCTGATGGCCCTGAGCCAGGTGCCGGCCATCCTGGAGACGCGGATACGCGAGGCTGCGGAGGGTCGAGTACCGACGGTCGAACCCTTAGGCGTGGCCCCGTTGCGCGAACAACTGCGCCAATCGGCGGCACGGCGCGACCGATTGGTAATTGCCGGTGTGCTGTGGCTTTCGGGTTTGGTATGGTTGGCCATCGCAACCCGCTATCCATGGCTAGGGTGGATGCAGATGCTTGCAGCCATCGTGGTGATTGTGCGATGAGAATTGAGATTCCCAGCAACACATCGTATCGCGGCCGCAATTCACGCGCGAACCTTCCCGTGCTGGCGATCTTTCTGCTGCTCTCGTTGGGCGTCGGCGCAGTCGGCGCCGTGCTCTCGCCCGGCTTTTCCGCAGCGGCGGCGCAGTGGTATGCGTCGCTCGCAAAACCCGATTGGCTGGTACCCACCCGTTGGTTCGGCCCCGTGTGGGTCGTGCTCTATGTGCTGATGAGCGTCGCTGCATGGACGGTATGGCGCGAGCGTTATCATCGTAGCAGGAAGACGGCGATTTTCGCCTACCTGCTGCAGCTCATGTTGAATGGCGTCTGGCCGCTGCTGTTCTTCGGACTGCGTAATCTCGATGCTGCGCTGTTCGACATCGTCGCCCTGCTGATTGCTCTCGGTTGGACTTTGCGCGAGTTTGCCCAGGTCAAGGCGGGCGCCGCATGGCTGCTGGCGCCCTATTTTTTGTGGGTGTGTGTCGCCACGGCCATGAATCTGTCGTTGTGGAAGTTGAATCCGTAAAAACTTCTGTCTCTAACGCGACTCGCGGTACGTTTTGAAGGCCTGCATGGCTTTGACGAGAAGTAGCTTGCCAACCGCCCCGGCAGGCACCATGCGCAATAGCCGCATTGCCAGAGCCGGCCGGGCCAGCAACAATCCGCCGATGAGTGCGCCGGCGGTACCGAGACCCTTGCTGCTGAGCAGAGCCCTCATGGTACGGCTGCGAGGAAACTCCCCGCCTCTGTCACCGGATTCGGACGCTGAGCCGGCCGGAGGAATTGGCGGATCCAGCAATGCCTGGACCTCCGCGCGGGACTGCGCCAGCCTTGCCAACAGCAATTGTCTGGTCGCGGCGTCGTTTTGGATCACGGCTGGTCGTCATCCGACATGATGCGTTCGAACAGCACGCGATCTTGCTGCCACTCCCGCTGCAAATCGGCGAGAAACGGCGATCGCGAGCGCGCCAGTTTTCCTTGGAAAAGAGCCGCGACGATCGCCAACAGCAGAAAGCCGCCGGCTATCCAAGCGATGGCGGCCACCCGGTACGGACCGTCCCAGGTATAGGCGATGACACCGATGCAGGCGAACAAAATGCTGAACAGCACGCATATGCCTGTCGCAACCGCTGCGATTAGCTGCGCGGAAATCTCTCGCTGGGCCCTGGCGACATCCAATGCCACCAACTCCAGGTAAGCGGCCAAATGGCGCAGCAGCGCGGGCGCCGCTTTAGGGAGTAGCCATAGCGCGCGCACTGACGCGGAAGCCTTAAGACCTGCGTGTCGCGAGTATGCCGATCACGGCGCCCACCAACGCGGCGATGCCGATGGCTTGCCATGGGCTCTCGCGTACATAATCATCCGCGGTACTGGCCACTTTCTGCGCGCGCTTGCGCAGGTTCTCAGTGGTGTCCGCGATGCTTTCCTTGGCGGCTTCGACGGCGCGCTGAACTTTTCCTCTCACGCGAACCACGTCTGCATCCTTGAGATCGGAAATGCGCGCCATCAAATCTTCCACATCCGCAATAAGACTCTTGATTTCACTCGAGGCGACGGACTTGATGTCGCTGGCGCCTTCGCTTAAATCGTTCTTGACACGCCGCCCGGCAGTCTTGACCTGCTCGGAAGTTCCATCAAACGTCGTTTCCATGTTTTCGCTCCTCTCATAACTATAGGGCGCGAACGCGCCGCCCGCGCCGCAACGCGCGATATTATCGCTCACAATATGACGCGGAGCGTGGCTTTGAACCATCCTCCCGCGTCCGACCGCGCCTGTAGGACTCGCCCCACATGTTAAGCTCTTATTCCATTCTCAGGCGTGCTATGAACAAAATTCAGGGCGATGAACCGACCTTAATCGGGCGCTGGTATATCGCCATCCCGCCGATATTGCTGATCGGCTTCCTCATCGGGCTCTTTTTCCTCGCATCCGCCGGCCAAAGCCGCCTGAATGCCGCCAATGAGCGCGTCCATGCCTCGCAATTGCGCCAGCAGTCCTTGATCGAATTCGCGGCACTGGTCAGCAATGCTGAATCCGCCCAACGCGGTTATCTGTTGACCGGCGAGGTCTCCTACCTACAGCCCTACGCTGACGCCGTGGCAAGAATCGGGCCGGCACTGGACCGCTTGCACGAAGCCTACGGCCGGGATGGCAACGGGGCAATGTTTCAAAAACTCAACCTCCTGACCGGCAAGAAGTTAGGAGAGTTGGCAGACAGCGTCGCACTGTACAAAAAGCGCGCCCCATCGTCCTTCGCGGTCAATGCGCTCAGCACCGATGTCGGCAAGCGGACCATGGACGAAATCGTAAGCATCTTGAGCGGCATACAGGCGGACGAAGCGCTCGAACTCGACCGGGCGACCTCCCAGTGGCGCAGCGATTTCCGTTTCTGGCGCTGGGTCGCCGCGATCGGCGCCATCTTCAACATCGCGCTGGTGGTGCTAGCGACTTTCCTGGTGCTTGCCGACATGCGGCGCCGCGCAAGACAAACGTTAAATCTGCGGGACCAGAAGCTGGAGTTGGAGAAGCAGGTAAAAGCCCGTACCGAGCAGCTGACGGCGCTCTCAACTCATCTGCAGGGCGTCTCCGAACAGGAAAAATCAGCGTTATCCCGCGAATTGCACGATGAATTGGGGGGACTGCTGGTCGCGGCCCGAATGGATCTTTCCTGGCTGCAGCAGCGCCTGCCCACCACCGACCCGGGAATCTCCCAGCGCTTCAAGAGAATTCACGAATCCTTGAGCGCCGGCGTCGATTTGAAACGTCGCGTCGTGGAGGAATTGCGGCCCACGCTGCTCGACAACATGGGCCTGTACAGCGCGTTGCGCTGGCAGTTCAAGGAAACCTGCCGACGCACGGGGCTCAAGTGCACGGAATCTATTCCGGACGATGAGCTTAAATTCAACGCGGATGCTTCGATCGGTGTATTCAGAGTGGCGCAGGAAGCTTTGACGAACATCCTGAAGCATGCGGAGGCGAGTTCTGCCGATCTCAGCATCGACGTCGGCGCCGATGTTTTTGAGCTTCGCATCAGTGATGATGGCAAAGGATTGCCGCGCGCGCGTCCCGAGCACAGCACCTCCCACGGGATCGCGTCGATGCGGCACCGCGTTGCCGCTTTGGGAGGCACGTTGGAGGTGACGGCGGCGCCCAGTGGGCTGGGAACCCTCGTGGTGGCTCGCTTTCCGCTGCATGCGCTCTTACAGCAAACACCCATGGAATCAGCCGAGAGCGACGGCGGCCGCGAGATCAACCCGCGGCTGCCGTCTACCCTGGTCAATTCATGAACGATCAGGTCCCCGAACGCGGTGCGATCGGCGCGTCGCTGTTGCCGATGACTACCTCGACGCGACGATTCATCTGTCGGCCGCCGGAGTCGGTGTTGCTGGCCACCGGATATGCCTTGCCATAACCCTCGGTGGACACCCGCGACGCATCGACGCCACGAAACATCAGCGCTTGCTTGACCGCATCGGCCCGGCGCTGCGACAGCACCTCGTTGTAGGCATCCGTACCCACGCTATCGGTGAATCCGTCGATCTGCACGCGGCGTTCCGGATGCTCCATCAGAAACTGCGCCAGTTGATCCAGCATGCGTCCCGCGCCGGGCTTCAGTTCAGCGCGGCCCGTGTCGAACAGAACATCGCCCAAGGTCAGCACCGCGCCCCGGGGAGTGGGCTTCGCCTTCAGTTGATCCAACTCCGCTTGAGCTCGCGCTGCCTCTTGGGTCGCCTGATCGCGCTCGCTGATGGCCTCCGCCGCAACCCTCTTGGCGTTGTTGGCCTCGCGGGTCCGCGCCGCCAGCATGATCTGGTCACGCTCGGACTGACCCGCGGCTACGCGCGCATCGTCGGCTTTGGCGGAGGCACGGGCCTCGGCGAGGCGTGCGTTTTGCATCGCGAGATATGCGGGCTGATTTACTTCGGCATCCTTGTGATGCAGGTTTGCATCCTCGGCAATCGCCAGATACTTCTTCGCAGCCTCCAAATCGAGCGCCGAGTAGCGTTGCACGTTCGGATCCGCTTCGGCGGTATTCACTGCGGCACGGGCGTCCTCGAGTGCCGCGTTCGGCTGCGGCATGGAAGCGCAGGCACCGAGCGCCAGCGCCATTCCCATTGAAGTCAATAATTTAGCATTCATGATTTCCATCCTTATTGTGTAGGTTGCGTGTTACGCATAGCTTCTTGACGCAAGGCCGCCATGCTGGCATCGAACTCGGCAGCTGCCTTGTGCGACTTTTTCTCTCCGGCGGTGGCCTCCGCCAACTGCGCGTCGATGTTCGCCTGTTCAGCCAACTGCGTAGCCGGCTCTGCATCCTTGTCCGCCGCCGCTTTCTCAGCGCGCGCCAATTTGTCTCGAGCCGCGGCCATTTCGACCGGGGCGTACTCGGGAGCGCCTGACTGCTCCGCGCGTGCCACCGAGGACTTGGCAACGGCAATCTTCTCGTTTGGGATGGGAGTGCTCGCACATCCCGCCACACACAATACGAGCGCGGCGCACACCCCGGCGCCCGTGGCCCAGTTCTTCGTATTCATCAACATATCGATGCTCCTTGAGAAAAGTAACCCGATGCATGCGCATCGACTTTCGTACATTCAGATACACAAGGATTAGAGCAAGCGCCGTGCCAACAGCAAAACCGCGTGGCGCCCGTGCGCTCGCAGACATTCGAGGGAGTTCGGGAAGTTAAATGTAGAAGTTGCGACTGGGCATGGAAGACATTACGAGAATGTCGGACGATGCTCTACAGAGAGTTACGCGTTCGATACCGAGCTCATGCGTCAGCCATGTATTGCCAACGACTACGCCTGCCACTGCGCTCTGCTAGTGACGCGACAAATGCGCTTCGCAGATCTCGTGCAGCACTTCCGGCAGCCTGCCGTAATCGCGCGCCTTGTCCAGAAAATGGGTCGCTCCCAAGGCGATCGCGGCGTTCTTGTATTCAGGCAAATCGTAATTCGTGAGCACGATGATGCGGGGCTTCGAGGCAGTGCTTGCAAGAGCGCGCATGACACCGAAGCCAGTACCTTGTTTGAGATGCAGATCCAGGATGATCACATCCACGGGTTCGCGTTTGACAGCAGCCAATGCGGCCGCTTCGGTGTCTGCCGTGCCGATCAGTTCCACATCGGCAATTTGGCGAATGGCTTCGGTCAGGCGCTCGGTCAATACCTTGGAATCTTCCACCAGTAGAACCCGCAATGACTGCGCCATCAACATTGCGTCCATAAGATTTGTGCTTCTAAGAATTGAGGACGCAGTCTAGCGCCGAGCTTCGCGCAGGCGAAACGGAGCGTTAGCAGTTTGTAATGTCGGAGATTTCTCACGCCAACTCGCTTATTGAATGAGTCCATTGCGCAATGCATACGATGTTATGTCAGCATTGGCCGTGAAGCTCATTTTTTCCAATATTCGACTCCGATAAGTGCTGACCGTTTTGACGCTCAGGCTCAGTTCATTCGCGATGTCGGATACTCCGCGCCCAGCGGCCAGCTTACAGAAAATTTGGAATTCGCGGGTCGAAAGCCGCGCGTGCAGCGGCTTGTCGGGGTCGCCGTCCAGATCGGCCACCAATATTTCCGCCAGCGCGGCGCTTACATAACGCCGCCCGGACAATACCGTGCGCACGGCCTTCATCAATTCCTCGGGCGCGCTGTCCTTCGACAAGTAGCCGCTCGCACCTGCGCGCAGCACGTTGACCGCGTATTGCTGCTCCGGCAACCCGCTCATCACCAGCACCCGCACGTTGGGGTGGCCGGTTTGGATATGGCGCAGAATATCCAAGCCGCTGCGATCGGGCATATGAATATCGAGCAGGACCAGGTCCCACTCTTGCGCGCGTAGCAGGTCCAATGTTTCGTTGCCGCTGGCCGCCTCTCCTACGGCGTTGATGTTGGCATCAGCCTCCAAGAATTGCTTGAAGCCGGCTCTGACAACCGCATGATCGTCTGCGATCAATACTCTGGACACGTTGAGTTCTCCCCCTTAAGCGGCGCGGTCAGGTATTCGCGCACTCTTGGCTCTGTGAATAGCCGTTGAGCTTGTTGTACAGCGTCTTCAGGCTGCATCCCAACGCATCGGCGGCGCGGCGCTTATTGCCCTTGAAATGGTCGAGCGTCGCTTCGATCAAGGAGCGCTCCACATCGTCGATTCGAGAGCCCACCCGTATATCCAGCCGTTCGCGATCGGCCGGGTGAACGGCACCGCTTCGATCAACGGTCGCGCCCGGCTCCGCCGTGCGCAGCGAGTTGTTCTGCAGCAGCGGTGCGAGCTCCAGCACTCCATCGCCGAGAATGAATGCGCGCTCGATGCAGTTCTTCAGTTCACGCACGTTGCCAGGCCAGGAATGCTGCTTGAGCGTCATGCGGGCCATCGCCGACAGCCGCTTCGCGGTGTGGGCCTGCGCATTGAGTTCGTCGAGGAAGTGACCCGCCAGGATCTCCACGTCATCGCCGCGTTCGCGCAGCGACGGCAAAGCGATCGGAAATACCGCAAGCCGATACAGCAGATCCTCGCGCAGCTGACCGCTCTGCACCGCCTGCAACGGGCAGCGATTCGTGGCTGCAATCACCCGGACGTCCGAGGAGTACTCCGTATTCGCCCCGACGCGATAGAACTTGCGCGATTCAAGCACCCGCAGCAGACGGGTCTGCATTTCCAGGGGCATTTCGGTCACCTCGTCGAGCAGCAACGTACCGCCCTGGGAACGTTCGAAAACGCCCGCATGCGCGCGCACCGCGCCCGTGAAGCTGCCCTTCTCGTAGCCGAACAACTCCGCTTCGATCAGACCGGGCGGTATGGCGCCGCAATTGATGGCGATGAATGGCCGGCCGCGCCGCGCGCTGCTTTCATGAATGGCCTTGGCGGCCAATTCCTTGCCGGAACCGCTTTCCCCCGTCAGCAGCACGCTGGCCTCCGTCGGCCCCACCCGCTCGATCAACCGGATCACTTCCTGCATGGCGCTCGAAGCTCCCAGCAGCAAGGCGGCTGCGGGACTCGGCTGCACGGTGGACTCGGAAAATTCGAAATTTCGGGCTTTGATGCCGTTCGGCACGATGCTTTCGACGCTGCTGACACTGTTCATTGTTTCTCCTCTCCTCATGAATGCGTCCGTGTAATCGTTACATGGGACACCGATAGATTTGTAACCTGTGCCGCCAGGCGTCGCCAGGGACGGGTGCTGATGATGGGGAAGGACGATGTGATCTTTTTTGTAGGTGTAAGTCCTACAATCGAAGGTCAGCCTATGCAGCCGGCGGTGCCGCTGCGCATCGCCAACAGGTCATGAATTGGGGTTCCAATTGCTCGCCGCACTGCGCGCAGGTCCACGGTTCACCCGACGGCGCCGATGACGCCGCGGCCAGCGCCCGCAAAGCGGCGGTCTCCAACGCGTCCTCCACCCACAGCTGCGGCCAGGTCTCGAGCATCGGCAGATCACCCAGGGCGCCCGCCAGATATTGATTACGCATCTCGGTTTCTATTCCAGCCATGATGAGCACGTTGCGCGCATGGGCAACCTGCAGGAGCGAAGCGGCGCGGAATACTCGTTTCATGCGGCAACGCTAACGCAATGACCTCAGGAACGCGCCCACATCCTCGCCTTTCTCCAGGACTTCGACCAGCGCAGATCCGACCACCACGCCATCCACATGCGGGGCAAAGCGCGCCACTTGCGCGTGCGAACGAATTCCGAAGCCAGCGCACACCGGCACGGTGGCGACGCGCTTCACCCGATCCATGTAGTCGAGAACGTCGGGCGGAACCTGCGAAGACTTTCCCGTGGTCCCGGTCATGGTGACCGCGTAAATGAAGCCCTGGGCTTCGCGGCAGAGCATCGCGAGGCGTTCATGCGGCGTGACCGGCGTGACCATCTGCACCAGGGCCAACCCCTGTGCCGCCAACGCCTGATTCAGATCGGCGCTCTCCTCGTACGGCAGATCTGGCACGATAAATCCAGCCACGCCGGCCGCCGCCGCTTGGCGCGGCAACGCATCCAATCCCAAACTCAACAAAGGATTCAGATAGCTCATCAGCAAAATGGGCGCTGCGTGGCGCGGAGCGATCGATTCCAATTCGCTCAATATCCACGGCAGCGTCGTGCCGTCGGCGAGCGCCGCAAAGCTGGCGCGCTGCACCGTGGTACCGTCGGCCATCGGATCGCTGAACGGAACGCCGATCTCCACCACGTCGCAAATCGAAGCGACCGCGGCAAGATCTTGCTTGAACTTCCGACGCGATGGGAACCCCGCCGTGAGAAAGCCCACCAACGCCGGCATGCCGCGTTTGTTGCTGGCGCGGATGGCCGCGGATATTCGTTCGCTGGGTGTCACACGCCCTGATCCTTCAACAAGGTGTTCTGCAAAATCGGCATGTCCTTGTCGCCCCTTCCTGAGCAGCAGATGAGGATCTGCGCGCCGGGATTGTTCCTGGCGAAGACTCGAGCACCGGCAAACGCATGTGCGCTTTCGATGGCAGGCAGAATGCCTTCATAACGCGCGCATTCTGCCAAGGCGTCCAAGGTTTCGGCGTCGGTTGCCGCTTCATAATGAACGCGGCCGCTCTTCATCAAATAGGCATGTTCGGGACCCACCCCGGAGTAATCGAGCCCGGCGGACACGGAATGCGTTTCGCGCACCTGGCCGAATGCATCCTGCAAAATCAAGGTGAAGCTGCCCTGCAAGACGCCCGGCGTGCCCTGGGTCAAGGACGCCGCGTTGTCACCGAGCCCCGGGCCGCGACCGCCCGCTTCGATGCCGAGCAACTGCACCCCGGAATCGCCCAGGAAAGGATGAAACAGCCCGATGGCATTCGAGCCGCCGCCCACGCAGGCCACGGCGACATCCGGCAAAGTCCCCGCCAGGTCCAACATCTGTGCGCGCGCTTCGCGACCGATAACCGCCTGCAGCTCGCGCACCAGATACGGATAGGGATGCGGTCCCACCGCCGAGCCCAACGAGTAATACGTGCCGTCGGGATCGGAAACCCAATCGCGCAGCGCCTCATCGATGGCGGCGCGCAGCGTTCGATCACCGCCGGTGACCGATACCACCGTGGCGCCCAACAATCGCATGCGGTCAACGTTCAGAGCCTGGCGTTCCACATCCACGGCGCCCATGTACACCACGCAGGGCATCCCCAGTCGTGCCGCCGCGGCGGCACTGGCCACTCCATGCTGGCCCGCGCCGGTTTCGGCAATCAGACGCTTCGCGCCCAATCGCTTGGCCAACAGTGTCTGGCCGACGGCGTTGTTGATCTTGTGCGCACCGGTGTGCGCCAAGTCTTCGCGCTTCAACCACACTTTCGCGCCCCAGCGCCGGCTCAATGCAGGCGCGAAGGACAGTGCCGTGGGTCGTCCCGCCCAGGTCTTGAGCTCATGCGTGAACTCGTTTTGAAAATCCGCGCTGTGCAGGTATCGCGCGATGCCCGCCTGCAATCGATCCAGCGCCGGTACCAGGGTTTCCGGAACATAGCGGCCACCAAAGGCACCGTAGCGTCCTTTGTTGTCGGGATACACCGGCTCCACAGGCGGGCGCAACTGAGAATTCATCATTCGTTCTCCAACCGTGCGGCAGCGCGCGCGGCGCGCACGAATTCGTGAATTTTCGCCGGATCCTTCACGCCGGGTTCCGACTCTACTCCGCTGCTGACGTCCACGCCGAAAGGCCGCACCGCGTGAATGGCCTCGGCGACATTCTGGGCCGAGAGTCCGCCGGCGAGGATGACTTCCGTTTGGCGGGCCAACTCGGCTGCGCGTCCCCAATCGGCGAGTTCGCCGATGCCGCTCGAGGGGCCTTCGAACAACATGCGCGCGGGGAGCGGGTTCGGGGTCTTGCGGCCGAAGCGCACCACCGGCAGCACCTTGATATGCGCCGGAATCTTCAACTCGCGCAGATCCTCAACGTCGGTTTGAAAATAATCGGGCTTCAGAGTGCGGCATATTTCATCCACCTTCATCTGCAAGGGGTGTTGTGCCACGGCAATCCGCAAAATGCCGGGTGGTGCCAGCGCCGCAAGTTGCGCCGCCTGCCCCGGCGTCACTTGACGCGGACTCGGCGCGAACACGAAGCCGATGGCGTCGACATTCGCCATAGCGGCCGCCGCGACCGCGTCGGCGCTGGTGATTCCACAAATTTTTATCCACATGGCGCGGAGTGTAGCCATTTAGCTTTCCACTGTGCGGGTTGCATCGAAAATTTCCCGCAGCAGCTGCGACGGGTCGTCTTGTCTCATCAGCGCGGTACCGATCAAGGCCACGCGATATCCCAATTGCTGCATGCGCCGCGCATCGCCGCCGCAGGTCACGCCGCTCTCGGCGACCGCGGTCCACTCGGAGGAAAGCAATGGCGCCAGCGCCGCGAATCGCTCGGGTACCACGCGCAAGGTCTGCAAGTCGCGGCAGTTGATGCCCACCAGCAGCAGATCCGCGGCGTGCGCGGGGCGGCCGCTGCGCGCCACCAACACCTCGCGCACCATTTCGAGGTCTGCGGCATCGAAGGCTTCCAGCAACACGAACATGGAATGTTCGGCAGCCGCATCCAATAGCGCGACGATGCGTCCGGGCGACAGCATGCGCACGATGACCAGTATTCCGCCCGCACCGGCGGCGCGAGCCTCCAGCACCTGATAGGGATCGACGAGGAAATCCTTGCGCATGGCCGGAACATTCAGGGGCCTGAGCACTTCACACGCTTGCCGCAGATGCTCGAGCGATCCGTCGAAGCGCTCAGGTTCCGTCAGCACCGAAACCGCGGCGGCGCCGCCGCGCGCATAGGCGGCTACCCGCGCGAGCCAGTCATCCCGATGACTGCCCAGCTGTCCCATCGCCGGAGAACGCAGCTTCAATTCGGCGATGACATCGAAGCCCGCTGCCGACAAGCGCAGCGGCGGGCTGGCCGGCGCGGCGGCGGCGCGCAAGCGCAAAGCCGCCCAGCTTTCGCGCCGCAGTGCCTGCGTGACGCGTCGTTCACTGGCTTCGGCCATGTCGTCCAGGAAGCCGCTCATAATGGGGGGCTCATGATTTGGCACGCTGTGCGAATTGCCGCAAGCCCCCGAGCCAGGCTTCGGCTTGACCGCTGTCGATGGCGCGCGCGGCCATCGTCATACCCGCCTCGATGTCGAGCGCGCGCCCGGCGATCATCAAGGCCATGCCGCATTGAAGCAGCAAGGCGTCCCGATGCGCACCCTGGTCGCGACGCTCGAACACCTCCACCAGCGCGGCAAGATTGGTCGCCGCATCACCGCCTGCCAATTGCTGCGTGCTGCATCGTGCCAGCCCAAAATCGGCCGGGTCGATTTCCATGCGCTCAATTCTATTGTCGCGAACCTCGAACGCCAGGAACGCCCCGATGGGCGTGGCTTCATCCCAGCCCGCGGCGCCATGCACCACCCAGGCCCGCTCGATGCGGGTGCCTGCCAAGGTACCGGCCATGAGCTCCGCCGCCGCCGCATCGTAGGCGCCGACCAGGAGAAAGCGCGGAGCGGCGGGATTGGTCAAGGGCCCCAGCATGTTGAAAATCGTGCGTACACCCAGCGCGGCGCGCACCGGCGCCACCGCCTTCATCGCCGGGTGGTAGTAAGGCGCGAGAAAAAAAGTGAACCCGGTGGCCGCGAAGCATTCGCCCGCCAGGGTTTCGTCCAACGGCATCGGCAGTCCCAGCGCCTCCATCAGATCGGCGCTGCCGCTGCGGCTCGAAATGGATCGGTTGCCATGCTTCGCCACGGGCAAGCCGCATGCGGCAGCCAACATGGCGGCGCCTGTCGACAAATTCAGGCTGCCTGAGACATCACCGCCGGTACCCACGATGTCGATCGCATCGATGCCGCGCGCGTCGGCAGGCACCGGCAGCAACGGCCTGCGAGCCAGCGAACTCATGGCATTGGCGAAGCCACGCACCTCATCCGCGGTCACTCCCTTGGCGCGCAGCGCCGCCAGCAGCGCCCCGGCCATCGCAGGGGCCATCTCGTCGTGCGTCAGAACCCCAAGCAGCGCCGACGCCTCAACCTCGTTCAAGTCACGGCGTTCCAACAGCCTCTCCAGGATTTGACGCGCTGTGCTCACGTCCCGTTGAGAAAATTGCCCATCAATGTCGGGCCGTCGGGGGTCAGCACGCTCTCCGGGTGAAACTGCACGCCCTCGATGGGCAGCGTCTTGTGGCGCACGCCCATGATTTCACCCTGTGCGGTGCGGGAGGTGACTTCGAGTACCGTAGGAATGCTGCCGGCCTCGGCAATCAACGAATGATAGCGGCCGGCCTCGAAGTCCTGCGGCACGCCGGCATACAAACCCTTGCCATCGTGATTGACGCGCGAAACCTTGCCGTGCATCAAGCGGCCGGCGCGCACCACTTTGCCGCCAAACACCTCGACCAAGGATTGATGGCCGAGGCACACGCCGAAAATCGGAATGCGTCCCGCGAACGCCTCGATCATTTGCATGGACACGCCCGCACCACGCGGCGTTCCCGGACCCGGCGAAATGACCAGATGCGAGTGGTCCTGGGCGAGTGCCTGCTGCACACTGATGGCGTCGTTGCGGTGTACGTCGACTTGCGCACCCAACACCAGAAAGGCCTGAACGAGGTTGTACGTAAAAGAATCGTAATTGTCGATCAACAAAATTCTTGCCGTCATCTCACAGGCCCTCTGCCGCCAGTTCCAGCGCCCGGCGCAGCACCGCGCTCTTGGCCATCAACTCGTCGTATTCGGCCTGAGGCGCGCTGTCGGCGACGATGCCGCCGCCGGCCTGATAGCTGTAGGTATCGCCGCGAAAGACCAATGTGCGTATGGTGATGGCCTGGTCCATGTCGCCGTGACGGCCGAAATAGCCGATCGTGCCGCCATACAGCTGACGACCGACGGGTTCGAGTTCATCGATGATTTCCATCGCTCTGACCTTGGGCGCACCCACCAAGGTACCCGCCGGAAATGTCGCGGCGAACAAATCGAAAGCGTCTTTGCCGGGGGCGACGCGGCCCTTGACTCCGCTGACGATGTGCATGATATGGCTGTAGCGTTCGATCACGCGGTAGGGGTCGACGACGACCGACCCGGCGCTCGCCACGCGGCCCAAGTCGTTGCGAGCCAAATCCACCAACATCACGTGCTCGGCATTTTCTTTAGGATCCGACAACAGCTCAGCTGCCAGCGCCGCGTCGCGCACCTCGTCGGCGCCGCGTGGACGCGAACCGGCGATGGGGCGCAGTTGTGCATGCCCGGCGTGACACTTCACCAGCGCCTCGGGCGATGAGCCGACGACGGTGATATCGCCGAGTTCGCAAAAATACATGTAGGGCGAGGGATTCAGCAACCGCAACGCTCGATACACCTCGAAAGCGGACAGTTCGTGGCGCCCTTCGAAACGCGATGCCAACACCAGTTGGTACACGTCGCCCGACGCTATGTATGCCTGCGCACGACTCACCCGCTCGGAATGCGCCGCTTCGCTCAAGGATGGCGCCGCCGGGGAGAAGCGCCCTGGCGCCAGCAGAACGGGCACCGGGCCACGCAGCGCTCGAATCACTTCGCGCCGCAAACTCTGGCGTTCCGCTTCGCTGCCGTCGTGCAGCAGCGCCACGCCGCGCGTCAAATGATCGAAGACCAACAAGGAGCGCGGCGCCACGTAGTGCGCATGCGGCGTAACGCTGTCGTCGAGCGATCGGCCGGTCACCCGCTCGAAGTAGCGCACCGCATCGTAGGCGGTGTAACCGACCAAACCGCCGAGCAGCGGCACGCCGGGCACCTCCGGCTTCGGACTGGGGGCGCGCAACAATGCGCCGCGCAGCGCATCCAGCAATTCGGATTTGTTTCTCGGCCGCGGCGAATGCACGCCATCGACGTACATCCCGCGCGCCTCGACGCGCACCTCCAGGCAATCACCGAAGCCAATGAAGGAATAGCGTGCCAGGCGCTCGCCGCCCTCGACGCTCTCCAGCAGAAATCGGGGGCGAAACGGCGCCAACTTCAGATAGGCCGACACCGGCGTATCCAGATCAGCTGCTATGTCGAACGGTGGCTTCATCACAAATCCCGCGCACAATAAAAAACCCATCAACGCTAGAGCGGAGATGGGTTCCTGGTATTCGAACGATGAGAAATTAGACGACCAGTGCCCACTCCTTGAAGGGAGCACGCCACCAGCGCGCAATGCCGAGGGTGTTTGCGGTCGTCATGGTAGGAGTATCGCTGCCCCGAATGGAACCCGTCAAGCCGCAAGGCCGACGCGCACACGGTTTCAGTCACTTTTGCGGGCTCTTGGCCAGTTGCTGCCTGAATTTGCGTGACAGTTCAATGAAGCGCGGAGTGAGACCCGCGTCTTCGTAGACCGGATCGCCGTGATCGTCCGTGGAGATCACCTTCTGTCCGCGCTCATAGGGCATGGCCGCGGCAATTTCATCCAGGCCGGCATGCAGCAAATCGGTGATGATGTCTTCGATCGCCTGTCCGGGAAACAGCTCAACCAAGGCGTGCAAGCGCGCGGCATCCTCCAGGGGAAGGCATACGGCATACTGCTCTGCCGTTCTTGCCGGGGCCGCAGCCTTTTTCCAGCGCTCGATCAAGGGCTTGAATTTCACAAGTACTCCGCCATACCAGGATGTAACCATCGATTATAGACCGCCCCGGCAGGCGGCCAGGACTACCTCATCAGCGTTTCCAACAATCCCACTACTGTTAACTCGCCGCATGGTTCGCAAGCCGCCCCCGAGGGCGGCAGTTCACGGCGCGGCTTTTTCAGCGTGTTTGCCTACAGCCGCCGCGCCTTGGGTTTGGTGTGGACCACCGACAAGTCGTTGAGCATCGCGTTGGGGCTGCTCACACTCGTCGCGGGCGTGCTGCCCGCGGGCGTCGCCTACGTGGGAGCGCGCATCGTCGATGCCGTCATTCACGCCTCCCAACTACACCAGCAGACGGGCCAGACGCTGCTCACCAGCGTGTATCACTACGTGGCGCTCGAGGCGGTACTGGTTGCCGCCATATCCATGACACAGCGTGGCATCTCGCTCTCGCAGTCATTGTTGCGCGCGCAGCTGGGTCAGCGCGTGAACGTGATGATTCTGGAAAAGGCGCTGACCCTCGATCTGACCCACTTCGAGGATTCCGAGTTTTACGACAAGTTGACCCGCGCGCGCCGCGAGGCATCGAGCCGTCCGTTGAGCCTGGTGATGCGCACCTTCGGGCTCATCCAAAACGCCGTGTCGCTGATTTCCTTCGGCGGCTTGCTGATCAGATTTTCACCCTGGGCGGTGTTGCTGCTGGTGCTCGCCGGTCTGCCGGCGTTTCTGGCCGAAGCCAAATTTTCGGGCGAAGCCTTTCGATTGTTCCGCTGGCGCGCGCCCGAATCGCGAATGCAGATCTATCTGGAGGCGGTGATGGCGCGCGAGGACTACGCCAAGGAGGTCAAGCTGTTCGAGTTGGGTCCCCGGCTGCTCGATCGCTATCGCGCTATTTTCACGCGGCTATACCAAGAAGACCGCGATCTGACCCTGCGCCGCGACGTGTGGGGCTTTGGCTTGGGGCTGGTGGGAATTGCCGCACTGTATGGCGGCTACGGTTGGATCGCAGCGGCGGCCGTGCTCGGCGCAATGACGGTGGGTCAAATGACCATGTACTTGATGCTGTTCCGTCAGGGGCAGGCCTCGGTGAGCGCCGCGCTGTCGGCCGTCAGCGGCATGTACGAAGACAACCTGTATCTGTCGAATCTCTACGAATACCTCGAACAGCCGGTGTGTCAGGGTGGCGGTTCGCAGCTGCATGGACCCATGCCCGGCGACGGTATTCGATTCGAGAACGTCGGATTTACGTATCCGGGCGCCGCCGCAGCCGCCCTGACCGACATCAACTTGCATGTGAAACCGGGCGAAAGCCTGGCCTTGGTGGGACAAAACGGCTCAGGCAAGACCACGCTGATCAAACTGTTGACGCGCTTGTATCAACCCACCCACGGCAGAATTTTGCTGGATGGCATGGATTTGCAGGACTGGGATGAAACCGCGCTCCGGGAACGCATCGGCGTCATTTTTCAAGATTTCGCGCGCTATCAATTGCTGGTGGGCGAGAACATCGGCGCGGGCGATGTACGTGCCTTCGATGATGAGGCGCGGTGGCGCATCGCAGCCACGAAAGGTCTGGCCGCGGACTTCGTCGAACAATTGCCGGTGGGATATCGCACGCAATTGGGCAAATGGTTCAAGGACGGACGAGAGTTGTCCGGCGGTCAGTGGCAGAAAATCGCGCTGGCGCGGGCCTTCATGCGCAGCGACGCGGATATTCTGGTATTGGATGAGCCCACCGCGGCGATCGACGCGGGTGCCGAAGCGGAAGTCTTCGAACATTTCCGCGAGCTGACACGCAATCGAATCGCCATCGTCATCTCGCACCGCTTCTCCACCGTGCGTATGACCGACCAAATCTTGGTGCTCGAGGAGGGGCGCATCGTCGAGCGCGGCGGCCACGAGAGTCTCATGGCCGCGGACGGCCAGTACGCAAAGCTATTCACGTTGCAGGCCCGAGGGTATCGTTAGCAGGGCGAGTTACGATGATGAGGGTTGGTTCTATGCTTAGATCAAAGAGTCCTGGCGCGAACATGGAAACGGTGGCGCTGGTTTGTAGGGCGGCGCTCGGCGCAACGCTTGCCGCGGCTCTTGCCGCCTGCAGCCCCGGCGTTCCTGCGTCGAACGCAGGCGCTGTGAAACTCGGCGTCTATCGCGCGGTGCTGACGCTACCCAATGGCGAGTTGCCCTTCGGCTTGGATCTGGTCAAAGAGGGCCCGGAGACGGTGGGATATCTGATCAACGGTAAGGAGCGCCTCAAGCTGACGGAAGTGAAGATCACCGGATCGCACCTCGACATCGCAATGCCGGGTTATGAAAATCGGCTGACCGCCGACGCGTCCGGCGACCAGTTGTCCGGCGAAGTGTTCTTGGACAAATTGGCGGGCAAGAATCAGCACATTCCCCTCAAAGCACAGCTGGGTCAGACCTACCGGTTCTTCGAGACCTCCGCCAGCGACAACGCCGATGTGTCCGGCCGCTGGGCGGTGAACTTCGTCGAGGACGGAAGCACCAAGCCTGAGGTGGCGGTCGGCGAGTTCTCGCAGTCACACGATGAGGTGACCGGCACCTTTCTGACGGACACGGGCGATCACCGCTATCTCGCCGGTCAGGTGAAAGGCGATGAGTTATACCTGTCCACCTTCGATGGGGCGCACGTGTTTCTCTACAAGGCGAAGGTCACTGCGGACGGCGGACTGGACGGCGATTTCTGGTCCGGCAATGCCTATCATGAGAAATGGAGCGGCAAACGCGATCCGAATGCGGCGCTGCCCGATGCCTACTCGCTCACGACGATGCGCGGTTCCTCGAAACAATTCGATTTCTCGTTCCCCGATCTCGCCGGCAACACGGTGACTTCCAAGGATGCGAAATTCAAAGGCAAGGTGCTGATCGTTGCGCTGGCGGGCAGCTGGTGCCCCAACTGCCACGACGAAGCCATGTTCCTGTCGCCGCTGTACAAGGATTACCGCGGCCGCGGTTTGGAAATCGTCTCCTTGATGTTCGAACACTTCGGTGATTTCCAGCATGCCGCCGCAGCCACGCAGCGCTTTCGCGATCACTATGACATCCAATACACCACCTTGATCGCCGGCATTTCGGACAAGGATGACGCGGCCAAGAAACTGCCGGCGCTCGACCGGGTTTACGCCTTCCCCACCACCATCTTCATCGATCGCAAAGGCAATGTGCGCAAAATCCACACGGGATATTCTGGTCCTGCGACCGGCGAACACTACACCCAGTTCGTCGCCGAAGTGAAAGCCACCCTGGACCAGCTGCTGGCGGAGACTTAAAGGTGCCCTCCTTCGATGTGGTGTCGGAGATCGACACCCATGAATTGACCAATGCGGTGGATCAAGCCGTTCGCGAGCTGACGCAACGCTTCGATTTCAAGGGCACCGACGCCACCTTCGAGCTCGAAGAGACCACCGTGACCATGATTGCGCCGGCTGATTTTCAATTGAAGCAGATGCTCGATATCTTGAAGTTGCGCATCGCCAAGCGCGGCATCGACGTCGCCTGTCTGGAGGTGAAGGACCCCGAGGTCAATCTGGCGCGCGCCAAGCAACTGGTGATCCTGAAGCACGGCATCGATGCCGATGCCGGCAGAAAAGTGTCGCGGCTCATCAAGGACTCGAAGCTCAAGGTGCAAGCCCAGATCCAGGGCGAGAAGGTGCGCATCATCGGCAAGAAGCGCGATGATCTACAGGAAGCCATCGCCTTTCTGCGCAAGGCCGATGTCGGCGTGCCGCTGCAGTTCAACAACTTTCGAGATTGATGACGGTGGCCGGTGGGCGGCCGCGCCGGTGGCCTGTTCGAATGCATGGGCGAGTTGCAGCACGCCCAAATCATCGCGGAACCGGCCGCTCAACTGCAATCCGACCGGCAGTCTCCCCGCAAATCCCGCCGGCACGGCGATGGCCGGCACGAAGGTCGCCGAAAGCCAGTACAAGGATCGCATCCATGCGATGTAGTGAGGCATGGCGGCATCCCCGATCTGCGCAGGCCAATGCACGGAGGCATCGAATGGCAGCACTTGGGTGACGGTGGAAACCATGAAGGGAAAGCGCTCCTGAAATTTGGCGAAGCGTTCCATCAATTGTCCGTGGTGAACCAGGGCGCTGGCGACTTGGCTGCTGCTGAGGCGCGCGCCGTCTTCAATTTCCCCGACCGCTTCGGGTTTCAGTTGATCGCGATGTGAGGTGAGCAGTGGCCCCAGATAGACCCAGGAGCGAAAAGCCCGCAGCGTCAGAAACAATTCTTCGGCTCCGGCGAGCGCGGGGTCGGCTTCCTCGACCACACAGCCTAGGTCCTCGAAGACGCCGCGCCGTGCCTCGAGGACTTTGCGGATATCCGGGTCGACGGGCAAGCCGCCGAGATCGGGGCACCAGGCCACGCGAACGCCGCGAAAACTGCGCATCAAATCAGCGGCGAAGATCTCCGGCCGTGAGGGCACGCAACCCGGGTCCCGTGGATCTGTGCCGGCCAGGATCGAGAGCAAGAAAGCCACATCGGCCACTGAACGCGCCATGGGTCCCTTCACGGCGAATCCGAAAAACGGCAGCGGCCCCGGACCGCTCGGCACCAAGCCGACGCTGGGCCTGAAACCCACGACATTGTTGAACGCCGCCGGATTTCGCAGGGAGCCCGCCAGATCGCTGCCATCGGCGCCGGCCACCATGCCGCAGGCCAATGCGGCTGCAGCTCCGCCGCTCGAGCCGCCGGCGGTCTTGGTCAGATCGAAGGGATTGACCGTGGTGCCGTACACCGAATTGTAGGTCTGTGATCCCAACCCGAATTCTGGCGTGTTGGTCTTGCCGATCGCAAGCACACCCGCAGCTCGAAGCCGTTCCACCAGAATCGAATCCGAGGTCGGCCAAGCATCGCGGAAAATCGGTGAGCCACGGGACCAAGGAAACCCAAGCGCGGGTTCCAGATCCTTGAAAGCCCACGGTATCCCGTGCAGTGCGCCACGCACCTTGCCGGTACACTCATCGGCCGCATCCGCAAGTGCCATGCAGGCCTCATCGGGCAACTTCGCCACGATTGCATTGACGCGCGGATTCCAGCGCGCGATTTGCTCGAGCTGAGCTTGCATCAATTCGCGCGCCGACAATTTGCGCTCGCGCAGCAAAGCCGCCACTTCGCGCAGCCCCAGGTAACAGAGCTCCTCGCTCACTTGGGAGTCGATGGTAGATTTTCGATGGTCAGAGGTGGCAGTTCTCCCGCCGGGGTGAAGCCGAATACCTGCCCGTAGAAAGACAGCTCGGATTGCAGCGCGCGGATGATGTTCTCGGGTTTGCGGAAGCCGTGACCCTCTCCCGGGAATAGCAAATAGGCCACCGGCACGTGGCGCGCCCGCAAAGCCTCGACGATTTTGGCCGACTGATTCGGCGGCACCACCGGATCGTCGGCGCCTTGAAAAACGATCAGCGGCGCCTTGAAACCGTCCAGATGGTTGAGCGGGGAACGGCTGTCGTAAACCGCCTGTGCTTGCGGCAGCGGCCCGATCATCGAGTCCAAGTAACGGCTTTCGAACTTATGCGTGTCCTTGGCCAGCGCCGTCATGTCGGATACGCCGTAATAATCTGCGCCGGCCTTGAACACATCGCTGCTGCAGAGCGCGACCAATACCGTGTAACCGCCGGCGCTTCCGCCGCTGATGGCCATGCGGTGGGGATCGGCTCGTCCGGTCGAACCTAGATAGCGGGCAGCGGCAATGACATCCTCGACATCGACCACGCCCCAATTGCCGTTCAACTCGCGCCGGTAAGCGCGCCCAAAACCGGTGCTGCCGCCGTAGTTCACGTCCACCACGCCGAAGCCGCGGCTGGTCCAGTACTGAATGGTAGGCGAGTAGGCCGGCTCGGACTGCGCGGTGGGGCCGCCATGCACGAATGTCACCAGAGGCGGCAGGGAATCCTTCGGCGCCTCATAGGCCGGATTGAACGGCGGATAAAAAAAAGCATGTGCGGTACGGCCGTTGGCGCTCGAAAAATCGATGGGTACGGCGACGGAAACAGCCGACGGCGGCAGCAGCGCCGCACCGGCATTGCGCAACGACTGCACGCTGCCATTCTGAACATCGATACGCACGATGGCGCGCGGCAAGGTCGCAGAGGCCGCGATCGCGGCAATGTGCTCGGAGTCGATCGAGGTCAGCTGCGAGTAGGCCACGAAGGGCAGGTCGAGGATACGTGCGCCGCCATCCTTGAGATTCAGCACGGCAAGCCGCTCGAACCCCTTTTCGCCGAATGCGACAACCGCGCGGCCATCGCCCAGCAGCACATAATGGGACTGGCCAAACGCCCATAGGGGACCGCCGATTTCGGCGGCTTTCGGCCAAATCGCGCGTGTGCGTCCGTTTTTCCAGGCATACAAATTCCAGAAGCCGCTGCGATCGGAAAGAAAATAGAGATTGCCGTGCGCATCCCACTGCGGCTCCAGCACCGACTCCTCGGTGCCGCCGGCCACCGTGATCGGCGTCCCCAAGCCGCGCGTGGAGAATTTTGCAATCTTCAGTTCGGTGCCGTCCCAGGGCATCCGCGGGTGATTCCACGCAATGAACGCCAGGCTGCGACCATCCGGACTAGGCCGCGGATAGGATACGAAATCACTGTCCGCGAACAGCACCTCGCCCGCGCCACCTTGCGGCAATGAGAGACGCACCACCGCGTTGCGCACTGACGCCTTGTCGGTGTGATCCTCGCGCACGCAGATCAAGGATTGCAATCCGCCCCGGGCGGTCATGACGACACAGTCCGCGTAGCGGTACCCGGCCGGCGTGATGGGGGCCGCAGTGCTGCCGGCCTTCAATCGATACAAGCGTTGGTCGGCGAATTCGCTGAAATAGACGCTGTCGCCGGCCACCACGAAGGGAGCACCGCCATACTCATGCACGCGCGTGCGCACGTTGCTGGACTCGGGTGTGATGGCGGCGGCGGTTCCGTCGGAACCCATGCTGAACACCGCGGTCTTGCCGCCGGCCGCCGGCACATTTTCCGTCCAATACAATTTCTGATTGGCATGGCGCAGGTCGCCGAGCGAAACCCGCCCTTTGGCGGATGCCTCGGCGCTGACGGGCGACGCCCAAGATCCATAAGGTGCGATTTGCGGCATGGGATCAGCCGCGAAGCAAGCAGGCGCGAACAACACCGCTGCAAACATGCAACAGCGACTCGCGTGGGTGAGATGGAATTTTCGTAAGGCTGGCAATGACATTGCTCCACTGCGCAAAGCGCAAGAATACCGGAGAATCGGCCTATGCGCGCCCGCCATCGACGTCATGGAGAAACTCGATCAGTCCGCTCGTATAGATCGCTTGATCGTCATACATCGCCATATGGCTGCCGTTTGGACAATCCAAGTAGCGGCCGCGTTTCAGGGCACCGGCCATGATGCGCATATGCGACGGATCCATCGTGTCGTGACGCGCGCCGATGGTCAGCGTGGGAACTTCGATTTCGCGCAGGCGCGCCATCCGGTCCCAATGCAGCAATTTTCCGCTCGCACCCAACTCACTCGGTCCCTGCATCGGTACATACACCTCGGGATTCAGATGTTTGAAAGTGCGTTCTACCGGATCCGGCCAAGCATCCAACGGCATGCGCAACACATGGTGCACGTAATGATGATGCATCAGCAATTCCATGTAGCGAGGATTTTGAAAATCCTTCGCCGCCTCGAGCTGCTTGATCTCCGCCAGCACCGACGCATCGATGGCCGGCATCAAGACCCGCTCGGCATATTCGTTGTAGGCCGGGATGCTGGCCATCATGTTCGAAACGATCAGGCCCTTGATGTGTCGTTGATGGGTCAGCGCATATTCCAGCGCCAGGATTCCGCCCCAGGAATGCCCCAGCAGGAAGAAATTGTCCTTATCGAGCTGCAACGCCTGACGCACCTGTTCCACTTCCTCCACGAAGCGCGGCAGCTCCCACAGGTCCGGGTGCCCGGGCTGATCGCTGTAGTAGGAGCCAAGCTGGTCATAGTAGTAATACTCGATGCCCGCTGCCGGCAGATACGAGTCGAAAGCCTCGAAATACTCGTGTGTGCATCCGGGCCCGCCGTGCAGCAGAAGTAGTTTGATGCGGGGGTTGTTGCCGACACGCTTGGTCCACACCTTGAAGGTGCCATGCGCTGTGGTGATCGGAATGCGCCGCACGCCGCCGGACAGGCGGTCGCTGCGATTGGAATTGTCGAGATAGTCTACGTCGCTCATTTTTTCCTGTTCATTAAGAGTAGTTGCAAGTATGCCGTGCCCGGTATCGGGTTGTAGCGGTAGGCCGCTTCTCAATCCCGAAAAAAGAACGGCACGGCGCACAGGACAATGCCGATGCTCACCAGCAGATACGGATTGGGCACAAAATACGGAAACAGCATCAGGCCGACGCCAACGACCAGCGGCACCGGCGCGCGTTGCTTATGGCCATAAATCGCATAACCGGTCCCGATGCATCCGAACAGCAATCCCCAAAACAAAGTGGCTTGAATATGCGATCTCCTGGCTCAGCGCAGTATAGACCCGTATGCTTTCCTGCCTTGGGTAAAGGGAGTGAGCATTGAACCAGAGGATTTGCGGCATGGCCGCCACGGCGATTCTGGCCTGCGCGTGTGCGGCACCGGGCTTGGCACAGCAGCCGTTTCTATCCGAGCCGCAATGGTCCTCCCTGCGCGGGGAAGCCACCGGTACGGCTCCGTATGAGAATTTACGCCGCCTGACGCAGTTGCACCGCGTGCCCGCCACGCCGGCCTTCGATGAAGCAGCGCAATTCGTGTTGCAAAGCGCCCAGCGATACGGACTACGCGACGTGCATGCCGAGCAGTTCCCGGTCGACGGCAAGATTCATTACGGGCTGATGCGCTCCCACGTCGGTTGGACCGTGCAGTCGGCCCGCCTTTGGCAGGTATTCCCGCGCCACACTTTGCTCGGCGATTGGGCCACGGATCCCATACGCCTGGCCGACTACAGCCACAGCGCCAACGTTGAGACCGCGTTGGTCGATGTGGGAGGCGGCGCTAGCGAAGCCGACTACGCCGGCAAGGACGTGCGCGGGAAGATAGTGCTCGCCGATGGCCTTCTGTCCAGCGTGCAAAGACTTGCCGTCATGAAATTTGGCGCGGTTGGCATCGTCAGCGACATGCCAAACCAATCCACCGCCTGGTCCGGGCTTGATCCCAGCCTGGTGCGCTGGGGGCATCTTGATGCCATGCAGCCACAGGGATTCGCCTTCATGGTGTCTGCCGCGACCGCCCGGGATTTGCGCGCGCAGCTGCAGGCGCCATCCGTCGAGAGTCCGCCGGTCGTACTCAGTGCGCATGTCGAGGCTGAGGTGGGTCCAGGCCATTGGACGGTGGTCACCGGCATCATCCCCGGCAGCGATCCTGCCGGCGGCGAAATTGTCTACAGCTGTCATTTGGATCACCAACGTCCCGGAGCCAACGACAACGGCAGCGGCTGCGTCACCATCTTGGAATCCGCACGGATACTCGTACGCTTGATTGCCGCGGGCAAGCTGGCGCCGCCCGCCCGCACGCTGCGCTTCATCTGGGGACCGGAGGTCGAGGGCACCATGGCCTATCTCAGCGCGCATCCAGAAATCCGACGAGTCATGCGTGCCGACATTCATATGGACATGGTCGGCGGGGATCTGTTCAAGAACAAATCGGTGCTGCATGTCACACAGACGCCGTGGTCCTTGCCCACCTTCGTCACGGATATCGGCGCGCTGTTTGCAGAAACCATTCGCGACGCCGCGACCCGCTATACCGACGACGGCAGTCACGCCGCGGAGGCGGTTCTGGAAAATCGCGACGGCGCGCCGGGCACGCGCAATGGCTTCTTCGTCGAGGAGACGCCCTACACGGAGGGCAGCGACCACGACGACTACGATTCCTCGACCATCGCCGTCCCGTCGCTGTATCTATGCGACTGGCCGGATATCTACATTCACACCGACCACGACAGCATCGAACAGATTGATGCCACCAAGCTGCGGCGCGTTGCCTTGCTGGGCGCCGCAGCCGGCTATACCTATGCCACGCTCGACGCCACCCATGCCGCCACGATCATTCCTTTTCTGGCCAGCCGTAGCCAACAGCGCATCGCGCGGGGATTCGAGCGGGCAGAGGTTCTGGCGAGCGCCGAGAACGGTCGCTACGAGGCGCACAATCTGATCGACAAGTTGCTGCAGCGTGAAGTAGGCGGCCTGCAAAGCTTCGCGGTATTCACCGGGATGAGTGCCAAGCCACTCGAACCTGCGTTGCGGGCGTTGAAAGCCCAGGCGGCGATGGCCCACGGCTGGATCGACGACGCGACCCCAGGATCTTCGGCCCGGCAGCGCATGGCAGTCTCGGCGGACGGCGCACGCGTGCCCCGTCGCCTCGCAGATTTCGGTCCGCTGACCTTTCAAAATGACGATGTGCTGGTGGATCGTTTGGGACGCGAGCGGGTTCGGCGAATCAAGCTGCTCGATGCCGACTCGAGCCCCTTGCTCAACGTTCAAGACAAGGGTGGACTATATGCCTATGAGATCGTCAACTTCGTCGACGGCAAACGTTCAGCGGCGCAGATCCGTGACGAGGTGTCCGCAGAATTCGGGCCATTGCCGCTCGATGTCGTCGTCGACTATCTGAAGGCCTGCGAAGAGGCCAAGATCATCGCGTTTCGCTAGTTGGCCGGTGCAGCCGCCGTTGGCGGTGCCGGTGCGGCCGCGGCTGGATCGGGTTGGATGCCTTTCGAATAGATCACCGAGCCGTCCAGCCTGACGATAATGGCGTCGATATCATCGATGCGGTTATATATTTCCATGGCCTTCTCGGGTCCCAACACAAAGGCGGTCTTCGATAATCCATCGGTGCGCATTGCGTAGGGACCGATGATGGTGGCGCTGCGCACCTTGCTGGCCGAATGACCGGTATGCGGGTCGATGATGTGATGATAGCGGACGCCATCCTCGTCGAAGAAGCGCTCGTAATCGCCTGACGTCGATATGGCAGCATCCACCAGCGGCACCCGCTTGATCACTTCACCCTCTCCCTTGCGGGGATCGCGGATGCCCACCACCCAGGGCTTGCCGAAACGGTCACCGATGATGCGACTGTCACCACCCGCCGAAACGAAGGCGCGCGTGATGCCGTGCTGCTTCAATACGTCGATGCCGCAGTCCACCGAATAGCCCTTGGCAATACCGCCCAGATCGATTCGCACGCCCTTCTGCGTGAATTGTACGGTCTGCGTCTTCGGATCGAGCAACACATGCAGGTAATTGACCGCAGGCAATGCCTTGTTGATCTGGGCCTCGGTGGGGCGTACATGTTTGCGAAAATCGTACATGTAGCCGACGCTGGCATAAGTGATGTCGAAAGCACCCTCGGTGATGACGGAATATTCCTTGGCCTGCACCAGCAAGTCGAATAATTCCTTGCTGATTTTCATCGGGCCGTCGGCGGCCTTGGCGTTTACCAGCGACACTTCGCTGGTGGGCTTGTACGTGCTCATGGACTCATCGATATGACGCATCTCGTCGAGTACGGCATCGATGGCCTGATCCGCCTGGGTCCGGTCTTCCGACCAGAGTTCGACGGTGATGCGCGTGCCCATGATGCCGTCGGTGACGCGGCGCACCCATTCCGCATGCGCCGGCGTCGACGCGCTTGCCACCGCCAGCGCCAGGGCGCACAAGGCAACTCTTGGACTCAGGGACATTATCGAATTCATGTTTACGACCTGTTAGTTTTTGCCAACCGAGAGCGGCGCCATTGCAACACCACCAAACCGGCGCCGATCAATCCACCCAGGTGTGCGAAGTGCGCGACGCCTGTCTGCGTGCCGGTCACGCCCAACAATAATTCGAGCAACGCGGCCAGCGGCACGAAAACGTACGCCGGCATCGGCACGATGAAAAACAACAGTATCTTGGCGCGCGGAAACAGCATGCCAAACGCCAGCATCACGCCAAACACTCCGCCCGAAGCGCCGATGGTCGGCTCGGGCGGCGCCCCAAAAATGGCTGGCACCACCAATTGGGTCAGTGCGGCGGTTACGATAGCCGCAAAATACAAGGCCAGCAGGCGACGCGGCCCGACCGCATATTCCACGGCCTCGCCAAACATCCACAGGCCCCACATGTTGACCACCAGGTGCATGTAGTTTTCGGTGCTATGCAAGAAAGCGTAGGAGAGGACCTGCCAAGGTTGGAACTGAGCTTCGTTAATGAAGGGATGAAGCGGCCAGAGCGCGAACAAATCCTCCAAGCGGCCGCTGGAATCCAATTCCTGCAGCCCAAAGACGGCCACATTGATTGCGATCAGGATTCTAACGGCGGTGATTTTCATCAGTCGGGTATTCTAACCCGTCATGAGAGCCGCGTTCCTCGACTATGACACCGTATCGAACGGCGACCTGGATACCGCCAGCCTCAGATCGGTGGTGGATGAGCTGCTGTTGTTCGATCTGGACGGGACGAAAATGCGCGACCGAATGCAGGGCGCCGATATCGTGCTGGTCAACAAACTGGTGCTGGATGAGGAATTGCTGCGCGGCGCTGCGGACCTGAAGTTGGTGGCTTTGGCCGCCACGGGAACCAACAACGTCGACCTGGTGGCGGCTCGGGAGCGCGGCATCGGCGTTTGCAACGTGCGCGCCTACTGTACCGCGTCGGTGGTCCAGCAAGTTTGGGGCCTGATCTTGAGCCTGACGCAGCACATGGCGCAATACTCGCGGCTGTCGAGAGATGGCTCCTGGGTCCGGGACGAAGCCGCCACCGTGCTCTCACACCCCATTCGCGAATTGCAGGGCCGGATTTTCGGCGTCATCGGCTGGGGCGAACTGGGCAAGGGTGCGGCCGAGATCGCGGCAGCGTTCGGCATGAGGGTGGTCATTGCCAACCGCCGCGGCGCGCCGCCCGTGGATGGCCGCCTCGACCTCGATGAACTGCTCAAGGTCGCGGACATCGTCAGCTGCCACTGCCCGCTTAACGATACGACCCGCGGGATGCTCGGCGAACGCGAATTGGCGCTGATGAAGCGCGATGCCCTGCTGATCAATACAGCCCGGGGTGCATTGATCGACAGCGCCGCGTTGGCTCACGCTCTGCGCGCTGAAAAACTCGGCGGCGCCGGACTGGATGTGCTGCCCGAAGAGCCGCCCGTTCACGGCGATCCGCTGCTGGATCCGGACATTCCGAACCTGTTGATCACGCCGCATGTCGCCTGGTCGGCGCGAGAAGCGCGCCAGCGCTGCCTCAACGAAATGGCAGAAAACATCCGCGATTTCCGCCGAGGCGGCCGGCGCGGCCGGGTGGTCTGATTGGCACCTACGCGGCCCGGGCTCGCCGCCCGCACCTAACCCTTGTTGGCTTTTTTCTCGCGCTTCAAGGCGCGCTTCTCTTCAAGGGTCTTCGTCGGCTTTTTCTTGTCTTCCTTCTTCCGGTCCATACCTTTGCCCATGATCATCTCCTTGAGGGTTATTGACGGAACAACTTCAACCTTTAGCGCGCGTGCGAATCTTTTTGCGTGGAGCGGCGGATACCTCGCGCCGCAAAGAACTGCCCGGGGGCTTCACCAGCGTGTGACGGCCGGCTGTATCGCGTGGCGGCTTCGGCGGCTTTTCGGTCACGCGACTGATGCGTAACTCCCGTCCTGCGACACGCACCTTCTGTAGATCCTTGAACACCTGCTTGGGCATCCCCTCCGGCAAATCGACGTAGCTATGATCCTCACGGATATCGACGCGTCCAATATGCACGCCCTCGATACCCGATTCATTGGCGATCGCACCGACGATATTGCCGGGCTTGATCCCATGTACCGACCCGACCTCGATACGAAAAGTTTCCATCTGACCGGCGGCGGATCTGCCGGGAGGCTTCGAATCTCGCTCGCTGGGCCTTTCGCGGTCATTCGATCGCGCTCGCTCGGCTGCATTCGTAGCATGGGCCAATTCCACCGGCCGCTCCGGCTTGCCTGCCAATAGCAATGGCGTGCTGCCCTGCGCCAAAAACGCGAGGGCCGCAGCGATATCGATGAGAGGAAGTCCAGTTTCGGCTTCCAGCTGTTCCAAAATAGGCCGGTAGGGTGCCCCGTCCCCCGTCGCCACCGTGTCGCTGATGGCCTTTTTGAACTTGCCGATGCGCAGCGCATTCACGGTGTCAACGCTCGGCAGGTTCATCGGTTCGATCGTCTGGCGCGTGGCGCGCTCGATGGCGCGCAGCATGTTGCGCTCGCGCGGCGCGATGAACAGGATGGCCTCGCCCTTGCGTCCCGCCCGGCCGGTGCGGCCAATGCGATGTACGTAGGACTCGGTGTCGTAGGGCACGTCGTAATTGACCACGTGGCCGATGCGTTCGACATCCAAGCCGCGCGCCGCCACGTCGGTCGCGACCAGTATGTCGATTTGTCCCGCCTTGAGGCGAGCCACGGTTCGTTCGCGCTGAGGCTGTGGGATGTCGCCGTTCAAGGCCGCGGCCGCAAAGCCGCGCGCTTCGAGCTTTTCGGCCAGCTCCACCGTCGATTGCTTGGTGCGCGTGAACACCAGCATGCCATCGAAGGGCTCCGCCTCCAGTATGCGGGTGAGCGCATCCAGCTTGTGCATGCCGCTCACCATCCAATAGCGCTGCCGGATGCCGGTGGCGGTGCTGGTGGCACTCTTGATGGTGATCTCTGCGGGATTGCGCAAATGTTTTTGTGCGATGCGCTTGATCGGTGCCGGTAAGGTCGCAGAGAAGAGTGCGACCTGGCGCTGTGGAGGCGTCTGTTCGAGGATGCTTTCCACCGCATCCACGAAGCCCATGCGCAGCATCTCGTCGGCTTCGTCCAGCACGAGCAGGGTAAGTCCCGTGAGTTTCAGCGTGCCGCGATTCATATGGTCGATGACGCGCCCGGGCGTCCCCACCACCACGTGCACTCCGCGGCGCAGCGCATTCAGCTGCGGCTGGTAGCTCTGCCCGCCGTAGATCGGCAGTACGTGAAAGCCCTTGAGGTGGGAAGCGTAGCGCAGGAAAGCTTCTGACACCTGCAGGGCCAGCTCGCGCGTCGGCACCAGCACCAATACCTGGGGTTCGTGGCGCGACAGATCAATCTTGGTCAATGCCGGCAAGGCGAATGCAGCGGTCTTGCCGGTGCCGGTCTGTGCCTGCCCGAGCAAGTCGCGGCCGGCAAGCAGCAGGGGGATCGTCTGGGCTTGGATGGGGGAAGGCGATTCGTACCCCACGTCGGCCAGTGCCAGCAACACGGGTTCCGACAGGGCGAGTTCGCTAAAAGTCGGGGACGCGGTGATCGGATCCTGGGGAACTGCACTCATAAAAAAAGGCCTTGAGGTAAGGACCGCAAGTCTAGCGGTTTAACCGGGTATTGCTACCATGCGCGCCATGGGACGCATATTTGAAGTTCGAAAGCATGCGATGTTCGCCCGCTGGAACCGCATGGCCAAGCAATTCACGCGGGTAGCCAAGGACATTGCCATTGCCGTGCATGCCGGTGGTCCTGATCCGAGTTCCAATCACCAGCTGCGGCGCGTTCTGCAAAACGCGCGTGCCGTGAACATGCCGAAGGACAAGACCGATGCGGCCATACGCCGCGCGTCAGGCCAGGAAGCGACCAATTACCAGGAAATCATCTACGAGGGATATGCGCCCCACGGGGTTGCGCTGTTGGTGGAAACCGCCACGGATAATCCCACGCGCACCGTGGGCAACGTGCGCAACATCTTCACCAAAGGCGCGGGCAGTTTCGGATCCACCGGCAGTGTCAGTTTTCTGTTCAAGAAAATGGGCGTGTTTCGCCTGGATCCCTCCCAGGTGAAGGACCACGATGAACTCGAGTTGGATCTCATTGATTATGGCCTGGAAGAGATGGGTGACAGCACCGGCGATAAGGGCGAGCCGCAGATCGTGATCCGTTGTGCGTTCAATGACTTCGGCAGATTGCAGGAAGCCATTGAGAAGCGCGGCATCACTCCGCTGTCCGCCGAACATGAATACATTTGTTCCATGCCGACCGAATTGCCGGAAGAAAAGGCCGCCGAAGTGTTGGCGCTGATCGACAAGCTCGAACAGGACGACGACGTGCAAAAGGTGTTTCACACCCTCGCTTAAGGTTATGAAGAGTTCTTAACGTAATGCGGGACGCGCACGTTTAGCGGGTTTCGGTCCTTACGCTTTATTCATCCTGTCATCGCGCGCCGGGCCTGCGCGTTGATCCATCTGAGAGTCAAAAATCTTGGAGGATGTATGAAGACCTTATTTAAGCTATTGATTCCTATCAGTATTGTGGCGATGAGCGGCTGCGTCGTGGCGCCTTATGGGTATCACCGCGGTTACTACTACGGCCCGCGTGTCGCGGTAGTCGCCCCGGCCCCGGTGGTCGTCGTTCGTCCGTAATGATGCCGGTGATATGCCCCAAAGGCCGAACGGAGCGGGTGAGATAATGATTCCCTCATGTCATCTCACCCGTTCCGCCTCGTCAATGTATTTACCGCCGCCGCGCAGGCGCTGACCGGAAACCCGCTGTGCGTTTTTGAGAATGGCGCCGACTTCAGTGATGCAGTCATGCAAAACCTGGCGCGCCAATTCAATTTGTCCGAGACCACCTTCATCCTGCCTTCGACCCGCGCCGTTGCCCGGGTGCGGATTTTCACGCCGAATTACGAGATGCCATTTGCCGGCCATCCCACCTTGGGAACAGCTCACGTCTGCCGCGCATTGCACTTGGGCGGCGATGCCTTGGTCCTGGAGACACAGGCCGGACTGATACCGGTCCATGCGGATGGCGATCGCTGGACGTTGACTGCGCTAAGGCCGAGCTGGCGGGAACTCGACGTCCCGCGCGATGAATTGGCTGAGGCCTTGAGAGTTGAACCCGGCGACATTGGAGAGCGCCCGCTGTGGGTCAAGGCAGGCAAGGAGCAGTTGATCATTCCGCTGGAATCGGCCGATGCGGTGCTACGTGTCAACCCGGTTGCGGAGCGCCTGAGCAAAATCACCAGTGAGGATGGTCAGAGCATGGCCTATGTCTTCGCGTTCACCGGTGCCTCCACGGTGCAGTCGCGGTTTTTCTTCCCGCAGATCGGCGCTTACCTGGAGGACCCAGCCACCGGCTCCGCGACCGCGAATTTGGGCGGCTGGTGCGTGGCCATGCAGCGTCCAAAACCGCTCAAACTGCAAATTTCTCAGGGCGCGATGGTGAAGCGGCCGTCGACTCTGTTTCTCGAAGTGAACGAAGCGGAAATTTTGGTGGGCGGTGATGTGATCGAAATCGGGCGGGGCGCCATCAGCCTCTAGGTCAATCGTTCATCGTCGTGCGAGCCCATTCCACCACCGGAATGAGACGCGCCGTCACCATGGAAAGTGCCTCGGCATAACCCACCCAGCGAGCCTCGTGATGTTCCGGCATGCCGAGATCGGGGTTGATGGGCAGCCGTATTTCACGCTCATCGCTGCGCGCAATGTAGTAACGCGCGATCTTGCCCTTGTTGTACGGACCGGTCTCGCAAAATTCATGACCCCAATCGAAGACCAAATTCTGCAGCGTGGTTTCTTCGCGTACTTCGCGCAGTGCCGCATCAATGGGCTGCTCGCCGGCCTCGACCAGTCCCTTGGGAAAGTCCCAGTTCTTATAAGCCCGCAACAGCAACAGTTGGCGGGCAGCGCTCGCGCCAGTGACCACCACGACGCCGGCGGACAATCGATTGGCCGGCGCTGACGGATTGCCCGGCACTCTGGAACCTAGGCAGCCGCCGACAACGGTGAGCGAATCAGGTGATCGAAGGCGCTCAAAGACGCTTTTGCGCCCTCACCCACGGCAATCACGATCTGCTTATACGGAACCACGGTGCAATCACCGGCGGCGAACACACCAGGGACTGACGTCTGTCCACGCGCATCGACTTCGACCTCTCCCCGCGGCGACAGCTTCAGCGTGCCTTTCAGCCAATCGGTGTTGGGAACCAGACCGATCTGTACGAAAACCCCCGCGAGTTCCACGTCGCGTATCTCGCCGCTGTTCCGATCCTTGTATTTGAGACCGATCACCTTGGTGCCGTCGCCGATGACCTCGGTGGTCTGCGCGCTGGTGAGGATGGTGACATTCGGCAGGCTGTTCAACTTACGGACCAGCACAGCGTCAGCCCGCAGCGCCGGATCGAATTCGATCAGCGTCACGTGACTGACCAGGCCGGCCAGGTCGATGGCGGCTTCGACGCCGGAATTACCGCCGCCAATCACGGCGACATTCTTGCCCTTGAACAACGGGCCATCGCAATGCGGACAATAGGCCACGCCGCGATTGCGGTACTCGCGTTCGCCGGGCACGTTGATCTCGCGCCAGCGGGCACCGGTGGCGATGATCACCGAGCGCGCCTTGAGCGAGGCACCGCCCACCAGCTTCACTTCGATCATATCGCCGGGGATCAGGGCCTCGGCGCGCTGCAGATTCATGACGTCCACATCGTAGGTGGTGACGTGTTGTTCCAAGCCAGAGGCAAGTTTGTGTCCCTGGGTTTCCTTCACCGAGATGAAGTTCTCGATCCCGACCGTATCCAACAACTGTCCGCCGAGACGTTCAGCCGCGATGCCGGTGCGTATGCCCTTGCGCGCGGCATAGATGGCGGCCGCGGCACCGGCGGGACCGCCGCCCACGACCAGTACGTCGAAGGGCGCCTTCGATCCGATGGCCGCCGCGACACGCTGCGCAGCGCCCGTGTCGAGCTTGGCAACGATTTCATTCAATTCCATGCGCCCCTGACCGAAGGGCGAGCCATTCAAGTACACGGCGGGCACCGCCATGATCTGGCGTTTTTCGACTTCGGACTGAAACACGGCGCCGTCGATCATCGTGTGGCGAATCTTCGGATTCAGGGCCGCCATGGCGTTGAGCGCCTGAACGACATCGGGACAACTCTGGCAGGTCAAGGAAACGAAGGTCTCGAAATTGAACTCGCCATCGAGATTCTTGATCTGCTCAATGGTGGCCTCATCGATCTTCGGCGGATAGCCGCCGGTTTGCAGCAGCGCCAGCACCAGCGAGGTGAACTCATGGCCCATGGGAAGACCCGAAAAACGCACCCGCGGCTGCTCACCAGGGCGCCGCAGGGCGAAGGAGGGCTTCATTGGGCTGTCGTCGCCTTCTGCAGCGACGCTCACCAGATCCGACACCGATGCGATGTCAGCCAGCAGTTCCATCATTTCGCGCGACTTCTCGCCATCGTCCGCCGATGCGACGATTTCCACCGGCTGCGAGATCCGCTCTAGATACCCTTTCAACTGGGTTTTCAAATTGCTGTCGAGCATGCTGGGCTCCAAATTTCATATCGGCCAAGTGACTTCCGCCCTATGGGACGGAAGCCACCGACCAGAATAGCTTGGGTTAGATCTTGCCGACCAGATCCAACGAGGGCTTCAGGGTGTCTGAACCGGGCGTCCACTTGGCCGGGCATACTTCACCCGGGTGAGAGGCGACGTACTGCGCGGCCCGCACTTTACGTAACAATTCCTTGGCGTCGCGGCCGATGCCATTGTCATGCACTTCAATGATCTTGATCTTGCCCGACGGGTCGATCACGAACGTGCCGCGGTAGGCCAGGCCATCCGACTCGATCAGCACTTCGAAATTGCGGGCCAAAGTCGCGGTGGGATCGCCGACCAACGGATACTGCACTTTCTTGATGGTGTCTGAGGTGTCATGCCAGGCCTTGTGGGCAAAATGGGTATCGGTGGATACGCCATAGATCTCCACGCCCAATTTCTTGAACTCCTCATAGTTGTCGGCCAGATCGCCAAGCTCGGTCGGGCACACGAAGGTGAAGTCGGCGGGATAGAACACGAAGACCGACCATTTGCCCTTGACGGTTTCATTGGTGACGGGCACGAACTTGCCATTGTGATAAGCGGTGGCTTTGAACGGCTTGATTTCAGTATTGATCAGAGACATTGAGAAAAACTCCTCGGGCAGGTTTTGATACTGGGGCCATGATAACAGCAGAGGTCATCGTCGGCATTGATTATAATGATATTATCGATAGTCTATATCTATGGTATCAAATCTATGAATCTCAAGGATCTCAAATACTTGGTGGCACTCGCCGACACGGGACACTTCGGCAAGGCGGCGGAGAAGACTTTCGTCAGCCAGCCGACGCTCTCGGCGCAGCTGAAGAAGCTCGAAGAGTATCTGGGCGTCAAGCTGGTCGAGCGCCAGCCGAAGAATGTGCAGCTCACCGAGGTGGGCAAGCAAATCGTGGTGCGTGCGCGGCGCATGTTGGATGAGGGCGACGAGATAGTGGCACTGGCCCGCAGCAATACCGATCCGTTTGCAGGCAAGCTGAAGGTCGCGCTCATTCCCACCATCGGCCCTTACCTGTTGCCGCGTGTGATGCAGAAAATCCGCAAGGGACTGCCGCAGCTGGGTCTGATGCTCTACGAGTATCAGACCGAAGCGCTGCTGAAACGTCTACGCGACGGTGAAATCGATCTTGGCATCATGGCCATGCCCGCGCTGGCCGACGGCGTCGAGACCCGCGATTTGTACGAGGAGAATTTCACCGTTGCGCTTCCCAACAACCACCCGCTGGCCGCCAAGGCCAGCATCAAGGTGCAGGACCTGAAAGGCCACACCCTGTTGCTGCTGGAAGACGGACACTGCCTGCGCGACCAGGCGCTGGAGGTCTGCAGCCGCATCGATGTGAAGGAGGCCGAGGATTTTCGCGCCACCAGCCTGGAAACCTTGAGGCAAATGGTGGTGGCCGGGTTGGGCATCACGCTGCTGCCGGAAATGGCGGTGGAATCTCCATTCGGCTCGCAACGCGGACTGACCATCAAACAGTTCGCGAAGCCCGCGCCCTCCCGCACGGTAGGCGCGGTATGGCGCAAGACCACGACGCGCGGAGCCGCCATCAGCGCCGTCTGCGACGCGATCGACGGCGTGATGGCCCGCTAGGCCGGTCAAAATCGTGATGAACGTCTCAGAGCCGCGATGACGCGGTCTCATATGCCGATTATTTCACATATTGCGCGGCAGCAACGCGGCAAACTACGAGCGGTAAGGAATGCTTTTCATGAACGCCCGCACCATTTCGCCGCCTAAGCCACCGACGCCCGCGCAGCGCTTCGATCGAAAATTCATCGAAGAACATCAGCTGGTGGAGCGTTACCTGGAAAATAAGCTGCCATTGAAGGGCGCCCGCGATCTGGAGAATTGGTGCCGCGCCAATCCTGAGTATCTCGAAGAACTGAAGATGTCGGAGCGGGCGCAGAGCAGCCTGAAATTGTTGGAAGCGGCCGGCGCAGCGCCCGACTTGGGCGAGAAAAAGCCGCCCTGGTGGAAATCCATCAAGGTCTTGATCGGCCTCGGGGTGCTTACCTTGGCGTCGGTGATCGCGTTCTGGTTTCTGTTCGGCAAATACGAGCTGCTGAAGATCCAGCTCGAAGACACCAAGACTGCCCTGACACAGGGCTCACTGGTGCAGCCGGCGGTTGAATCCGCCGTGCGCATTTCGCCGGATCACGCCGCGGGCATCGATCACGCGCGCATCGTGTTGAATCACAACGCGCCGCAATTGATGGAAGTGCACATCGATCTCGCCTATACGCAAAAGCTCAATCAATTTCGCATCATCGTCGACAAGCAGGATCAGGGCCGCGCCATGATCCTCAACTACCTGTTGAAGGATTCAAACGGCGAGTTGGTGATGACTTTGAATTCCACCGGGTTGTCCGTGGGCATTTACACGGTGCGCATCGAGGCTTTGCCGTTCAAGGGCACCCCGCTGCCCATCGGTTGGCTGCTCTTGGAAGTGAAATAGCGTTCACTATCAATCATCGCGAAGGGTGACGATGGGCGGCGTGTTGATCACGCTGCGCGTTGCCAGAGTGCCGCTCAAACCCACCAACACCGTGCCGCATACCAGTCCCGCGACCCATACCCAGGGGTCCAGCGTGTATTCCAGTGAAAACAGGCGACGCGCGAGCAGCATGCCGATTCCGGTGGCGCCCACGGCCGCCAAGGTTCCCGACAAGAATCCCAGCGCCGAGAACTCGGCAGCCACGCCTTGCAGCACCGTCATGCGGCTTGCCCCCAGTGTGCGCAGCATGGCGCTTTCGTAGCGCCGCTCATCGCGGGTGGATTGCACCGCCGCCAGCAATACGATGATTCCGGCGACCAACGTGAACAGGAACACGTATTGCACGGCCAAAGACGCGCGATCCATGATTTCACGGATCTGCTTCAAGATGGCGTCCACATCGAAAACCGACACCGTGGGAAATTGGCGTACCAGATCGCCCAATGCCGGCCGCTGCGCGGGTGTCAGATAGATCGCGGTCATGTAGGTGCCTGCGGCGCCGTCGAGCAATCCGGGCGGAAACACCAAGAAGAAATTCGGCCTGAAACTATCCCAGCGGATCTTGCGGATGCTGGCTACTTCGACGTCGAGCGGCTCTCCCGCCACATCGAAACTCAACTTGTCGCCCACCTTGAGCTTCAGCGCCTCTGCGTACTCCGAGGACACCGACACCAGGGGTTTTCCGGCGTCCGCAGCCGTCCACCAATGCCCGGCGATCAATTGATTATCGTCCATCAATGCGGCGGACCAGGTGAGATTCTGTTCTCGATCGATGTAGCCCCGCGCGGCCTCGCCTCGGGACTTGAGGTCCGCCGCGTTCTCGGAATTGATGGCCGTCATGCGGGCGCGGATCATGGGATACAGCACCGGCTTCCCAAATTGATGCGCGTCCAGGAAAGTCTGCAATGCCTGGCGCTCTTCGGGCCGAATATTGATCAGAAAATTATTCGGCACATTGGCGGGCAGGCTGCGACGCCAGTCGGCGAGCAGATCACCGCGCACCACCGCCAGCAACAGCAGCACCATCAGCCCTAAGCCGAACGCCACGATTTGCACCACGCTGCCGCCGCCGCGCCGCGATACGTTGGCGAGGCCGTAGCGCCAAGCCACGCCGACGCCGCCGCGCAGCCGGCCCGTGAGCCGCACCAACCCCAAGCCCGCCAGGGCCAGCACCAGTCCTACTCCCAAGACCCCGGCGAAAACCCCGAACACCAATTCTGCGTCGTGCACGAGGGTCCACAGGATTGCCAGCAGCGCGCCCAAAGCCAGCAGATAACTCACGCCGTAACGCAGCGGCGGCGCACTCACCGATTTTCGCAGGACTCGGGCCGGCGGCGTGTTCTTCAGCTGCAGCAAAGGCGGAGCGGCGAATCCGATCAGCATGGCCACCACCGTCACCAGGGCGATCGGCAAGGGCGCCAGCGAGGCACCGGGCAGAACGCCGCGAATCAAACTCTTGAGCAGCCACGCAAGGCCAAGCTGCGCGACGTAGCCGAACGCGGAGCCAATCAGCACTGCGAACAGTGCCAACAGGGTGAGCTCCACCAGCGATACCGATAAGACGAAATTCTGGGAGGCACCCATGCACTTCATCAGCGCGACCGTGTCGATGTGGCGCGCGGCATAGCGGCGTGCCCCCATGGCCACCGCAATGGCGGCCAACAGCACCGCCGCCAGGCTGGCCAGATTCAAAAAGCGTGTCGCTCGGTCGATGGCCGAACTCAGCTGTCGGCTCGATCCGGCCACATCGTCGATACGCTCTGACGGTGTCTTCGTTTCTTTCAAATAGCTGCGAAAGTCGGCGATGGCACCCGCCTCTCCGGCGAACAGAGCGTAATAGTTGGCGCGACTGCCGGGCTGAATCAGCTGCGTGGCGTCCAAGTCCTCATAATTGATCAACGCCGCGGGGGCGAGATTGGCGAAGCCCCCGCCCTGATCAGGGCGATAGTCGAGGACCTGACTGACTCGAAAGGTCGCGGCACCGATGTGAATCGACGCGCCAATCGCCACGTGCAGCGAGGACATGACGCGCGCGTCCAACCACACTTCACCTTTGGCGGGTATCTGATCGGTCTGCCGCGCGACTCCGAAGGGCTCATCGGCGATGCGCATATGTCCGCGCAAGGGATAACCTTGCGAAACCGCGTTGAAAGCGACCAGCTGATCTTGCCCAGCGTTGAATATCGCGGTCGGAAAGGACAGGATTTTTGCGGTCTTGAGTCCGCGCGATTGCGCATCAGAAAAATACTGCGGCGGAATCGGCATGGAGGATTCGAGCCGCAGATCGGCCGCCAGAACTTCCGCCGCTTGGGCGCTGACGCCGGCCGACACGCGGCTGATGAAGAAGCCCACGGCCGTCAAGGACAACACGGCGATCATCAATGCCAACAGTAATACGGACAGTTCGCCGGACCGCAGGTCCCGCCAGAGGTTTCGCAGCGCGAATCGCAGGGCTTGCATCATGGTGCAGCGTGCCCGGCGTCGAGTTCGAGCACACGATTGCAGCGTGCCGCGAGTGAGCGGTCATGGGTTACCAGCACCAGGGTGCTGCCGGTGCCCCGGTTCAGCTCGAACAGCAGATCGGTGATGCGTTGGCCGGTGGCCGTGTCCAGATTGCCGGTGGGCTCGTCCGCAAACAGTACCGCCGGATGCGTCACGAAGGCGCGCGCGATGGCCACGCGCTGCTGCTCTCCGCCAGACAATTGTTTTGGGTAATGAGCGATACGCGGGGTCAGGCCCACCTGCGCAAGCGCCGCGGCAGCTGTCTGGCGGGCGTCAGGACGATTGCCCAGTTCCAAGGGCAACATGACGTTTTCGATCGCGGTGAGCGAGGGAATCAAATGAAACGACTGAAACACGAAGCCGACGTGTTTGCCGCGTATTGCCGCGCGGCCGTCTTCGTCGAGCGCGGTCAGATCGACGCCGGCAATGGAAACACGACCGGTGCTGGGACTGTCCAATCCCGCCAGCAGCGCCAACAACGTGGACTTGCCTGCGCCCGATGCGCCGACGATGGCGAGACTCTCGCCGGCTCGCACACTCAGGCTGACATCGGCGAGAATGGTCAGCGGCCCTTCCGGGCTCGCGACGGTTTTCGAGACGTTTTTGGCTTCTAGAACGATTGAGTCTTGCATCAGGAGTGCCCGTGAAGCGGCTTTATTTCCTATTCGTGTTGGTGATGGGTTCGGTTTCGGCCAAAGCCGACGCGCCGGTGATTCTCGTGTACGGCGATAGCATCAGCGCCGCCTACGGCTTGGAACACGTCGAACAAGGATGGGTGGAATTGCTGAAGGCGAGGCTCAAAGCCCAAGGTTACGTTTACCAAGTGGTTAATGCCAGCGTCAGCGGCGAAACCACGGCCGGGGGCTTGGCAAGGCTGCCACGCGCGTTGCAGATTCACCATCCCAAACTGCTGATCATCGAACTCGGCGGCAACGATGGCTTGCGGGCCCTGTCCGTGACGCAAATGCGCGCCAACTTGGCTCAAATGATCGATTTGGCCACCGCGGCGGGCGCGAAGGTCCTGTTGTTGGGAATGCGCATGCCGCCGAACTACGGGCCGGAGTTCACCCAGGCGTTCCATGCGGTCTACGCGAGCGTCGCCCAAGAAAAGAAAACGGCGCTCGTTGATTTTTTACTGGACGGAACCGCGTTGGATCCGAACTTGATCCAGGCCGACGACATTCATCCAAATGCCGCGGCCCAGCCCATCCTGTTGAACAATGTCTGGCCGGCTTTGAAGCCGCTGCTACAGAAATGAGCTACTGTGCGGTCAGCCACTCAGCGACACCACCATGGCTCGAGCAACTGCCGCTGTGGTGCTGGGACTTCGAGTAAGTGCCGTCCTTGCACTTGGCGGTGGCGCCGGTGGGATCGGTGTTGCTGGCAGTGACCGTAGGCGCCGATTTAGCGGCCGGCGCAGCGGCAGTTGCCGGCGCAGGGCTCATCGCGGCCCGCGTGGGCGCAGCCGGCGTGGGCGCAGCGGGCGCGGGTGCTTCAGGCGCAGGCGCAGCCGATGCCATGGCGGTTTTCGCGGTTTTCACTTGTCCGCCATGACCACTGCAAGTTCCCTTGCCCGTCGACGTGCTGGTCGTGCCATCCTTACAAGTCGTGACTCCGGTCGCGGGCGCAGGCGTCTGCGCGGGCGCTGCGGCGGGAGTCGCAGCCGGCGCTGCCGCGGCAGCTTTTTGCACCCCACCATGCCCGCTGCAAGTGCCCTTGCCGGTGGAAGTAGACGTGGTGCCGTCCTTGCACGTCGTCGCCGGGGCGCCATCGGCCCATGAGGGAATGGACCCTGCGAATGCCATCAACGGCGCGGCGATCAAAGCGGCAAGCGTTATATTTTTCATCTCGGTACTCCCTTCAAGGTTTAAGCGGACGACGGCGATTTTAATCCCAATCGCGTCATTATTGCGCCGGTTTGATGGGTACGATGGACTGCACGGCCACGGAAAATCGCGTGAATTGACTGTCGGATGCAGCCTCGGAGATCGAGCCTTTCACCTTGACGTGGGAATTCTCGCCAACGTTGTCGGGGAACTCGGCAACGCCGATGAGTTGCACGTCGTTGGCGGCCAAACATTGATGCCTATGATTCGGCGTGTAGATGTAAGCGGTGCTGTCGAGCGTCAGCACGGGCACATTGTCGACGCCGTTAGTCACCGGGTAATCGCGAAAATGCACGACGCCTGAGAATGTGTGCCTGACCGGCGCCAGCCATAGACATGGGCCGCTGCCCACGACACATCCGCTCAAGGCAACGCTCAAGGCAAAGCCCGAGGCTGCCGCCCATGATATCCGCCTACGTATCATCGCTGTCTCCGTACGGGTCGCGCGTCGCGGCTCAATTTTGCGCTGCGCGGGGAGTTCATGGTGCGCATTATAAGGACACCGACGCACGACGTTGCTGGGTTTGTGCTCCGATGCTATACAAGGGACCACAAAAACGAGGCCGCGCTTGGAACGAAATTGGCTAAACAACTACCCGCCCGGCGTGCCGGCGGATATCGACCCTGATTCCTATCCTTCGATCCGAGAGGTGATCGACGAGGCGTTCGCGAACTATCGCCAATATCCGGCGTTTACTTGCATGGGCGCGACCCTCTCTTATGCCCAATTGGATGAATTGAGCCGCGCTTTTGCTGCATGGCTGCAGCATCGCAGCGGTTTGGTCCGCGGCGACCGCGTCGCGGTGATGATGCCGAATGTCTTGCAGTACCCCGTCGCGCTGTTCGGCGCATTGCGTGCCGGCATGGTGGTGGTCAACACCAATCCTTTGTATACGCCGCGCGAACTGGAACATCAGCTGAAGGATTCCGGTGCCAAGGTCATGGTCATCGTCGAGAACTTCATGCACGTGCTGCAGGAAGTGCTGCCGCGCACCGACCTGAAACATGTGCTGGTCACCGGCGTCGGCGATCTGCTCGGTTTTCCCAAGGGCATGATTGTCAATTTCGTGCTGCGGCATGTTCGAAAGCAAGTGCCGCCGTGGAAAATGCCGGGCACGGTCACATTCCGCGCCGTGCTGGGCAACGGCATGGGACTTAAACTGCAGCCCGTGATACCGGAGCAAGAAGAGATTGCCTTTCTGCAATACACCGGCGGCACGACGGGCGTTGCCAAGGCCGCAATTCTGACCCACCGCAATATGGTGGCCAATCTGCTGCAAGCCATGGCCTGGATCAAACCGTCCCTGCAGGGCGGCGGGGCCGGCATCGTGATTACCGCGCTGCCGCTTTATCACATCTTTGCACTCACCACGAATTGCCTGGCATTTCTGCTGCTGGGCGCGCGTAACATCTTGATCATCAATCCGCGCGACATGCCGGGCTTCGTGGCGGAACTCAAGAAGTACCGGTTCAACTTCATCAGCGGCGTCAATACTCTCTTCAATGGACTGATGCACACTCCCGGTTTCAATACCGTCGACTTCAGCGCGCTGCGTGTGAGCTTCGGGGGCGGCATGGCCGTGACATCGGCGGTCGCAAAACAATGGCGCGAGATCACCGGCAGCGTCATTTCGCAAGGCTGGGGGCTGACCGAGACCGCACCCATCGCCACGGCCAACCCGATTGGACTCGACTTCAATGGCTCTGTCGGCCTCCCGGTGCCATCCACCGATGTCTGCATACTCGATGACGAGGGCCGGGAATTGCCGGTCAACGGTGTCGGCGAGATCTGTGTGTTCGGTCCCCAGGTGATGCTCGGCTACTGGAACCGGCCGGATGAGACCGCCAAGGTCATGTTCGGCGATTGGCTGCGTACCGGCGATATCGGCCGCATGGATGCCAACGGCTTCGTGTACATCGAGGATCGCAAAAAAGACATGATCCTGGTGTCCGGTTTCAACGTCTACCCCAATGAAGTCGAGAGCGTTGTCGCAGAAAATCCCGGCGTGCTTGAAGTCGCGGCCGTCGCGCAGGCCGATGAGAACTCCGGCGAGGTGGTCGCGCTATTCGTGGTAAAAAAAGATCCTGCTTTGACCGCTGACGCATTGATCGCGTTTTGCCGCAAGCAACTGACCGGCTACAAGATCCCGAAGCATGTGTATTTTCGCACCGAGCTGCCGAAGACGAACGTCGGCAAGATACTGCGCCGTGCGCTGCGCGATGAGTTGCGCAATGCGCCGGCGGGCGCCGCCGCGCCGGGCAGCGCTTGATCAAGCGGCTGGATATCTGATCGAAAGCGCTCGATTCGGCGATTGACCGCTGCGATGGAGCCCCGGCATATTAGTTGTTAATCGGTCTTGCACCCGATGGCTGTTTAGAGAGTGCAAGAAAACTCCAATGGCTTCAGCGTTCGGCGACTTTGTAGCCTTGAACGGTTTCCACCAATAACGCGACGCGCTCCGGATCGACCTCGGGCGTGATGCCGTGACCGAGATTGAACACATGCCCGCTGCCGGGCCCGTAGCTATCGAGTACGCGCAAGGTTTCGGCTCGAAGCACCTCGGGTGGCGCGAACAGGGCGGAAGGGTCGAGATTGCCCTGCAGGGCGATTTTTCCCTCGACGGCCTGTCTCGCCGTCTGCAAATCGGTGGTCCAGTCAACGCCGGCCGCATCGCAGCCGATGGCGGCGATTTTGTCCAACCACGCACCGCCGCCCTTGGTGAACACGATATTCGGCACACGACGGCCCTCTGCCTCCCGGGTCAGCGCCGCCACCACCTGCGCCATGTAGCGCAGTGAAAACTCCTGATACTGGGCGGGGGTGAGCACACCGCCCCAGGTGTCGAACAGCATGACGGCCTGAGCGCCTGCGGCGATTTGCGCATTCAGGTACAGAATCGTCGCGCGCGCCAGAATCTCCAGCAGGCGATGCAGTTCGCGCGGCGCCTCGTACATCATGCGTTTGATGATGCCGAAGCTCTTGCTGCCGCCGCCCTCCACCATATACGTGGCCACGGTCCAAGGACTGCCGGCAAATCCGATCAACGGAATACGCCCGCGAAGTTCGCGGCGCACGCGGGCAACAGCATCGACCACATATTTCAGCTCGCGCCCGGGATCCGGCACGCCGAGCCTGTCGATGTCGGCGGCCGTGCGCACGGGACGTTCGAACTTCGGCCCCTCGCCGGCTTCGAATTCCAAGCCAAGATTCATGGCATGCGGAATGGTCAAGATGTCGGAGAACAAAATCGCTGCGTCGAGTGGGTAGCGATCGACGGGCTGCAGGGTGATCTCGCAGGCGATTTCCGGATTCGTGCACATTTGCAGGAAACCGCCCGCCTTGGAGCGCGTGGCGCGATATTCGGGCAGGTAGCGCCCGGCTTGACGCATCAGCCAAATGGGACGCCGCGGCGTGGGCTGGCATAACAAGGCCCGCAACAGCAGGTCGTTCTTGAGCGTTTCGTTCTTGAGCGTTTCGTTCTGGGGTGCTTGGTTCATGTTCTGGCTCGGGGATCGAACAGCCGGGTGTGTTCGAGAATGGCGTATCGGTCGGTCATCCCCGCAATGTAGTCGGCGACCGCTCGAGCCCGGCCCTTGGGGCCTTGGACCCCCTCCAGCCGGGAGCCCGTGGCTTCGTGCCCGTCCGGCATCAGCGTGGGATCGTTGAAGAATGCATTGAACAGTTCCTGCACCACGCGTCGCGCCTTTGAAGTCATGCGACGCACTTTGTAGTGTTTGTAGACTTCTTCGCGCAGAAACACTTTCAGAGCGTGATTGAGCTCTCGCGTTGCGTCGCTGAAGCCGATCAAGGCGCGCGAGTGCGTGCGTACCTCGGCGATTGAACGTACGCCGGAGCTGCTCAGGCGCTGCGCGGAAGAATTGATCAAGTCGGTCACCAAATGATTAATCATGCGGCGCAATACCTCATACACCAGGCGCCGCCCAGCGAGCGTCGAATATTTCGCACGCACCTCATCATGATGAGCACGAAACAGCGGCACGGCCAGCAGCTGTTCCACGCTGATCAGACCGGCGCGAATACCATCTTCCACGTCGTGGTTATTGTAAGCGATTTCGTCGGCGAAATTGGCGAGCTGGGCCTCCAAACCGGGTTGATGACGGTTGATGAAGCGTTCGCCCAGCTCCCCCAACGCCAAAGCATTGGCGTGCGAGCAGTGCTTGAGAATTCCCTCGCGGCATTCGAAGGTCAGGTTCAGCCCGTTGAAATCCGCGTATTGTTCTTCGAGTTCGTCCACCACCCGCAGCGACTGCAAGTTGTGTTCGAAGCCGCCGTAGTCCGACATACATTCATTCAAGGCGTCCTGCCCGGCGTGGCCGAAGGGCGTGTGCCCCAGATCGTGCGCCAGACAGATGGCTTCCGACAGCACCTCGTTCAACTTCAGTGCACGCGCAATGGTCCTGGCGATTTGCGCCACCTCGAGCGAATGCGTGAGGCGGGTCCGGTACAGGTCGCCTTCGTGATTGACGAATACCTGGGTCTTGTACACCAGACGACGAAACGCGGTCGAATGCACGATGCGGTCGCGGTCGCGCTGATACTCGGATCGGTACTCGGGCCCAGGCTCGGGAAATCTGCGGCCGCGCGAGTGATCCTCGTGCGCGGCATACGCCGCCATGGCGTTCACCCGAAGTACTCGTTCAACGTGGCATCGAGGGCGGTCTGCGGATACTGCGAGGTCACGACGGCGCGGCCCATCTTTTCCAGCAACACCAACCGCAAGGCACCCGCCAACACTTTTTTGTCCATTTGCATGAGTTCGAGGATCCGCGCCGCGCCGACCCGCGGTGGTTCGACAGGCAGGCCGGCCTTCACCAAGATCTCGCGAATCCGCGTCTTTACGTCCGGCTCGATGAGGCCGAGGCGAACCGACAGATCGGCGGCGATCAACATGCCGAGGCCGACGGCCTCGCCATGCAGCAGGGTTTCGTAGCCTGTGGCCGCTTCGATGGCATGACCAAAGGTATGGCCAAAATTCAAAATGGCGCGCAAATCGCGTTCGCGTTCGTCGCATGCCACCACCTTCGCCTTGATCTCGCACGAGCGGGCGATGGCATAGGTCAGGGCGTCTTCATCCCGCAGCCGTAGTGCCCCCATGTTGCGATCCAGCCAGTCGAACAACAATGGATCCCACACGCAGCCGTACTTGATGACTTCGGCGAGGCCCGCCTTGAGCTCGCGCTCCGGCAGGGTCTTCAGCGCATCGATATCGGCGATCACCGCACGCGGCTGGTAGAAAGCGCCAATCAAGTTCTTGCCCGCGACGTGATTCACGCCAGTCTTGCCGCCCACCGAAGAATCTACTTGCGACAATAAAGTCGTTGGCAACTGTGCATAGCCCACGCCGCGTTGGTAGCAGCTCGCGGCGAATCCGGCGATGTCCCCGACCACGCCGCCGCCCAGCGCCAATACGGTGACGTCGCGATTCATTTTGTTGCCGACCAGGGCGTCGAACACCCATCCGGCCGTCTGCAGGGTCTTGTGCTGCTCGCCATCGGGCAGAATGCACTCAGCGATATGCCGATCGGCGAAACTTTGGGTGAGTTTCTCCAGATAGAGTTTGGCGATCGTGGTATTGGTGACGATCAACAGGTCATGGCCGGGTATCTTGTCATTCAGCAGGTCGCGGTCGCCCAACAGTCCCGCGCCGATCGCGATGGGGTAACTGGTATGGCCGAGATCTACTTGAAGCGTTTGCACAGCTGATTATACGGGCACTTACGGTTTCTGGGCGTTCCGCAGCTCATGCTGGATCTCCTCGGCAACCAACTGCACGCGTCGCCCATCGGTCGATACCGTGAGATCAGCGATCTCCGCATAGAGCGCGGCGCGCCTGAGCATCAATTCCCGCAGTTTTTCTTCCGGATCGGTGTCCTTCAACAAGGGGCGATGCCGACCGTGGCGGGTACGCTCCATCTGCTGATCGATGGACGTGGCCAGATACACCACCGCGCCTCGCTCGGCCAATGCCCTGCGGTTTTCCGGGTCAATCACGGCACCCCCGCCGGTGGCCAACACAATGGCCTCCAAGCGGGTCAGTCGGTCGATGGATTCCTTTTCGCGCTGACGAAACCCGGCCTCGCCTTCCTTCTCGAAAATGAAGGAGATGTCGACGCCGGTCTTGGCCTCGATGTCCGCATCGCTGTCATGGAAGCTGAAGCGAAACAGCCGCGCCAGATGCCGACCGACCGCGGTTTTTCCCGACCCCATGGGCCCTATGAGGAATATGTTCCGCTTGGTGAGCATGTGGGGCGTGATGATAGTCGACCCCAGGGCTTTCGTCTGTGCGTTGACGAGAAGGGGCGTCCTTCGTGGACGCCCCGGATTCTACACATCCATTGATTCGCTGGACTTAGTAAAGATTCGATCCCTCACGCAGAATTTTCGGCGTGATGAAGATCAGCAGTTCGGTCTTGTTGTTGATGTTGGTGGTGCTCCTGAACAGGTAGCCCAACACCGGAATGTCGGCGAAGAACGGCACCTTGTTGGCCGACCGCGTCTTGGTGGTGTCGAGAATGCCGCCGAGAACGACCGTCTGACCGTCGTTCACCAACACCTGCGTGATGATTTCGCGAGTATCGATGGAAGGCACGCTGCCGCCCGTCGCGCTCGTGACCTGTTGGCCCACCGAGTCGTCGGACACGTCAAGATCGAGTATCACGCGGTTGTCCGGCGTGATCAGCGGAGTCACCTTGAGCGACAGCACCGCGTTCTTGAATTGCGTGGTGGTGGCGCCGCTGGATGCGGACTCCTGATAGGGAATTTCCACGCCCTGCATGATGGTGGCTTGCTTCTGGTTCGCCGTGATGACGCGCGGCGAGGAAACCGTTTCGCTCTTGCCTTCGTTCTGCGCGGCCGACAATTCCAAATCGATCAAATGCTTGCCGCCGAGGATCGACAGACCGATGCTGCCATTGGTGTTCGCGGCAGGCAGATTGACCTGGTAGCGATTGTCGAGCGTGGGCAGAGTCACGTTACCGCTGGGCAATGTGCCGGTGGCGCTCGGCAGCACCGAACTGGTCATGGTATCCGTACCCACGTTGGTGCCGCTGACCGAAATCAGGCTGTTGGCTCCGGCCGTGGTGAAGCCGGTCAAGCCGAGGCGAGCGCCCAAATCGCGCTCGAAGGTGTCGCTGACGATGACGATACGCGCTTCGATGAGCACCTGTTTCACCGGCACGTCCAAGGTCTGCACCAAGCGGCGGATGTCGGCCAGCTTGTCCGAGGTGTCCTGTACCAACAGGGTGTTGGTGCGTTCATCGATCGACAGGCTGCCGCGCGGCGACAACATGCTCTCCTTCGCATTGGTGCTCTTGATCAGCTTCGACAGATCCGCCACCTTGGCGTAGTTCACCTGCATGAATTCGGTATGCGTCGGAGACAGCTCGGCCACTTCCTTGTGCGCGGCCAGTTCCGCCTTCTCGCGCGCCGCGAGTTCCTCGGTCGGTCCGATGATGATGACATTGTCCTGGCGGCGCTTATCCAAGCCCTTGGTGCGCAGCACGATGTCCAAGGCCTGATCCCAAGGCACGTTCTGCAGGCGCAAGGTCAGGTTGCCCGTGACGGAGTCGCTGACGACAATGTTCTGGCCGCTGGTGTCCGCCAACAGTTGCAACACCGAACGCACATCGATGTCCTGGAAGTTCAAGGTCAGGCGTTCGCCCGTGTATTCCTTCTTCTCCTCCTGGGCACTGCGCTTCAAGGACGGTTTGATCTCGATGGTGTACTGATTGTCGGATTGATAGGCCAACTGTTCGAAGTCGCCCTGCGCGGTGATCACCAGGCGCGAGCTGCCTTCGACGCGCACCGCATCGACCGTCTGCACCGGCGTGGCGAAATCCATGACGTCATAGCGGCGCATCAAATTCTTCGGCATCAAGGTGCCGGCGAAGTCGACCACGATCTGGTTGCCTTCCTGGCGAACATTGACGGGTGTGCGCGGATCGGTGAGCTGCACGATCACCCGGCCGGTGCCGTCGGTGCCGCGGCGGAAATCGATGGTGCGGATGGCGCGCTCGGCCGGCGCGGTCTGCGCCGAGCTGCTTGCCCGGGCCACGGCCGGCTTGCCGACGTCCGCCCCGGGCGCCTGACCCAAGGTCACGACGATGTCGTTGCCGTCGACCCGGGTGGTATAGGGCAGCAGTGTTTCGACGTTCACGACCAGTCGGGTGCGGCCATTGGCTTCGGCGGCCAATACCGTATCGACACCGCCGGAGCGCACATCGATGCGCCGGGAAGCGAGCGCCAAGGTGGTGTTCGGCAAATCGAACGCGATACGCGCCGGCTTATCGATGGTGAAGGGCAGCGGTTCCGGGGCGGCGCCGTCCATGTGAAGCTTGAGCTGCACCTGAGAGCCGGACAAGGTTTGCACGTCGATCGACGTGAGTTTGACCGGATCGGCTGCGCGTGCCGTGAAGGTAACGGCGGCCAGTGCGAACATCGCCGCACCCATTGCCACCGTTCGTATTTGCTTACTGATCATGCTCTCTTTCTCCCTGTGGCCTCAATCAGCCAACGCCAATGAGGCCGGTCGCTCGATATAGCCGCCGAGACCATCCGGGATGATTTCGACCAGGCTTATTTTTCCGCCGGTTATTTCAGTCACTTTGCCATCGTTCTGCCCAAGGTAATTGCCGGGCTGAACCTTGTGGACGAGGCCGTCCTTGGATTGCACCAATCCGTAGAAATTGCTGCCCACCTTGAAAGTGCCGACCATCTTCAGGGTGTCGAGCGAAAAGCCCTCCAGGAATTCGCGGTTGCGGCGCGAGCTCGGTCGCAGGCTGGCGGCACCGCCGGCGCTGCCCGGTCCCTGCGGTTGGAAAGGCGAGCGCAGATTGTTGGCGGAGTACACATAGGTCTCGTAGGGCTTGACCTCCTGCAGCGGCTGGATGCGGCCGCCCGGCCTTTTCTTGGTGGTGTCGATCCACTTCTGCAGGTCCGACTGGCCGCCCGAGCAGGCGCTCAGCATGGACGCGGACAGCACCGCGCCCAGGACGCAAATACCCGATAGCTTTTTCACGTGGCGCCTCCGCTCTTCTTGGGTGCCTTGGTTCCGCCCTCATCCTCGATGTAGCGATAGGTCTTGGCGGTCACATCCAACACCAGATTGTCGTAACCCTTGGACACATCCACCGGCGTAATGGAAATGTCGTGCAGCGTCACGATGCGCGGCAAAGCGGCGATGCCACTGACGAAGCTGCCGAATTCGTGATAGCTGCCGACCAGGCGGATATGGATGGGCAATTCCGCGTAGAAACCATTGCTCTTTTCGGCACCGGGCTGGAACAGCTTTTCCTGCAAGCCCGACGCCAGGCCGGTTTGGGAAATATCGACCAGCAGGTTCGGCACTTCGGTCTTGCCGGGCAACTGCCGCAACATGGCGCCGAAACTGCGTTCCATTTCCGCCAGCTGCGCCTTGTAGGCATCCAGGTTGGCGGCGCGCTGCTGCTTGCTCTCGAACTGCGCACGCAGATCGAGTTCGGTCGCCTCGGCTTTGGCGAGTGCCGGACGATCGTCGTCCCAGATGAAGAAATACCAGCCAAGACCCGCGAGCACGACAAAAGCCAGGGCGATGAAGAATCCGCGAACCGGCAACGGCCAACGGCCAACGTCGCGCGGATCCAACGATCGAAGTTGTTCGATGAAATTCATTTGGCCGCCACCTTCTTGACGGTAGTGTCGCCGCCGTTATCGAGATCCACGCCGACCACATCGCTGGTCAGGGTGAAACTCGAGCCGCCCGTGGGGGAGTTCGCCGCCGTCTCGACCACTTGCAGCACCGGGTTGTCCATCCAGGTGGAGGCATCGATGTTGCGCATGAAGGTCGAGACTCGGGTGCTCGATTGAGCGTTGCCGTGAATCTCGAGTTTCTTGCCGGTTTCCTTGATCGAGGTGAGGTAAATGCCCTCGGGCACCGTCCTTACCATTTCATCGAACAAGTGCACGATTTCGGGACGCTTGCGCTGCAGCCGCTCGATGATTTCCATGCGGGCCACCAGGCGTTGCTTGCGATTCTCCAGGTCTTGGATGTCGGCAATCTGCGCGTCGAGCTTGACGATCTCCTTTTTCAAAAGATTATTCTTCGCGTTCTGCGCATCCATCCAACTGGCATACAGCAGCTTGCCGCCGCCGACGAAGATGATGGCTGCGATGGCCGCTCCGCCGAGCGCCACCATGAATTCGCGACGTCGAACTTTGCGTTCGCCTTCGCGCCAGGGAAGTAGATTGATACGCGGCATGGCTACTCTTTAGTCGAAACTGCGCAGCGCGAGGCCGCAGGCTGTGAGTAATGCGGTGGCGTCGCGCGCCACGGCTTGGGCTTTGGCCTTGGAAGACACCTTCATGTTGCCGAGCGGATCGCCGCGGTCGGCGGGCACTCCCACGCGGCTCGAAATCACGTCGGCCACGCCCGGGATGTTCGCGCAGCCGCCGCAGATCAAGATCTGATCGGGCTGCGCGCGGCCGCTGCCGGAAGCCAGATAAAATTGCAGCGAACGGCTGACCTGCTGGGTCATGTCGTCGATGAAAGGATCCAGCACTTCGGGCTGATAGTTGCTGGGCAAGCCGCCTTCCTTCTTGGCGCGGCCGGCTTCCTCCATGCTCAAACCGTAAGTGCGCATGATTTCTTCGGTCAGCTGCTGGCCACCGAAGGCGAAATCACGCGTGTAGATGACCTTCATGTCGCGCAGCACGCTGAAGGTGGTGCTGCTGGCGCCGAAGTCCACCACCGCCACGGTGCGGTCCATGCCGCCGTCGGGCATCTGGTGACGCATCAAGGCGCAGGCATTCTCGAGCGCAAAGGCTTCGACGTCGACGATGTAGGCGCTCAAACCGGAAGCCTGCACGGCCGCCTGGCGCTGTTCGACGTTCTCGGTGCGCGTCGCCACCAACAAAACGTCGAGCATGTCGGGATCTTTTTCCGAAGGTCCTACGACCTGGTAGTCGTAGCTGACCTCTTCCATGGGGAACGGGATGTACTGGTCGGCCTGCATCTCGACCTGGCCTTCCAACTCGTTCTCGCCCAGATTCTTAGGCATCTGGATCACCTTCGTGATCGCGGCGTCGCCGCTGATCGCGATGGCGGCCAAACGGCTCTTGGCGCCGGAGCGTTTGACGGCACGGCGGATGGCCTCGCCCACCGCTTCGGCGTCCACAATGGCCTTCTCGTTGATGGCGTTATGCGGCGTCGGTTCCGCGGCATACGATTCAACCCGGTACTGGCCACCTGACATGGTGAGCTCGATGAGCTTCACCGACGAGGTGGTTATGTCAAGTCCCAAAAGCGGACGGTATCTTTTACCTAACGACCACACAAATTTTTTCCCTTTTTGCTCAATACCTTGGAGGTCGAAACTGGTGCACGAGACTAACTTAGCCCGAGTAAACTTAGCAAGAAACTGTTAAATGGAACGTGAACCTACTCACGGTCCGCGCCGGTTGTGGATGCCGCGTCGGCAAACTGAGACCTGCGACAAATTCGCAGCGGGGAAGCTAAGGCTTCGAATCATCCGTTCAGACCTCTGCGCACGAGGCGACGCCTCGTGAGAATGGTTTAATGTTTGGTCTGGCAACCCCGCTTTCCCCGAGTTGTCTCAAGGACCGGAGGCTTTGCGTCCCCATCTTTCGATGAGTATGCCCACGTATCAGGCGGTAATATGCTTGCACAATCCGCCAGCGCAATAAGTTAGAACGGTTTCCTGTGATCAAACGTTATCTAGTTCTCATATCCCGCATTTGCGCAGTGCTCATCGGCTTGATAGCGCTCATTGCGTTCGCCAATGTCTGCGCTTATGTCTATTTGAAGCCCGCTTTGCCGGATGTGGCCTCTTTGAAGGACGTGCAGCTGCAGGTCCCCCTGCGCATCTACTCCCGCGATGGGAAATTGATCTCTTCCATCGGGGAACAGCGACGCATCCCGGTTCGCTATGACCAGCTGCCGCCCAAGCTCATCCAGGCCTTTCTGGCCACCGAAGATGACCGTTTCTTCCGCCATCATGGCGTGGATTGGCAGGGTATCCTGCGCGCCGGCGTGGCTGACCTTAAGGCCGGCGGCATCCGTCAAGGCGCCAGCACCATCACCATGCAGGTCGCGCGCGGGGTGTTCTTGAGCCCCAAGCGCGATATGAAGCGCAAGATGAGCGAAATCTACATCTCCCTGCTGATGGAAACGGAATTCACCAAGGAACAGATCTTCGCCTTGTATGTGAACAAGATTTTCCTCGGCCAGCGTGCCTACGGGGTCGGCGCTGCCGCCGAGGTCTATTTCGGCAAGACGCTGGACCAGCTCAGCATCGCTGAAATGGCTACCTTGGCGGGCATCCCGACTTCCCCCTCGCACGTCAATCCGGTCGCGAGCGCCGAGGCCGCAACGGCGCGCCGCGCGCATGTGTTGGGTCGAATGCTCGAACTCGGCTACATCTCGCAAGCCGAATACGACACCGCAAAAAACAGTCCCATGGAATCACGCCTGCATTTGCCGACCATCGAGGTCGATGCGCCCTACGTGGCGGAAATGGTGCGCAATGACATGCAGGCGAAGTATGGCGATGACGTATACACCGCCGGCTACAAGGTTTACACCACCATCGACTCGCGTCTCGAGGCCGCGGCGACGGTCGCGCTGCGCACCGGATTGCTGGAGTACGACCGCCGTCATGGCTATCGCGGCGCAACTGCCAAGATCGACCTGTCGAAGGCCACCACGCCCGCGGCCATCGACGCGGAGCTTGATGAGTATCCGGTCATCGGCGGCCTGCGGCCTGCCGTGGTGGAACAGGTGGAAGCGAAGAGTGCGCGCATTTACGTCAGGGACTTAGGTCCGGTGAATTTGCCGTGGGAGAAACTCTCATGGGCGCGCCGCGAGCTTCCCGAAGAGAAGGTCGACCGGCCCCCTACCCAAGCCTCGGATATCTTGACCCGCGGTGACATCATCTACACCGTCGGCCGCACACCGGAGTCGCTGATGTTCGTACAGGTGCCCCAGGCGCAAAGCGCTCTGGTATCGGTCGATCCGCGCGACGGCGCCGTGGTTGCCTTGGTGGGCGGATTCGATTTCTTCCAGAGCAAGTTCAACCGGGTTACCCAGGCCAGGCGCCAGCCGGGCTCCGGGTTCAAACCCTTCGTGTACGCGGCTGCGTTCGACAAGGGCTATACCCCGGCCAGCGTGGTGCTCGACGCGCCGGTGGTCATTGATGAAGAAGGCAACGAGAAGGCCTGGCGGCCTCAAGAAGACACGGGCAAGTTTTACGGACCGGTGCGGTTGCGCGATGCCCTGGTGCATTCGCGCAACTTGGTGTCGGTGCGGCTGATGCGCGCCATCGGCGGCGACTACACCTGGAATTACGTCACGCGCTTCGGTTTCGACAAGTCCCAGCTGCCGAATGACCTGACCATGGCGTTGGGAACGGCCGAGCTCAGTCCGCTGCAAGTGGCGATCGGCTACGCGACCTTCGCCAACGGCGGCTTCAAAGTCAGCTCTTACTATATAGACCGGATCGAGGACGCCAGCGGCAAGGTGTTGAGTCAGGCCGACCCCGCGATCGCCTGCACCCAGTGCGGGCGCGCCAGCGAGGCCCCGGTGGTGCATGCCGGCACGGCCCCGAATGCGCGCGCGAACCTGCTCGACGAGGGCGCCCACGATGGCAAGAGTCTGATTCCGCAGAAGAATCTGGCGCCGCAGATCATCAGGCCGCAGGTGGCCTACTTGCTAGCCGACATGATGGCGGATGTGATCTTACGCGGCACCGGTCAGCGCGCACGGACGTTGAATCGCTCCGACATCGCGGGCAAGACCGGCACCAGCAACGATTTTCACGACGCCTGGTTCAATGGCTTCAACGCCGACATCGTCACGACGGTATGGACCGGTTTCGATGCCGACCGCACGCTGGGAGCCGGCGAAGAAGGCGCGCACGTCTCGGTGCCGACGTGGACCTATTTCATGCACGAGGCGCTGGCCGGCACGGCACGGCATCCCGTGTCGATGCCAGACGGCATCGTCAGCGTCCGCATATCTCCTGATACCGGATTGCTAGCCAGTTCCGATAATCCTAAGTTCATCATGGAAAAATTCATCGAGGGCAATCTGCCGAAGTCCGAAGTTTACGAGGGACCGAATCAGACTAACCCGATGACGGACGGCGATAAACCGCTATTCTAGGGGCCCTATGGCTAAGAAGTTTTCGCAGCGTGCCGAGGATCTGCGCCGCGCCCTCGCCCAAGAAGCGGCGCGAATCATGGCCGAACACGGTATCGAGGACTTTCTGCAGGCCAAACGCAAGGCCGCCGACCGGTTGGGCGTGCACGATGTGGCGGTGCTGCCGAAGAACATCGAGATTGAAGATGCGCTGCGCGCGCATCAGCGTCTATTCGGACGCGACACCCACGATCACACCCTGAAGGAGCAGCGGCGCATTGCTTTGGACACCATGCGCCTGCTGGCCGAGTTCCAGCCCCGCCTGGTGGGGTCCGTGCTCACCGGCACGGCGACCAACTACAGCGACATCAATCTGCATCTATTCGCGGACGCCTCGGAGACGGTGGCGATTCGTCTGATGGACATCGGAGTTCCGCACGAATTCTACGAACGCCGGGTGAAAATGGACGCGGAGCGCAGCGTCAACTATCCCGCTTTGCGGTTCGAGGCCAATGGCCGTACCGTCGACGCGACGATATTTCCCATCGACGGGATCCGCCAATCGCCTTATTCGCCGGTCGACGGTCGGCCCATGAAGCGCGCCGACGCGCGCGAAGTATCGGCGTTGGTGGGCGCCAATTGAGGCCCATCAGCGGCGACAGCGCCATACAAAGGCTGGGTAAGCCTAGTTGGCGCTCTTGCCCTGCCACACGGCCATCACATCCGGCGAACCCTGTGAGCGCACCCCGCCCTCGGTGAGTATCTCATCCGTTGCGGCGAGCATGGCTTCCCGCGGGAACACCAGCGCCTCGCCCCCCTTGGCGCTGAATTCGAAGGTCACGAAAGGATCTTTCAGGTCGCGCAGCACCGCCACCAAATGCTTCAGGCTCTTGATCGGCGTGCCATTGACCGAGTACACCACCGAGCCGGTGGGGTTGGAGTAGCCGATGGCCAGTTTGTGCGGGAAGAAGGGCGAGGAGACGATCACGAGTTCTTCGAGCTCCGGGGTCGGCGCATCGTGCGCGCGGATCACCAAAGGACTCTTGGTGAATGCCAGCGCCCGCATCAGGCCGGCATTGTTTTCGAAAACGCTCAAGAAATTGCGCGTCAGCGCAGAGAAAACCACCGGGCCATAGACGAAATACGACGGATAGTCGCCTTTCAAATCGATGGCGAGAGTGGGGTGATTCGGCGAAACCGGCAACTCGATCTTAATGGTCTTGCCCGCGCGGACCACCGTGAGGGGCAGCTTGCCGTCATGCGCCGCGCGCTGAATCATGTATTGAAAATTGACGCGCAGATCCTTGTCGATTTTCACCATGCCTTGATTGTCGATGGGCGTCTCGCCGATACGCGTGATCACATCCCATTCCTTCAGGGGATAAGAGGCATCGTCTTTCTCGGGTCGGTGCACGACCATCCCCTCGACCTTCTTGTCGAGCTTCAGGAAATCGCGCAGCGCTGAATTCTCCAAGGTCTGCAAGTCATCGTAGATGTTTGCCTTGCCGTCATAGTGACCGTCGGCAATGTCGTTCAAAAATAACTCGATCTCCTCGTTGGGGATGACGTAGCCGATGTTCTGCGTTTCGCCGGTCACCAGGTGGCTGAAGGCCAGCCCAATCATCTTGTCGCCGGCAATGGCCGGGCCGCCGCTGTTACCGGGATTGATGGCCGCATCGATCTGAACCCGCAGCCCGAAGGTCGGGTAGTTGTACTGGGCGAACTCAATGCGCGAGACGATCCCCTTGGTGATGGACAACGAGGAACCGCCCGTCGGGAAGCCGTAGGTGAGCACCGGATCCTTGATCTGCGGCAACTTGCTGGCGCGCGCCACGGCCGGATGAGTATCGAAGAAACTGGGATCATCCAATTTGAGCACCGCCAGATCGATACCGGGTGCGACGGCCTCCACAGTGGCCAGGATCTTGTCGCCGGCGGCATTGGCCTGCACCTGCACCTGGCTCGCGTACAGCACGACATGCGCATTGGTGAGGATACGCCGGCCTTCGATCACCACGCCGGAGCCGGTGATCTCGCTCGGTGCCTGCTTGGTCCAGGGCTTCAAGGGATCGGGATAGCGCATGGTGGAGAAGATCTTCACCACGGAGTTTTCCAGCGCGGGCGCGGCCGCGGGTTCGCCGGACCGGGCGGCAAACGCGCAGCCGGCAGCCAAGGCAAATCCGAGCCAAAAGAGTCGATTGATTGATGCCATGAATGCGTTTACTTCCTTATTTTCCATCGACTGAAAATGCCAGCAAAGTATTGCCGGAATTGATGTACAGGATGCCGTTGACAATGGTCGGACCACCATGATCCAAAGGGCCGCCGGCGGCCGTGATGCCGTTCAACGTTTGGTAGGGCTTTGCGGTATCGAAGTCCCAGAGAATCTTGCCGTTGATGGTGGAGTAGGCTCTGAGGTGTCCATCGAGGTTCCCCGAGAATGCGGCGCCCGGCATGACGGACACTGCCTGGGATTGCGCATGCTCACAATCCGGGGCCGCCGCCGCGGGTGCGCATGCAGGCTGGGGAGAGGGTGTCTGCCAGCGTGCAGTTCCGGTCTTCAGATCCAATGCGCTCAAAGCGCCTGCCGGATTGGCCGGCTGTGCCAGCAATCCCGAATCGGCGACATAGATGCTCTTGTAGTCAGCCGCAATGCCCCAGGCAATGCCGCCGGGCGATGCGCCTGCTGTGGTACGCGTCTGCCACAACACCTCTCCGCCATGGTCGGGATCCAGCGCATACACCACGCCGGATTTTTGGGCGGCCAGCAGCACCTGATTGCCGGTGTTCAAGGTGCGCAACACCGGCGGCGCCGTAAAGCCGCTCAAAGCCAGTTCGCCGCTGCGCGATAGTTGCTTGACCCAGCGCAGTTTGCCGGCGCCGAGATCGAACGCCGCAATCGCGTCGGTCAGCGACTGCTCAGGACTGGTGGTCGATGCACCCGTGGCGACGTACAACACATTGCGTTTCGGATCGATGGTGGGCGGGGAATAAATGGCTGCGCCGGCTGGCGCGAATTCCTGCACGCCGGTGCTGCTCTTGCGGGTGGCCTGAGGCTCCTCGAGCACGGTGTAGCTTTTCCAAACGACACGTCCGCTGCCGATGTCCAGGGCAACCACGCTGCCGCGAAAGGTGCAGCAGCCGTAGCCGGGCGTGGCGGCCAGCTTCTCCTCGGTTGAGCCGACGGCGACGAAAACCTTGTCGTTGTACAGCATCGGCGCACCGATGATGCGGGCAGTCGCGTGCGCGTCGGCCTGTGTCTTCCACAGCAGCGTGCCTTTCTGCGCATCGAGCGCGTAGACATTACCGGCATCATCCCCGAATAACGCGGCGCTGGGCGCCTTGATCACATCGAGATGGGCGAGAGTACGCTTGATTTTCTTGGGCAGTTGCGCGCGTTTCGACACGCCGAGTTCGCCGATGACCACGGCCGTGCGGCTGCCGGTCGGCGCATCGAAGGTCCAGTAGGTGCAACCGGTCTTCGCGTCGAGTGCATACACACGGCCGGCGGAACCTGCCACGAAGACGCGGCCGTCGACGATGGTAGGCTGACCAAATTCGGTTCCGCCCTGATAGCCGTACGACCATTTGAGAGCGAGTTTTTCAACATCGGTGGCGCGCAGCGCGGGCTCGGGCTGGTAGCGCGTATTGTCAAGGTCCCTGCCCCAGCCATTCCATTGCACGCTACCCAGGGCGACCGGCTCTGCGCGATCGGGACAGCGGTTGGATTCCTCGCCACTGGCGGCCCAAGCGATGCCGCACCAAGCCCCGCCCAACAGCAAAATCGCCAGGCCTATGGGTGCATGGGCAAACGACTGCATTCGATCAGCGCTTTTCGATCGGCTGATAATCTCGGAGGGTGGGGCCTGTGTACAACTGGCGTGGGCGGCCGATCTTCATTTGCGGATCCGAAACCATTTCCTGCCAGTGCGCCACCCAGCCTGCAGTGCGGGCAATTGCAAACATGACCGTGAACATCGAGCGGGGAATGCCTAAGGCGCTGTAGATGATGCCCGAGTAGAAATCGACATTGGGATACAGCTTGCGCGACACGAAGTAGTCGTCCTTGAGGGCGATTTCCTCGAGTTTCAGGGACAGCTCGAACAGCGGGTTGTTTGCGTTGCCCATTTTTTCCAGCACTCGATAGCACATGCCGCGGATGATCTTCGCGCGCGGGTCGAAATTCTTGTACACACGATGGCCGAAACCCATCAAACGCACGTTGTCGTTCTTATCTTTCACCCTGGCCAGGAACTTCTCGATATTCGCGACCGAACCGATGCTGTCCAACATATCCAGCACCGCTTCGTTCGCCCCGCCATGCGCCGGCCCCCACAGGGCCGAAACGCCGGCGGAGATGGCGGCATAGGGATTCGCACCGGTGCTGCCGGCCAGCCGCACGGTCGAGGTGCTGGCATTCTGTTCATGGTCGGCATGCAGTATGAACAGCAGATCCAACGCCTCCGCGGCCACCGGATCGATTGCATACGGCTCGCAGGGTACCGAGAAAAACATGTTCAGCATGTTGGCGCAGTACTTTAAATCGTTGCGCGGATAGATGAACGGCTGGCCCAACGTGTGCTTGTAGGCTGCGGCGGCGATGGTCGGCAACTTGGCGATGATCCGATGAGCGAAAATTTCGCGATGGCGCGGATCATCGATATGCGTGGTGTCATGATAAAACGCAGCCATCGAGGCAACCACCGCCGACACCATCGCCATCGGATGCGCGTTGTGATGAAAACCCTGGAAAAACCGCAGCAGCTGCTCATTGATCATGGTGTGACGCATGATGGAATTCGAGAATGCGTCGAGTTCGTCCTTGGTGGGCAGCGAGCCGTTGACCAGCAGCGCCGCCACTTCCAAGAAGCTGGATTTCTCGGCCAGTTGTTCGACCGGATAGCCCCGATACAGCAAAACGCCGGCGTCGCCATCAATGTAGGTAACTTTGCTTTCGGTGCTCGCGGTCGCCATGAAACCCGGGTCGAAAGTAAAAACGCCCTGGTCCTTATTCAGGCTCGCAATGTTGAGCACATTGGGCCCGAGTGTCCCGGAGATTGCATTCAGCGTGCTGGTCTTTCCGGTTGTCAGATTTTTGAGTTCGTATTTCGTGCTCATTCGCCGTGTCCGAAATGCCATGGGTCATCTGTCATGAACCACGCAGCCTTGCACGGCCGTACGGGGGAATCAAGCGCGCGCGTCACCGCCATGAGATCCAATCAGGCCGCCCGCTCGAGGCTGCGCGCGGCATGATCGATTGGCGGCAATCAGGTAGGAGCCTTTCGGCCTCAGGCTTTCGCTGCCGACTTGGCAGTGGGTTTCGTTTCGCTCTTGGCCTCGACTTTCACTTCAGGCTTCGGTGCCACAGCATATTTCTTGCGGAACTTATCGACGCGGCCGCCGGTATCCACAACTTTCTGTTTGCCCGTGTAGAAGGGATGGCAGTTTGAACAAACTTCCACTTGCAGATCTTGGCCAATGGTCGAACGGGTTTCGAACTTGTTCCCGCAGGTACAAGTGACCATGATCGATTTGTATTCGGGGTGTATGCCGGCTTTCATAGAGACCTCATATATCTGTTGCGGCAGAATCGAACAGCTCAACATGAGCGATCGCCACGCCTGACTCCTGTGTGCTGGCAATATCGACAATATCAATGCCAAATTCAGGGCCGCGCATCATAGGCTTGAACGCTCAAGCAAACAACCGTAACGACATAAGCGGGCGTAAGTCTTTGTCCTACAACGACAAGTGTTTTGTCCACAAAATCTGTGGATAAGTCTGTGGATGACCTTCCGTCCTCGGTCATCAATCGGCTGAATATTGCATAATTGTTAACTTGATCAAAAAATAGACAGGGCATTTTCTATATATTAATCATAGGTTTACACGATGCATCTGACCTACTGCAAGTGCAATGTGTCGTAGGTCTCACTTTGTGCGGGGTGCATTGGCCTGTGTGCATAAGCTTAGGCGAGAAAACTGCTCTGTAGATCATTCAGGAAGCGCAGTCCCAATTCCGTGGGGCGCCAGCCCTGTGCAGTGGGTGTCATCAGCCCTCTATCCTGGGCCACCTGAAGCTGGGCTCTAAGGTCATTCAGGGGCAGTCCGGTGGCGTCTTGATATTCTTTGACTGAAAACCCCTGATTGAGCCTCAAGGCGTTGAGCATGAATTCAAACGGCAGGTCCTTGTCCTCGACCAGGATGACCTCCCCTACGGTCGCGTGGTCGGTGATACCGCGAATTTGTTGTTGGTAGTCGCGCGGCTGCTTCGGCTTCACCGTGCGAACGATGCGCTGGGCGTCGCTACGCCGGGCGTCGCTACGCCACGGGTCGCTCAAGCTGAGCTTGCCGTGAGCGCCCGCGCCGATTCCCACATAGTCGCCGAACAGCCAGTAGTTCAGATTGTGACGGCAGCGAGCGCCGCCTTTCGCGTAAGCCGACACCTCGTACTGCTCATAGCCCTCACCCGCCAACAGTTGCTGCCCCGCCGTTTGAATTTGCCAGGCGGCTTCATCGTCGGGCAGCGGCGGAGGGCGCGAATGAAACACCGTGCCGGGTTCGAGGGTCAGTTGATAGTAGGAAATGTGCGCAGGTTTCAGGGCACATGCCGTGCGCACGTCCACCAGCGCTTCTTCTAGCGTCTGCAGCGGTAAGGCGTACATCAAATCCAAATTGAAATTATCGAGTTTCGCAGCGCGCAATTCCTCAACCGCACGATGCGTGTCCTCGGCGCAATGGATTCGGCCCAGTCGTTGCAGCGCCTCTTCGGAAAAGCTTTGAGCGCCCAACGACACGCGGTTGATGCCGGCATCGGCGTAGCCTGCGAAGCGGCCCCGCTCGATCGTGCCGGGATTGGCTTCCAGGGTAATCTCGACATCGACGGCGAACTCGATGCGTGAGCGCAACTCCCGCAACAAACGCGCGAATTCCTCGGGTGGGAACAGGCTGGGCGTGCCGCCGCCGAAAAACACGCTGTCGATGCGGCGTCCCTGAATTTTCGATTCTTCGAGAGCGAAATCGCGCAGCAGCGCGTCGATGTACCCGCCGTCAGGGTGTGCCGATTTCAATTGATGCGAGTTGAAATCGCAGTACGGACACTTGCGCACGCACCAGGGCATGTGGACATACAGCGCCAGGGAAGAGGCAGTCATTGCGGCACGTTTGTACTCAGCAGCATATCGCGCAGCGCGCGCATGGCCTTGCCGCGGTGGCTGAGGCGGTTCTTGTCTTCAGAACTCAGTTGCGCAGCCGTCAGTTGCAGCCCCGGCAGCCAGAAGTAAGCGTCATAACCAAACCCACCCGTGCCTTGGGGAGCGTCCAACACATAACCCTCCCAGGTGTCCTCGGCGATCAACGGCGCATCGAGATGCGCATCGATCAATACCAGCGCGCATCGGTACCTGGCAGTTCGGTGTTCCCAGGGGACACCTGCGAGCTCGCGCAACAGCTTGGCATTGTTCGCGGCATCCATACTCTGGCCGGGCTGCTGCTCGCCGGCGGCATACCGCGCCGAATAGATGCCCGGGGCGCCGTCCAGGGCATCGACTTCGAGACCCGAATCGTCCGCCAGCGCGGCCTCGCCGCTCAAGCTCGCGGCATGTCGCGCTTTCAACACCGCATTGGCGAGAAACGAGCTGCCGTTTTCTTCAGGCGATGCGACGCCGACATCCGCAAGGCTGACGAGTTCGTAAGGGGCGCCAGCCACATGCACGCCTTGCAGCAGGGAACGAAATTCGCGCAACTTGCCGGGGTTGCTGGTGGCGACGACCAGGCGCCTAGGTGCATGCCTAGGCGGCGCGTGCGGTGAGTTGGGCGGCATGCAGTTGTGCGATGCCCTTGCTTGCAAGGTCCAACAGCTGATCGAGTTCGTCGCGGCGAAAGGCGTGGCCTTCGGCAGTCCCCTGAACCTCGACGAAGCCGCCGCCGCTGTTCATCACGACGTTCATGTCGGTCTCGGCATTGGAGTCTTCGAGATAATCCAAGTCGAGCACCGGCGTGCCGCGGTAGATGCCCACCGAAATGGCGGCAACCTGGCCGTGCAAGGGATTGGAATTGATGGTGCGTTTTTTCAGCAGGGTGTCGATCGCATCCGCCAACGCCACGTATCCACCCGTGATGGCGGCGGTGCGAGTTCCGCCGTCGGCTTGCAGCACATCGCAATCGATGGTGATGGTGCGCTCGCCCAAAGCCTTCATATCCACCACGGCGCGTAGTGCGCGGCCAATCAAGCGCTGGATTTCCTGGGTGCGGCCCGATTGTTTGCCGCGCGCAGCTTCGCGTCCGGAACGGGTGTGCGTGGCGCGGGGCAACATGCCGTACTCCGCCGTCACCCAGCCCTGACCTTTGTTGCGCAAGAATCCCGGCACGGTTTCCTCGACGCTGGCGGTGCACAGCACGCGCGTCGCGCCGAAACCCACCAGCACCGAGCCTTCGGCATGGACGGTGTAGCCGCGCTGAAAAGACAGGGCGCGCAATTCATCGGTCGCCCGTCCGCTCGGGCGAATAGAGGGAGAAACATTAGTCATGCAGCCTTCCATCGCAGCGCCGCCGCGCTGGTGTTATCGCTATAAGGGGCCGACGCTTCGACTGCCTGCGCCCCCAGATCATTCAGAGAATCACGTAAAGGTTTCGCCTGGACCTGCGCAAAGCGCACAAAATCCGGGTCGCGTAAATTGGCCCACAGTCCATCCGTGCAGAGCAGCAACACATCGCCGGACTTCAACTTGCGCCGCGTCGATATGGTCATCTCCGGCAGCGCCGCGTCGCCGCCGAGGCAGCACTCGACGTAGTTGCGCATCGGGTGGCCGTGCACCTCCGCTTCGGTGATCAGCCCTTCGCGCAGCAGCACCTCGACATGGCTGTGGTCGCGCGTGCGTTCCAAGACCTGGGCTTGGCGGATTTGATAGACGCGGCTGTCGCCGACGTGCGCCCAATAAGCGGCCGAGTCTTGCACCAGGCATACGGCGCAGGTGGCGCGGGGCCGCGCCTCCACACTGAGGCCGGTGCCGAGCTTGACGACCTCTTCATGCGCCCGGCCGAGGGACAGATGCAGGAACCCGAGGGGATCGAAAATCGGATGCGGCGTCTGCCAAAACGCTTCCAGCATGGTGGACAGCGCGGTCTCGGCGGCGCGTGCGCCTTCGGCATGGCCACCCATGCCGTCGATCACCACCAGCAGCACCGCCTGATCCGCGGCAGCGACCGCCACTCGGTCCTGATTTTCTTCGCGGTGCCCAATCAGGCTCACGTCCGCGGTTTCGATCTGCAAAGACAACTCCTCGATCTGATAAACTTCAGCCACATTGATTATGGCCGATTTTGGCGACGACCCCCATGATTCGTAGCATGACCGGCTTTTCCCGTCGCGAGCGCCAGTTCCCCTGGGGCCTTTTGGCTTGGGAATTGAAGACCGTCAACCATCGATTTTTAGAACTCGGTTGTCGATTGCCCGAGGAATTTCGCTCGGCGGAAGCGGAATTTCGCGCCACCATCAGTGCCGGCGTCCGACGCGGCAAAGTCGAGTGTTCGCTGCACTACCGCCCAACGGTACCCACCGGCACTCTCGAAGTGGATTCGGAGCTGCTCGCCTCAGTCACCACGCGTGCCCAGCAGGTGGCCGCTCAAGCGGGCATCGCGGCGCGAATCGACGTTCTCCAACTGTTGCGGTGGCCCGGGGTCATTCGCGACGGCACTCGCGACACCGCACCGATGATCGCCGCAGCCCACATTCTGCTCGCGGAGGCGCTGGCTGAGCTGACCCGGACACGTGACAGCGAGGGTGCCCGACTGCGTGACGCATTGGAGCAGCGCTGCGCGGGTTTGCTCGAGTTCTCCGGCCGAGTCAGCGAACGCCTGCCGGAAATACGCACGCGCATGCGCACCAAGCTGCTCGACCGCATCGCCTCCCTGGTCAAGGACGTCGACCAAGATCGCATCGAGCAAGAGATCGCCATCCTGGCGCAGCGGCTCGACGTGGACGAGGAGATCGATCGCCTGCGCGGCCATGTGACGGAAGTGCGCAAGACCTTCGATGGCCAGGAACCGGCGGGACGACGCTTGGATTTTTTGATGCAGGAACTGAATCGCGAGGCCAACACCTTGTCCTCTAAGTCTCAGGACATCGAGACCACACGGGCCGGCGTCGACATGAAAGTGCTGATCGAACAAATGCGCGAGCAGGTGCAGAACATCGAATGACTTCCGAGGGCATCCAGAGACCTCCAGAGAAGTCGCCGTAAGCCCCTGAGTTTCTGGGTCTTTTGACCAGAAACGTCCACTAGCCTCCAACTGCCTCTGGGCTACACTTGTAGCTAGGCAGGTAGCTGAGATGTAGCTAAATCTGTAGCTACTAATCGATGAGCAAGGTGGTTCGTGCAGTGCCTGCGGCACTCCACGAACCACCGAGAACACGGGGCGACATGGCACGCGCGAAACTCACGGCACTGGCGGTAGAGCGGGCTCATCGATCCGGCGAGCCGGTGCTCCTCAGCGACGGCGACGGGCTGTACCTTCGCAAGCAAACGCGCGACGGCGCCTCGTGGACCCTGCGTTACCACTTCGCCGGCCGACAGCATTGGCTCACGCTCGGCAACTATCCCGACATGCCGCTTGCACAGGCGCGCATCGAAGCACGCCAGGCGCGTGTGCTGCTCGACAAGCAGCAGGACCCGCTGACCGTTCGTCGTGCGGCGCTGGCGGAGGAGCGGCAGAAGGAATCGTTCAAGTCGCTCTGCGAGGACTGGTATCGTGCCGAAGTCCAGGCGCGCGGGCTCAAGCACCCCGCCGTGCCGCGCCGGTATCTCGACAAGTACCTGCTGCCGAAGCTCGGTCGATTCCCA